>WNEQ01000109.1_pt1 | contig 62593 bp, 56 predicted proteins | sample 5399971 | NCBI WGS metagenome assembly WNEQ01 (sample SAMN13153330, study PRJNA577476) | soil metagenome | isolation source: 20 cm grassland meadow soil 2 days after 1st rain plot 5 | place: USA:California | collected 2015-09-18
GTCTTGAAGACCTGCTTCAGGTCCCGCAGCACCCCGCTCGCGAGCTCGGGGAAGGCCGACGAGCGGTGGTCCTCCATGGCGCGGTCCATGGCGCGCAGCACCCGCTCGGGCACGTTCGTGGGGCCGGGGACGAACAGAAAATTGCGGCCGGGCATAGGGCGTCCTCGAAAGAGGGGAAAAACAAAAACAAAGCGAGAACCGCCGGCTCTCGCTCTAAGCTATTCAGGCTAAGGTATTCCGCACCCCCCAAGCCGCAACCACACGGACGGGTGGGAGTTACCTGCCTGGTTCGGGGGGACGAGGAACGCGGGGACGCGGAACGGGCTATCACCGCAACGACCCGTCGATCGTCCCCCGTCCCCCGATCCCGCAGCGATCGCATCCCGCGCACCGCTCCATGCGCTCCCCGAAGTACTCGAGCAGCATGGCCCGGCGGCAGCCTCGCGCCTCGACATAGCGCCGCACCGCGAGGGTCGCGTCGCCCGGGGCGAAGTCCTCGGGTCGCCAGAACAGCGCGCACCGTGAGGATCGCCCGTCCCGGCCGGCGCGCCCGGCTTCCTGGTAATAGGCCTCGAGCGTGCGCGGCGGGCCCCAATGGATCACGCGCCGCACGTCGGGCTTGTCGATCCCCATCCCGAAGGCACTCGTCGCCACCACCAGCGGGATGCGGTCTGCGAGAAAGGCGGCCAGGACGCGACGCCGCACGCGCCCAGTCAACCGCGCGTGGTACGGCGCGGCGCGCACGCCCAAGCGCAGCAGGGCGCGGGTCACGAGCTCGGTGAGCCTCCGGGTCGGGGTGTATACGATCGTGGACCCCTCCGGTCCGCGCAGCAGCGCGCGCAGCCTCGCGAACCGGGCGCGATCGTCCCGCACGCGTTCCACGGTGAACGTGAGGTTCGGTCGGTCGAACGACGTGAGCACGACGACGGCGTCCGGGATGCGCAGGACCTGCAGGATCTCGGCGCGGGTCGCCGAGGTCGCGCTCCCCGTGAGGGCGATCGTCACCGGATCGCCGAGCAGGTAGCGGTACTTGTCGAGCCGCCGATAGACCGGGCGGAATTCGTTGCCCCACTCGACGATGCAATGGGCCTCATCCACCGCCAGGAGCGACACCTCGCGGCCCGCGCGCGTGAGGCGGAGCACCAGCGAGCCGAGCCGTTCGGGGGCGCAGTAGAGGAGGGTGAGCGCGCCGCTCAGCGCGGCGTCGAGGATCGCGCGGCGCTCGTGCGGGTCGAGGAGGCTGTTCAGGTAGGCCGCGGCGATTCCCCGGCGCCGCAGCGCCGCCACCTGGTTTTGCATCAGCGAGATCAGGGGCGAGACGACGAGCGTGAGGCCTCGGGTCATGAGCGCCGGCAGCTGATAGCAGAGGGATTTTCCGGCGCCTGTGGGGAGCACGGCGAGCACGCTGTGCCCTGCGAGCAGGGGCCCGAGCACCTTCAGCTGGTGCACTCTGAACGCCCGGTGCCCGAAGCATGCGGTCAACAGCTCGCGGGCACGAGCGAGGCCGCCGGCAAAGGGGGACATGGGGCAAAGAAAACGGGCCCCGGTCGAAAAACCGGGGCCCAAACATCGCCGCGCTGGCCGGAATTACGCGCGATCCGCCCAGTCCACCGTGTATGTGTTGCCGCACTCGAAGCACTTCACCTGCTTCGGCTGGCCCGACGTGTGCTGGCGTTTGTGGCACCCGGGACATACGAGATGCGGCTCGGGGACGACGCTCCAGGCCTTGGGCCGATCTTTCCGCATCTCGAGGTCGTCTTTGGGGACCCGTACTTCGACCTGGTGGACGTCGAGGACCACCCAAGGCTTGCTGGCGTCCTCCACGATGCGGTACCACGCGCCGCGGCGGAGGCCTTCCTTCTCGGCCCGATCGCCGCGGCTCCGGGCCCATCCGATGTCGGCCATTCTCTCTACTCCAGTTCCTCGGTTGGCCGCTCCCGCACGAGGACGAGGATTGCCGCCTGCGGGACCACCAGGTACTTCGTTCCCTCGAACGTGATCTCCACCGCCGCTTTCCGGAAGAACAGGGCGTAGTCCCCGGCGCGCGCCTGCATCGGGAGATACTTCACATCGGGGCCGTGGATCTTCCACGGCTCGTCATCCATGCTGGCAGGCTCGGTCATCGGCGTGCCCGGCCCCGTGGCGACGATGCGTCCGCCCTGGACCTGGCGGGTCTCGACAGCCGTCGGCGGCAGGTACAGGCCGACGTTGGTGCGCTCCTCCCCCTCCTCGGGGGCGATGAGCACCCGGTCGCCGACGACGATCAGGCGCTTAGGCGGCTCTTCCGGCATGGGCATGAGTATATCACTCGCCGTGACATCGGGTCGAGGCCGCCGGGGCTCCCGGAGCGACTGCGTCGTTTCGTCGCGCAGGGGGCCCCCGGCGACCGAGACCCGGCCGGTGTGCGGGGATGGTGACCCAGATCACGTCGCCGCTTGACAGAACCGGGCGCCTCACTATTAATGCGCGCCTGCCGCGGACTGTGCGCGGCCGCCATTCCCCGCTCCACCCCAGGGAAGGGACTCGACATGCAAAACCCGCTAGGCACCGCCCAGACTCAGCAGTGGAGCTGGATCCTCCAGACCGTTTGGGGCTGGATCTGGGCCGGCCTGTCTTGGATCGTCGACTGGCAGGCACAGGTGTTCCATCTGGTCGTGACGGGGTCGTCCTTCTGGGAGGCGCTCGGCAAGTTCGTGCTGCTCTTTTTCCCGGCGACGGTGCTGGTCGCGGGCGTGTGGGGCACGATGGTCTCGCTTTACACCATTCCGTTCCGCTCGGGCCGCGGACGCTTCCTGGCGGCGCTACTCATGTCCTGGTGGGACGCGGTCCGCATGGCGTGGTTTTATTGGTTCGGGCTGGCGCGCTTTCTCCTGGTGTTCGTCGGCTGGATCTGGGGTCTGCTCCGGCTGGGCGTCGGGCTGCTGTGGAGAACCTTGAAGAACCTGGTCACGTCGCCCTTCGCGATGCTCGATTCCAGCTCGCGTCAGCCCGGGGTGCCCTGGATCGCGTTCGTCCTGCTGCTGTTCTGGTCCGCCATCGAGGCCACGATCTTCACGTTCACGCTGCGCCCGACGATGAGCGAGCTGCTCGCGGACCTGACGGGCTACCAGGTGAACGGCCTGGTCCTGGTGGTGATCCTGTGGTTCTTCCTGTTCATCATCATCGGGGGCAGCTTCGCCTGCATCCAGGTGCTGAACGAGGCGATCAAGACGCGGGCGGTGGGGCAGATCGTCGCGATGGTGCTGGTCGAGATCACCGTCGCCCTGTTCGAAGTGCTCTTCTTGTACCGCGAGCTGATCGACGCCATCACGCCGTGGCTGGCACAGCAGGGGTTCCAGTTGGGGATCGTCGGGACCTTGGGGCTGGCCCTGCTGGGGTGGGTGGGCGTGCGCGGCATGACATGGTTCCTGTTCGGCCGGTTCGGGACGCCGGCGCTGCTCGCCATCCTCGGCCGGAAGGCGATGGAAGGCGTAGGCGCCGTGCGGGCGGCCGCGACCGTGGACGCGGAGTTCTGGCGCGGGCCGATCAACGCGTTCAAGGCCGAGCACGAGTGGTTCAAGAAGGAGGCCCAGCACCTGATGGAGCTGCTGACCTTGCCGGTGCTGCAGCTCGTCGCCAGCGGGTTCAACTTCTTGGTCGTCGTGATCATGGGCAAGCCGCACTTCAATCTGCCGTTCCGATCGCTCGACCAGGTGCTCCACAGCACGCCGATCTTCGCGACCGGCAAGACCCACACGGTCGAGGGAGGCGCGTCATGAGGCGTCGCGTCGCGGCACTGGTCTTGGGGCTGAGCGTGGTGGCGTGCGCGCCCTCGCAACGCGCCGAGACGCCCCGGTCGACGCTGGTGATCGGCCTGGACATCAGCGGCTCGTTCCGGCGCAACCCCAGTTTCAACGGGGCGATCGAGTTTGCGGCGCTCTACATCTACGGCCACCTGAACGGCGTCGGCGGGCTGCAGCCGAACACGGCGATCTTCGTGGGTGAGCTGGGCGGCGAGCGTCCCGGGCAGGCGAAGGTGTTTCACCCGATCCAGGATCTGAGCGGCAAGTCACCCGCGCAGATCGCGGCGGACCTGCGCGCGTGGTTCCCCCAAGAGGACCCGATCACCGATTTCAACGCGTTCTTCCAGCGCGCCGCCCTGCACGTGAGGCGCAACAACCTGATCCTGGCGCCGCTCAACATCGTGCTGTTCTCCGACGGCGAGCCCGATTATCCCGGGGCCGGCCGACTGACGCTCGAGCAGCGCTACGCGCGCGTGGATCTGAGCCCGCTCGAGTTCCTCTCCCGCAACGTGACCGTGCGCTTGCTCTACGCCGACCCGCCGATCGCCCAGCTGTGGGAGAAACGGGTCCCGCGCAAGCGCGTGCGCCTCTGGACCCAGGACGCGGAGGTCATGAAGGGGTGGCGCCGCCACGTCTTGGAAGGTGTGCCCATGGAGAAGCAGGACTCGCTCTGGTCCTGGGTGCGGAATGTCGTGGACATGCGCGTGCGGCGGGAGCGGGTGCTGTAAGGGCGGCAAAGGCGGCAGAGTCGGCACGAGCGGTACCGGCGGCGAGGACGTGACATTGCCGCCCTTGCCGTCTTTACCGCCCCTGCCGCCCTACGAGCAGTAGCGCTCGAACGCGGCCGTGAGATCCCCCGCGATGTCCTGAGCGGGTCGGCCCTCGATATTCTTCCGCTCCAACATGAACACCAGCTCGCCGTCCTTGAACAACGCCATCTGCGGCGACGACGGGGGATACCCCGTGAAGTAGCTGCGCGCTCGCGCCGTCGCCTCGGCGTCCTGGCCGGCGAACACCGTGAGCAGCTGCCGCGGGCGCGTGGGGTGCGCGATCGCGAGGGCGGCGGCGGGCCGGGCGTTGCGCGCGGCGCAGCCGCACACCGAGTTTACGACGACGAGCGTGGTGTCCCGCGCCGTGCCGAGCGCGGCGTCCACCTCCTCGGGGCTACGGAGCTCGCGGAACCCGAGGCGCGTCAGCTCGTCGCGCATCGGCTGGACGAGGCGCGGATCGTAGAGGGGTATATTGATACCGGCCATGATCGAATTATAGCGCGATTCCTTCTCCATGCGCGTGCTGATCGTCGAAGACGACCCCGAGCTGGCCGGCCTGCTGCGCGACGGCCTGCGGGCGCAGTGCATCGACCCCACCCTGGCTGCCACGTTCGCCGCAGGGCGAGAGCGCGCCGCCCTCTCGACCTACGACGTCATCGTCCTCGACGTTCGCCTGCCCGGCGGAACGGGGTTCGAGCTGTGTCGCGAGCTGCGCCGTGGCGGCGTGACGACCCCCGTGCTGATGCTCACGGCGCTCGACGCCGTGGACGACCGCGTGCGCGGCCTCGAAGGCGGGGCCGACGATTACCTGACGAAGCCGTTCGCCTTGCGGGAGCTCGTGGCCCGGCTGCAGGCGCTGGCGCGGCGGCGGCCGGCGCTCACGCCGGCGCAGCACCGCGTCGCCGACCTGGAGGTGGATCTGACGGCTCGGGAGGTGCGCCGCGGCGGGCGCCCGTTGCGCCTCACCGCGAAAGAGTTCGCCCTGCTCGAGCTGTTCGTGAGCCACCCCGGACAGGTCCTGGACCGGGCGACCATCACGGCCCACGTATGGGACGACAATCATGACCCCTTCGCCAACGTGCTCGAGGTGCTGGTGCGGCGGTTGCGTCGCAAGATCGACGACGGCTTCGATCCGAAGCTGATCACGACGCTGCGTGGCTCGGGGTACCGGTTCGGCACATGACGTCACGCTGATGCAACCCCTGGCCCGTTTACGCCTGCGGCTGACGCTGTGGTACGTGGGGATCTTCCTGTCGATCCTCGGGCTCCTGGGCGGCGGGCTGTTTATCGCCGTCAGCCACCGCGTGTCTCGTCAGCTGGACGCGTCGCTTCGCGCCGCTACCTCGGCGTTGATCCAGGCGGCCCGCGTGCGCGAGACCGAGCAAGCACGGGCGACGGGGCTGGTCGCGGACGCGGTCGATGAGCTGCACATCCCCGATCGGTCGCTCTATCTGTTCGACCTCGCCGGGCGGCCGATCAAGCCGGATGCGGCCGCCGAGTGGATCCGGGACGCGGCCCGGGAGGCGGCACGCACCGGGTGGGCCGACCGCGATTTCGAAACGCCGACCGATCATATCGTCCGGCTCCACGCGGAGCGATTCGCCGGAGCGGCTGACAGACCGTACGTCGCCGCCGTCGTGGCTGATCGGCTGGAGCTCGACGACGAGTACGCGTCCCTGATCCGTGCGTTCGCCGCGGCGGCCTTGATCGCGTTGCTGCTCGTCGCGGGCAGCGGGTACGTGCTCGTGCGCAAGTCGACCACGCCGATCGAGCAGTCGATGGATCATATGCGCCGCTTCATGGCCGACGCCGCCCACGAGCTCCGCACGCCCGTCACGCTGCTCCGGACGCGCGCCGAGGTCGCGCTCGGGGAGGACCGGGACGCCACCCGCGACGCCGCGACGTTCGGGGCGATTGCGCGCGAGTCCGCCCGTCTGGGCGACATCGTGGGGGAGCTGTTGACGCTGGCCCGGGCCGACGCCGGCGAGCGGGCCATCGCGCGCGAGTCGCTGTACCTGGACGACGTGGCGGCGGAAGCCGTGGACGCGGTCCGCGCCCTCGCCGAGCACCGGCGGATCCAGCTGGAGGTCGGCGGGTTCGAGGAGGCGCGGATCAGCGGTGATGCCGCGCTCGTGCGGCAATTGCTCGTCATCGTGCTCGACAACGCCGTGAAGTTCACACCCGCGGGCGGACACGTCCGCCTCGACATCGCGGCCCAGGACGGCTGCGCGAGCGTCGTGGTCGCGGATACGGGGGTCGGCATCCCGCCCGAGCAGCTGCCGCGCGTGTTCGAGCGCTTCTATCGCGGTGAGCCGTCCCGCCACCAGGCGGACGGCGCGGGCCTGGGGCTCGCCATCGCCCGGTGGATCGCCGAGGCCCACGGCGCCCGGATCGAGATCGGCTCGACGCCCGGCAGCGGCACGCGCGTCACCATCAGCTTCCCATTGTTGTCGGACCCATCGCCCAAGGAGCCTTCATGAGCATTCCGTTCCGTGTCCTCGCGTGCGGTGCCGCGCTGCTGGGTCTGGGCGCCGGCCCCACAGGGGCGCCGGGGTATCACGTCGCTCACACCTTCGTGCTCGGCGGCGACGGCGGCTGGGACTACGTCGCGCTGGACACCGTCGGCCACCGGCTGTTCATCGCGCGCCAGAACCGCGTGATGGTGGTCGATCCGGGTACCGGGAAGGTCGCGGCGGAGATCCCGGGGCTCGATCGCGCCCATGGGATCGCGTTCGCGTACGAAACCGGCCACGGCTTCGCCACCTCGGGAGCGGACAGCAGCGTCACGATGTTCGACCTCACGACGCTCCACGTGCTGGGGCACACCACGGTTGCGCCGGACGACGATGCGATCCTGTACGATCCGGCGACGCGGCGGATCTTCACGTTCAACGGGGACGCGCACTCCGCGAGCGTGATCGACCCAGCGTCCGGGCGAGCGATCGGCACGATCGACCTCGGTGGGGGGCCGGAGTTCGGTGTGGCCGCAGGCGACAGCAAGCTGTACGTGAATCTGGAAGACAAGGCTGCGGTGGTGGAGATCGACGCCGCCGCCATGAAGGTCACGCGCCAGTGGTCACTCGCGCCGTGCCAGGCTCCCACCGGCCTCGCCATCGACCGCGTGCATCACCGGCTGTTCAGCGGCTGCCGCAACCAGCTCATGGCGATTTCCGACGCCACGGCCGGGAAGGTCATCGCCACCGAGCCGATCGGCCAAGGCGTCGATGCCTGCCGCTTCGATCCGGGCACTCAGCTGGCGTTCGCCTCGAACGGGGACGGGACCCTGACCGTCGTCCACGAAGACGCGCCGGACAAGTTCGTGGTGGTCGCCAATGTCGCCACGAAGCGCGGCGCGCGCACGATGGAGCTGGACGAGCGCACGCATCGTGTGTTCACGGTGTCGGCCGATTTCGGTCCGCCCCCGGCCGCGACTCCGGAGCACCCGCGCCCCCGGCCCAGCATCCTGCCGGGCACGTTCGCGCTGCTGGTGCTCGAGCCGTGACTCACCCGGCCGCGGGCAGGGTGTAGCTCCGCCCGCGAATCGCCACGAGCAGCGTGGGCACGGCGAACAGCGTGATCGGCGTGGACAGCGTCAGCCCGCCGATCACGGCGAGCGCGAGCGGACGTTGCAGCTCGCTTCCGGCGCCCAGGCCGAGGGCGAGCGGGAAGAGGCCGAACAGCGTGCACAACGTGGTCATCAAGATGGGCCGGAGCCGCACGCGCGCGGCTTCGCGGATCGCCACCTCGAGCGTTGATCCCTCCGCGCGCATCCGGAGGCGCGTGAAGTCGAGCAGGATGATGCCGTTCTTCACGATCAGGCCCACCAGCAGAATCAGCCCCATGAAGGACGAGACGTTCAGCGCCGTGCCCGTCAGGAGGAGCAGCCCGAGCGCGCCCACGAACGACACCGGCGCGACGAGCAGCACCACCAGCGGCTCGGTGAACGACTCGAACTGCACGACCATCACCGCGCACACGCTCACTGCCGCCAGGCCGAGCACGAGCAGCAGCGCCCGGAACGCCTCCTGCTGGCTCGCGTACTGACCGCCCAGCACCACGCGCACACCCCGGGGCACCGGGCTGGCGGCCAGCATCCGCCGCACGTCTCGCATCACCCCGCCCAGGGAGCGGCCGCTGACGTCGGCCGTCATTGTGATCATCTGTTGCTGGTCCTCCCGCTCGAGGCTGAGGCGGGAGTCGGCGGGCTCGAACGCGGCCAGGCTGCCCAGCGGCGTGACGCGCCGGGCGCCGCCGCCGAGCACGGGAAGAGCCCGCAGCCGGAGGGGGTCGAACCGGACCGAGTCGGGCGCCCGGACGCGCACCGCGACCGGCCGGTCCTCGGTCCGGATCTCGCCGGCCGGCACGCCGAGCAGGGCCGCGCTGATCGCACTGCCCACGTCGAGCGGGGTCATGCCGATGCGGTTCGCCTCGGCTTCGTTGACGCGCATCAACAGCTCTGCCGTGGGCTCGCTCACCCCGTTGTAGAGGTCCTCGAGCCCCCTGATCCGCTCGAGCTCCGGCGCGAGCCGTCGCGCGTAGGCCTCGAGCGTATCCAGCCGCTCGCCGTATAGCTTCACCTCCACGGGTCGAGCCGCGCCGGCGAGGTCGTTGATCACGTCCGCGAGGATCTGCATGAACTCGATGTGCAGGCGGGGGACGGCGGACGTGACTTCATCGCGCACCTCGTCGATCACGGCGGACACGTCGCGCGCGCGCCGGCCGGGCGGTGTGAGGCGCGCGATGATGTCCCCGCTGTTCTGCGCCGTGGCGAACATGCCGAGCTCGGCGCCGGTGCGGCGGGACGTTCCGGTGACCTCGGGGGTGCGGGCGAGGATGCTCTCCGCGACCCCGATTTCCCGGTTCGTCTCGGCCAGCGCCGTGCCGCCGGGCGTGAAATAGTCGAGCACGAACGCCCCCTCGTCCATTTCCGGGAGGAAGCCCGTCCCCACAAGGCGCCAGAGGGCGAGGCCTGCCGCAACGAGCACCAGGGCCGCGAGGCCGATCCGCCGGGGATGATCGAGCACGGCCGCGAGCGCGCGCTCGTAGCGCGGGGCCAGCGCGTCGAGCGTGCGCTGGATGCGGGCGAGCGGGCCCGTGGCGACGGCCTCCACCTCGTGCGCGGTGACGAACTGCTCGGCGAGCAGCGGGATAACGGTGAGCGCCAGGACGAGGGAGACGAGTACGGCCACCGTGAGCGTCGTGGCGAGCGCCGCGAAGAATTGTCCCACGACTCCCTGGAGCAGGCCCAGCGGGAGGAACACCACGACCGTGGTGATGGTGGAGGTCGTCACGGGCCAGATGAGCTCCTGCACCGCCGCGCGAATGGCCGCGAGCCGGCTCCCGGCTCCGCCCCCCGGCGGGGGCGCCAAGTGCCGCGCGATGTTCTCGGTGACCACGACCGCGTCATCGATCACCAGCCCGATCGCGATCGCCATCGCGCCCAGGGTCATCAGGTTGAACGTCTGCCCGAGCACGCTCATCACGAATACGGTGACGGCGAGCGTGAGCGGAATGGACGCGGCGCTGATCGCCGTGATCCGGGCGTGGCGCAGAAAGAGCAGCAGCACCAGGACGGCGAGCGCGGCGCCGACGAGCATCGCGTCGCGCACGGACCCCACGGCATCGCGCACCAGCGAAGCCTGATCGTACACGGGCTTGAGGTGGACGCCCGGCGGCAGGCTCGGGCCGAGCGCGGCCGCGATCCCCGCCACGCTGTCCGCGATGGCGAGTGTGTTGCCCCCGATCTGGCGCGACACGTTGATCAGCGCCGCGGGCCTCCCGTCGCCCGCGATGATACGGACGTGGTCCTCGGTCCCCACGGCCACCGTCGCCACGTCGCGCACTCGCAGCCCGTTCTGGAGCACGACCGCGCCGATGTCCTCCGCGCTGTGCGCCTCCTGATCCGTAACGATCAGGTATTGGCGGTAATCCTGCGCGACGCGGCCCACGGCCTGCACGGTCACCGCCCGCCGGATCCCCTCGGCCAGGTCCGTGTACGTGAGTCCCTGCACCGCGAGGCGCGCGGGGTCGGCGACGACCTCGATCTCGCGCACGTCGGAGCCCTGGACGTCCACCCGCCCGACCCCGGGCACGCGCGCGATCAGCGGCTTGATCTCGTAGCGGGCGATGTCGTACAGCGTGGCGGGATCGCCGCCCTCGAGGTTGTAGGAGAGGATCGGGAACAGCGACGGCGTGAGCCGCTCGACCTCGATGTCGAGATCGGGCGGGAGGCTGCCCTGCACTTGATTGACGCGCGCGCGCACGAGCTGGAGCACATAGCCCATGTCGGTCCCCGGGGCGAACGTGATCGCGATCTCGCTGGCACCGCGAATCGAGTGCGACCGGACCCGCGTCACCCCGGGCACGATGCTCACGGCCTCCTCCAGCGGGCGCGTGATGCTGAACACCACCTGCCGCGCGCCGAGCGTCGAGCCCTGCGCGACGATCTTGATGCGGGAGAAGTTGAGCTCCGGGTAGATCGCCGAGGGCAGCACGAACGCCGCCCAGACGCCGGCGACGCTGAGCAGCGCCACGAGCAAGTACACGAAGCGACGCTGGCGGCTGAGGATGTCGAACAGCGTCACGGCGGAGCCCGGACGATCCTCGCGCCATCCGCGATGCCGTAGGCGCCGGCCGTCACGACGGTCTCACCGGCCGTGAGTCCAGCGACGATCTCCGCCAGCGCCTCGCTCCGCGCGCCGACGGTGACCGGTCGGGCGTGGGCGACGCCCCCGCTGTCCACGACGAAGACCTGAAAGCCCTCTCCCTCCCCGGTCGGGACGAGCGCCGCGACCGGCACGGTGACGGCGTGGGGACGAACCGCCGTGGTGATCCTGCCGAAGACGGACTCGCCGATGCGTAGGGGTCGCCCGGGACTCTGCAGGCGCGCCCGCACCGTCACGGCGCGAGACACCGAGTCGACGGTGGCGGCGACGCCGGATACCACGCCCTGCCCCAGGGGCTCCCCGTTCGCGCCTTCCCCGGCGGTGACGGCAACCGGGTTCCCCTCCTTGATCTGTGCCGCCTCAGCCGGCGACACGGTGAGGAGGATGTCCAGCGCCCGCGGGTCCGCGATCTGGACGAGCGGCTGGCTCGCGTCCACCGACGCGCCCAACACGCCGGTCATCCGGGTCACGACTCCCGCGAGCGGGGCGCGCAGGGTCGCGAGCTGCTGGGCTCGGCGGGCCGTCACCGCTGCCACCTCCGCCTGGGCGAGATCGGCCGCCGCCTGGTCGCTGTCCTTTTGCGGCAGGATTCCCGCCTTGACGAGGCGCACCGCGCGCGCGTAGGCGCGTTGGGCATTGTCGCGCGCCGTCGTCGCGCTCTGCGCCGCCGCATCGAACGGCGCCCGCTCGAACTCGATCAGGGTGTCCCCCTCGGCCACGCGCTGCCCGGACGCGACCCAGATCCGCGCCACCCGCGTGGGCCCAGGAGGGGCGAGCTCGGCGAAGCGGCCCGGGCGGGGCGCGACGGTACCGATGGCCCGCACGATCTGAGGGAATGGTTGGCTCGTGGCGACCGCCGTTCCCGCGCCCACGACCGCCTGCGCGCCGGCGGGCGCCTGCGCTTCGTCTGCCGCGCCACGTCCTCCGTGGCATGCCGCGAGCAGCACGGTCGCCGCGGCGAGCAGTGGGGGGGGGAGCGCGCGCGTCACGGCTGGTCCGATGCGGTGAGGAGCCGGACGGCGGCGGCGGCGTTGCTCGCCGCCGCGACGTCGTCGACGTAGCGGCCGAGGGCCTCCCGGGCGTTGCGCTGCGCCTCGAGGACATTGGGGAGGGCGACTGCCCCCTCGGCGTAAGCCTGGAGCGACATCGCCGCGACGCGGTCGGCGCTGGCGAGCAGGCGCCGGTCACGCTGCACCCGCGCCATCGCGACGGCGAACTCCCGCTGCGCGCGTGCCAGCGCGGCCGCGGTTTCCCTTTGCAAGAACTCCAGGTTGGCCTGGGCACGGTCGCGCGCCGCCGTGGCCCGCGCGACTTCACCGCCGTTCCAGTTGAAGAGCGGGAGCGGCAGCGAGAGCCCGATCGTCGGCAGCGCGCCCCCCTGGGTAGGGTCGCCGTTCTCGACGCCCACCTGGAGGCTCGGCGCCGCGAACGCGCTGCGGTGCGCGAGGGTCAGCGCGCGCTGCTCCGAGCGCAGGCTGGCGGCGGCCGCCGCGACCGGAAGCGGCTCGGCGCCGAGGGATGGTACGCTGTCCGACGGGGGAGCGAGCGAGTCGGCGAGCGTGATCGTCGGCTGCTCTCCGGGGAGGGCCATCGCCAGCTGCACGGCGAGGAGCGCCTCGACGGCGGCAAGCGAATCGTCCGCCGCCCCGTTCTCGAGCTGTCCCGCGTTCACCGCCGCGAGGCGCACGTCGAGCTCACTCACGTCACCCACCTCGCGCCGCAGCTGCGCCATCTTGAGCAGGCTGTCGGCGTCGGCGGCGTTGCGGCGCGACAGTCGTGCCCGGGCGAGCGTGGCGAGGGCTCGCGTGTAGGTCGTGTCCACGTCGAAGCGGATGGCGGCGCGCTCGAAGGCAAAGGCATACCGGGCCGCGTCCCGCGCCGACGCGGCCGCGCCGATGCGCGCCGAGCGCAGCCACGGCAGGTCGAGGGAAAGATCGGCAATCACGTGGTAATGCGGAACGTCCTTGGTGTACGTCGCCGCAAGGGCAGGATTCGGATAGAGCCGTGCGCCGTGCAGCACGGCCGCGGCGGCGGCGGTGTCGGCACGACCGAACGCGGCCCGCGCGCCGCGCGCCAGGGCCGCGGCTACGGCGTCGGCGCGCGTCACCGGCTGTTGGGGAAAGACGAATTCCACGAGCGAAACGCTCCACAAGCCCACGAGCGAGAGTGCGCGCCGCATCGCCCGGTAAGCTAGTCCGCCAACCTGTCAGGAAGCTGACACGACCGGGTGTATGGTCAGCGCCACCCGCCGGCTTCGCGCTCGACAGAGCCCAACTGGCTCTCGGTCGGCTCCGCTCAGCAGAACCACGGCTCGGTGAGCCGCGGGGGCATGGGGCGCACGGGAGGCGGCGCGTGGAGCGCGCCGCGGGGCCGCCCGCGGCCGGCGCGGGCGTACGCAACCGACCGAACGCGCTCGAACGTCACGGCGGGATCTTCCGCGGCGCGCGCCGCACCCTCGACGAGCGCGCCTATGTCGCGCTGCAGCGCGTCCATGCGAGGATCGGGATGGGTCCAGCGGTAGGTGAACCCCGCCGCGTCCAGAGGCCCGAGGAACGGTCGGATGCCCGGACGCGACAGCAGCAGCGAGCGGGGGGGGACGAGCAGGCGGATGGCGAGCTGGACCGGATCGACCTGATCGAGCAGGTGCTCGCGCTCGAGGAAACCGAGCAGGTCGAGATAGTCGTCGAGGGTGGCCCACGGTGTGAACGGCACGAACGACGGGCGGAGCGTGATTCCGGCGCGACGCAGGATGTCGAGGGCGACGCTCACGTCGGCCCGCGTGTGTCCCTTCTCGAGGTTCGCGAGCACGACATCCGAGAGCGACTCCACCGCGGACACGACGAAGAGGCACCGCGTGGCCGCGAACTCGGGGAACAGCTCGCGGTGGCGGACGATGTGCTCGATCTTCGCCGTGAAATCGTAGGTCAGCGCCGGGAATTCGGTGTGCAACGCCCGCACCAGCTTCAACGCGTGACCGGGGCCGTTCAGGAAATCGGGGTCGCCGAAGGTGATGTGGCCCGCCCCGGCCGCGACCAGACGGCGTACGTCTTCCAGCACGACGTCGCGGGGCACCGCAAAGAACCGCCCACCGTAGACCGGCGGGATCGGGCAATGCAGGCATTCGTGCAGGCAGCCGCGGCTCGCCTCGACGTAGCCTGCCGGCGTGAGGCGGCCGTCGCGCGACAGGCTGACGTAGCGCGTGAGACCGGGGAGCGAGCCGCGACTTGGGACTGGGAACGCCAGCCGGTCGAGCGACGCGGGGGGCGGGGGGGGCGGGGGGGGCGGGGGGGCCGCGCACCGCGCTCGCGGGTCCTCCCCCGCCTCGATGCGCTCGGCGATTCGCACGAGTGCCCCTTCGAACTCGCCGCCGAGCACCGCCTCCGCGAACGGACCGAGCAGATAGTCCTGGTTCAAGAGGGCGTAGAGGCCGTAGAACACGATCAAGCAGCCCGGGTTGAGCTCGCGGATGCGCTCCGCGGCGCGCGTGCCGATCCGCAGCGCCGTATGCATCGGCACGGCAATGCCCGCCAGCCGGGCCCGCCGCACCTTCGCTTCGTCGAGCGGCTCGACGGCGAGATCGAGCGTATCCGGCGCGTAGCCCGCCCGCTCGAGGAACGCCCGGGGCCACGCGGCCCCCAAGGGCTGGTGACCGAGCTCGTAGCAGGAAATGAGGAGGATGGCTCCCGGAGCCCGCAACGAGATGCCCGATGTCATCGTGACTGCACCGCTACCGTCGCCCCCGTTGCCCGTTGCCCGAATGTTACACCAGTGGGCACCCGGGCGGCCTTGCATGACGCAACGATATGGTTGAGGTTCGCTCTATCGCCCCGCTCGGGGCGGCACCGCCTGTTGGAGGTGATCATGCCCGCGTCGACCCCGCGTCTCCAGTCCCCCTGCCCACTGCCGCGCCGCGCATTCCTGTCCGCCGCCGCCGCCGCGGCCGGTGGACTCGCGCTCGCCTGCGTCGATCGCGCGACCGGCGTCGCGATGCTCCCCCCGCTCACGGCCTCGCGTCTGCCGGATCCGGAGGCCTCGGGGATCGAGCACGTCGTGCTCGTGATGATGGAAAACCGCTCGTTCGACCACTTCCTGGGATGGCTGCCCGGGGCCAACGGGCGCCAGGCGGGACTCACCTACATCGATTCCGCCGGCACCGGCCACGCCACCTATCCCCTCGCGCCCGATTTCCAGGGCTGTGGCCACGCCGACCCCGACCATTCGTACGAGGGCGGGCGCGTCGAGTATGACGGCGGAGCCTGTGACGGCTGGCTTCGAGCGAACGACATCTTCTCGATCGGCTACTATCAGGCGGACGATCTCCCGTTCCTCGGCCGCGCCGTGCCGCAGTGGACGTCGTTCGATCGCTACTTCTGCGCGATCATGGCCCCGACCTTCCCGAACCGCGTGTACCAGCATGCCGGCCAGACCGACCGGATCAGCAACACGCTCGACCTCTCGACCCTGCCGACGATCTGGGACCGCCTGGCCGCGCGGGGACTCGAGGGCCGCTACTACTTCGGCGACGTGCCGGCGCTGGCGTTCTGGGGCGCTAAGTACGTCCCGATCAGCCGCCCGAGCGATGCCTTCTTCGCCGACTGCGCAGCCGGCACGTTGCCGCAGGTGGCGTACGTCGACCCGCCGTTCCTGGGCGAGGCGACCGGGACCGGTCCGGATGACCATCCGTTCAACGACGTTCGTGCCGGTGAAGCGTTTCTCAATAGGATTTACGCGGCGGTCACGGCGAGCCCGGCGTGGGAGCACACGGTGCTTTTCATCAACTTCGACGAGTGGGGTGGGTTCTTCGACCACGTGCCGCCTCCGGCCGCGCCAATCCCCGAGGCTGACCGGGTCGCCGGCAACGCGGATGGGCTGCGCGGCTTCCGTACACCCGCCCTGCTCATCTCCCCCTTCGCCCGGCGCGCTCGCACCTCTCATCACCTGTACGACCATACCTCCCTGCTACGCCTGATCGAATGGCGCTGGAGCCTGGAGCCGCTCACGGTGCGGGATCGAACGGCACACAACCTGGCGCGTGAACTCGACTTCGCGCAGCCGCTGTTGGCGGCGCCCGAGTATGCCGTGCCTCCCGTCATTCCCACGCCTTGCCCGGCACGCCCCATGGCGATCGCGACGACCGCCCCGCCCAGCGCGGCGCTGATCCGATCCCGCGGGTCGCGCCTCCACTGGGAAGCGCTGCGCGATGTGGCGCAGCATCGCGGCTGGGGGGTCTAAAGATCGCGCTCTCCTCGCTCGGCGAACCGCAGCAGAAACGCGAGTCCGAGGAGCCCGGCGGCGATCCACACGAGCCAGCGCCGCTCCGTCGCGATCCCGAGCAGGCCGACGGCCACGCCCGAGGCGCCGAGCCAGGCCTTGACCGTGAAGAAGCTCGTCACTTCCTGAGAAACGCCTGAAGGGCGGCGCGGAAGTCGGGCGTGGTGCGGCTCACGGCGTTTACGTCCGCGGCGAGCCGGATCCCGTCTTCAAAGCGCAACCCGTCGAGCTCGTAGAACTGCTGCTTGGTGAACGCCAGCGCCGAAGCGCTCGCCGTCGACAGGGCGCGGAGCACCTCCCCCGCTTGCTCCTCGAAGTCCGAGTCCTCGTACACGCGGGACACGAATCCCAGCCCAGCCGCTTCGCTCGCGGTGACGATCCGGCCCGTCGCTACGAGATCGAAGGCGACCTTCTCCCCTACCGTGCGCTTGAGCAGCGTCATCACGATCGCCGGCACGAAGCCGCGCTGCACCTCGGGGTAGCCGAACTGGGCCGACTCCGCCGCCAGCACCAGGTCGCAGGCCGTCGCGAGCCCGCAGCCGCCGGCGAGCGCGCGGCCGTGCACAATCGCCGCGATGGGCTTCGGCAGCCGCCGCATCCGCAGGAAGATCTCGGCGAAGTGCAGCGCCGCCCGCCGGTTGTCCGCGACGGTCTTGTCGGCCGACGCGAGGAGCTCGCTCAGGTCCATCCCGGCGCAGAAATCCGTCCCCGCCCCGCGCAGCGCGATCACCCGTACCCCCGCGTCCAGGTCGGCACGCTCGAGCATCGCGAGGAGGGCGTCGATCATCGGCTCGTCGATCGCATTGCGCTTCTCCGGGCGGTTGAGCGTCGCGGTGAGGATCCCCGCCTCGAGCGCCGTCAGCACGCGATCGCTCACCGGGGCACCTCGATGTCGATCTCCAGCCGCAGCAGCGCGGTGGAGAACACCTTTCCCTGGGCGTCGGTCTTGAGGGACATCGTGCCCCCGCCGTCGAGCGCCCCGTGCAGGAGGAAGTTCAGCGCCAGGAGGTTGGGCAGCTCGTAGCGCTCCACCGTCCCCGTGATCATGCCTTGGAAGTGGCGGGCCACGCGCGCCGCGGTGACCTGCTCGACGAGGATGGGATAGTACCGTGGCTTGAGGGCGATGAGGCCCACATTCGCGGTGTCGCCCTTGTCCCCAGACCGGGCATGGGCAAGCTCGACGAGACGGACGCGGCGACTCCGCCCCTTCCGTCCTTCCGTCCTTCCATCCTTCCGTCGCCTCATACGTCCACCACTTCCACGCATGGCTCCACCACCTGCTTGTCGATGAGCGCGGGCCAGTAGGCCACGATCTCCTCCGGCTTCGGTCGGCCACCCGCGAACCCGGTGACGCTGGGGGGCCCGTTCAGGATCAGGGGGGCGATCTCGCGCGTGAAGCGCTCGACGGCGGGCTTGTCGGTCGAGCGCACGCCGACCCGCAGCTGCACCTCCGGCAGGGCATCGAGCGGGGCGCTCCGGCGCGCGAGCGGGCCGTGCGTCGCATCGGCGCCCACGAATTCGGTGAGAATCGCTTCGAACCGGAGCCCGAGGTCCGCGAGCCGCTGGCGCAACACGCGATCCGCGGCCTGGGCCTTCTGGTACGCGTCCGGCCAGGCGTACACCAGCGTCCCCACGGCCTTGTAGCCGTAGAAATACGCGATCGACACCTTGAGCTTATCGGTCGCCGGACGCCCCCGGACGCCCGACACGCGAACCCTGTCTTGCCCCGCCTGCTCGAGGCGGATGGTCGTGAAATCCGCGATGCAGTCGGGCGTGATGTACTGCGTGGGGTCGCCCATCTCGTACACGAGCTGCTCCGTCACGCCGCCGACGGTGATGCGGCCGCCCGTGCCGGGATGCTTGGCGACCTCGAACGTCCCGTCGGGATGCGCCTCGACGATGGGGTAGCCCACGTTCGCCAAGTCCGGGATCTTCTCCCAATCGACGAGGCAATTGCCGCCCGAGCACTGGGCACCGCACTCGATGGTATGCCCGGCGACCGTCCCGGCGGCGAGCAGGTCCCACGCATCGGGGCGCCACCCGAAGGCGTGGATCAGCGGCGCGAGGGTGAGGCCCGTGTCCGTGACGCGGCCGGTGATCACGACGTCCGCGCCCTGGCGCAGCGCCGCGGCGACGGGCCAGGCGCCGAGATACGCGTTGGCGGAGAGCACGCGGTCCCGGACCTCGTGCAGGGAGCGGCCGGTGTCGAGGTTCTTGAGCGCGTGGCCGCGCGCGAGCAGCCCGTCCAGCCGGCCCAACAGATCGTCCCCCGTCACCACGCCGATGCGGAGCTTGCCCGCGAGGCCGAGCCGCCGCGCCGCCTCGGCGACGGCCTCGGCGCACGCGCGCGGGTTCACGCCGCCCGCGTTCGCCGTCACCTTGATGCGCCGGGCACCGAGGACCGGGAGGATGCGCTCCATCAACGGGAGAAAATCCGTGGCGTAGCCGAGCGTCGGATCGCGCGACTTCTGCTTCTGCAGGATGGACATCGTGACCTCGGCCAGATAGTCCATCATCAGGTAATCGATCGGGCCGCCCGTCACCTGGCGGTACGGCGCCTCCAGCCAGTCGCCCCAGAAGCCCTGACCGGCGGCGATCCGCACGGTGGGCTGGCCGCGGCGCGACGTCACGGCTGCGCCGCCACCCGCCGGATCGCGTCCAGTCCCTGGCCCGTCGCGTCGTGGATGCGAAGCTCCACCAGCGGCGCGAAGCCTTGCGGCACGGCCACGAGCGGCGTCCGGCCGAGGGGAACGGCCGCCCGCCCGCCCGCGACGACCGTGATCGGCGTCCCTTCGCTCGCCGTGGTCGGCTGCCGCAACAAGAATCGAACCCGGACCCGCGTGCGCCACGGCCGGGCGCCACTCTCCCGCGCAAACGCGGGAAACAACTCCACCGTCATCGGGTGCCCCTTGAGACCCGCCGGGACGTCGAAGCCGTGCCGTCCGAACGCGTAGTTCATCGCCCCCTGCCCCACCTGCTGCCCCGTGGAATCGAATTCGGTCACGCCGAAGTCGGTGAACACACTCCATTGCTCGCGCGGCATCTGGACATCGATCACCGCCCGCGCCGCCCACTCGGCGACCCGCACCGTCAGCGTCTCGGCCGGTACGCCGCGGCCCGTCACCTCGAACGCGCGTTCGCCGCCGACCAGCGTCACGACCGCCCGGCCGGTCGCCGTCGCGGTGCCGGGATTCGCCGCCTCGAGGCTTCCCCCGGCGCCGGCCTCGGCGAGATCCACCGGGGCGAGCGCCGCACGGGCTGTCGCCGTGACGCCCGTCAGCGGCGGGGCGAACACGTCCAGCTCGTACACGCCGGGCACCAGGTCCTCGGCCCGGACGGTGAAGCGCGCGGTCCCGGGGTCGGCACGACCGAGCGCGACCTCCTCGCCGTCGCGGAACGGCTGGCCGTTCGGCTCGTACAACCGCGCGGTGGCGCGCTGCTCGACCGAATCGGGCAAGGTCACCGTGGCTTGAAGCGTCGCCCCGGGCTGGGCGACCCGCAGGAAATAGCGCTGGACGTGGGCCGGGCCAATCGCGCGCCGCTCGTCGTACAGCGGCTTTGCGGTCAGGTCATACGGTACGACCACTGTGTTCGCGAGCGTGAAGAGCGGCCCGGCCAGTGAGTCGCTGGGGTTCCACGCGGTCACCGCGCCGATGTAGGTGCCCGGCGCCCCAAACGCGCCGGCTTGGTACGTCACCGGGATCTCGGTCTCGCGCGCGCCGGCCGAAACCGTGGCGGGCGCCGAGAGCCACGGCACGTTGCTGTGGAGCAGGAACTCCGCGGCGCGCAGGCCCGCGACGTGACGCACGCGGAACAGCTGGAGCGTGTCACCCGGTCCTGCCAGACCGTCGCGACGGAACGCCGCGGAGGCGCCGCTTCCCCCCGGGGCGCGCACCAGGTAGGCGGAGCCCTGATGGCCTCCCAGCAGCCAGCGGTACCCGGCATCGAGCCGCGGCAGCCCCGCGCCGTCGTCGAGCACCGTCTCGCCCCGGAACGGCGTCGCGGAGGCGCGCAATGCTTGCGTGACTTCGGCGGCGCTCACGCGGCGCCCCTCCTGCAGCATCGCCGACAGGAGGCACGCCGCGAGCCCCGCCGCGTGGGGCGCCGCCATGCTTGTGCCGCCCTTGATCTCGTTGCCCGTGTCCCACCGCGGCACCGAAGAGAACGCCACGCCCGGGGTCACCAGGTCGGGCTTCGCCAGCTCGCCGCCGCGCGAGCTCCACCACCCCATCACGTCCGCCGCCGTCGGCGTCCCTGGCTGCGCGGGCCGGGCGAAGGCGCCGGGGAACGCGGCCCCGACGGATACCGCCAGGTCGGCCGAGCCGGGGAAGCCCACCGTCGACAGCCCGGGGCCGTCGTTGCCGGCACTGATCGTGAACACGAGGTTGGGATGGGCGAGCAGGAACGCGTTCACGATCGAGTCGATCACCGCGCGCCCTTCGACCTCGTTGCCGACGCCGAAGCTCAAATTGAGGACGAGCGGCATGTTGCGCTGCTGTGCGTAGCGCGCGGCGTACTCCATCGCGCGCTGCATGCTGCCCGTCACCGAGATCCCGCCCCGCGCGGCGTTGGCGATCTTGAGGCCGAGCAGCTGGGCTCCCGGCGCCACGCCGTCGAAGCCGGTCACGTTGAACAGGTTGTGCCCCGCGGCGATGCCCGCGACATGGGTCCCATGTCCCCCGGTGTCGAAGAAGAAATCCAGCACCGGCGCGCCGTTCACCTCGTCGAAGTTCGCGGCGAGGGTGATCGGTTTCGTGCCGAGCGAGATCGTCTCGCGCCCCTGACGATAATCGTGCAGGGGCATCTCGTCCTCGAACGAGCCGTTCAGGTTGGTGTCGAGGAAGGCGACCCAACCGTCGGTCGCCTTGACCACGATCACCGGGAAGACGTCGGTGTTGGTGCCGTTGCCGTTCAGGTCCGCCGCGGGCGGCTTGCCGAGCGGCAGCTCTGGCAGCACGCCGGCATACCATGTCACGGCGCTCGTGAGCCGGCCGATCCGCCCTGCGCCGCCCAGGGCGTGCCCGCCGACCGAGACCGTGCCGTCGTTCAGCGGCGTCACCGGCGCCAGCGCCACCCGCCCTTCGCCGGAGAAGTCGCGCAGCTCGACGATCTTGGGCGCGCCGGTGCTCGCGGTGATGAGCCCATCCACCCCGGGATCGATGCCGGTGTCGAGGATGGCGATCAACACGCCGCGTCCGTCGTACGTCGGATGGGCCGCGCGGAACTGGTCCACGCCGGTGCTCTTGAGCGGCATCAGTCCCGACATCAGGGCGACGGGCGGCGGCAGCGCGGGCGCGGCCGGGGGAGTCGCGGGGGCCGGCGTGGCGTCGGCGGGGGCCGGCGCGACTACTGGGGGTGTCGCGGGCGCGGGAGCCGTGACCACGGGTCGCCCGCCGCCGCACGCGGCGGCGAGCAGCGTGAGCGCGGCGATCAGCGCGACGGGGCGCACGACACGAGGAAACGTCATGGATGGCTCGGCAGTGCGAAGGCCCCGAGGTGCGGGCCGGAGAATTCGGTGGTCACTTCCAGCAGGAACGCGAGGGTGTCGCGGGTCTCCTCGGGGAGGACGATCGCGTCCACGAAGCCGCGGGCGCCCGCGAACCGCGCGTCGAGCTGGTGCTCGTAGTCGCCGCGCATGGTCTCGACGGCGGCGGCGTTGTCCGGCTTCACGGCGTCGTTGCCGAACACAGCCTGGATGGCCGACTCGCCCTCCATCACGCCCATCCGGCCCGTGGGCCAGGAGAGGATGAAGTCGGGATCGAATCCTTGTCCCGCCATCGCGTAGTAGCCGGCGCCCGAGGCGTGGTTGACGGTGAGGACGAGCTTGGGCACGGTCGCCGTGGCCATCGCCTCCACGAACCGCGCCCCCGCACGGATGATGCCGGAATGCTCCGCCGCGGTGCCGACCATGAACCCCGACACATCCTGGACGAAGAGCAACGGCAGGCGCTCGCGGTCGGCGTTCTCGATAAAGTACGCGACTTTTTCGGCGCTCTCGGTATAGATGATTCCGCCGATCTTCGGGGCCTCGCCCTGCTTCCCCCGGATCACGCCGCGCGAGTTGGCGATCAGCGCCACGGGCCGCCCTTCGACGGCGCCGTGCCCGCAGATCATCTCGGGCGCCACGTCAGGCTGGAACTCGTCGAGCGCGCCGGCGTCCAGCAGGCACTCGAGCACCGCGCGGGCGTCGTAGCTCATGCGGTGATCCGCGGGCAGCAGCTCGTACAGGTCGTTGGGGCTGCGCTTCGGCTTCCCGCCCGGTGCCGGCGGCCGCAGCACGCGCGGCAACCGGGCGACGTACTCGCGGATGCGGGCGAGGCATTCCTGATCGTCCTTGGCGCGATAATGGGCCACGGCGCTCACCGTGGTGTGGGTCGCCGCCCCGCCCAGTGCTTCCGCATCGACCACCTGACCGGTCGCGCCCTTCACGAGATTCGGCCCGCCCAGCCCCATGAACGAGGTCCCTTCGACCATGAAGATCACATCCGAGAGCGCCGGCAAGTACGCGCCTCCGGCGATGCACGGCCCCATCACGGCCGCGATCTGGGGCACCTTGAGATAGTGCCGCATGATCGAGTTGTAGTAGAAGATGCGGGCCGCGCCGTATTGGCCGGGGAAGACGCCGCCCTGATACGGCAGGTTGACGCCCGCCGAGTCCACAAGATACACGATCGGCACGCGCTGCCGCATGGCGATCTCCTGCGCGCGCAGCATCTTGCGGATCGTCTCCGGCCACCATGACCCCGCCTTCACGGTCGCGTCGTTCGCCACCACCACCGCCGGCCGGCCCGCGATGCGGCCCAAGCCGGTCACGACCCCGGCGGCCGGGGCCTGCCCGTCGTACTGGTCGTAGGCGACCAGCAGGCCGATTTCGAGCCACTCCGCGCTCTGGTCGAACAACGCGGACACGCGCTCGCGCGCCGTGAGCTTCCCCTGCTCGTGCTGCCGGCGCACCTTCTCAGGCCCGCCAGCCTGTTCGAGGCGCGCCTTGAGCTCGCGGTATTCCGCCGCCAGGGTCTTGAGCCGGCTCAACGGAGGGGGCGGCTACGGCGACGCATGGTCCGTCGCCCAGTCTGCGATGTACTTGACCAGGTCCGACGTCGGGGTGCCGGGGCCAAACAGTTTCCCGATGCCCTGTCGCTCGAGCGCCTGCATGTCCTCCGGTGGGATGATGCCCCCGCCGGTCACCAGAATGTCGTCGCGCCCGGCCCGGGCGAGCAGCTGTTTCACGCGCGGGAACAGCGTCAGGTGCGCTCCGGAAAGGATCGAGAGCCCGACGACGTCCACGTCCTCTTGAATCGCCGCCTGGGCGATCATTTCCGGGGTCTGGTGCAGCCCCGTGTAGATGACCTCCATCCCCGCGTCGCGCAACGCGGCCGCCACGACCTTGGCGCCCCGGTCGTGCCCATCGAGGCCGGGCTTCGCCACGAGGATGCGGATCGGGCGCTTGGCCCCCCCTCCTCCCCCGCGCATCAGCGGCGGAACCGCAGCAGCGCCGCCAGGCCGTCCACGCCGCGCCGGGCCCGGTCGTCGTACAGCACGTCGACCTGCGCGCGCTGGTGCAAGGCCTCTTCCACCGCCTCGTCGATGCGGGGATCGTCGTTCGGCCCGTCGGCGAGCAGCGTGCGGACCTGGCCGCGAGTGAGCGCCTTCACGGTGGGCTCGATGCCGTTCACCGCCCAGCCGCTCCCCAGGGCGTCCCGCATGGCCGCGGCGTGCGTCTGCTCCCAGGCACGCTCGCGCTGGTCGCGCAGAAACAGGGCCGCCTCGCGCACTTCCGCCGGGCTCGCCTTCTTGGGGTTGAGCTTCACGACGCCGAGCAGCAGATCGTGGAGGTAGTTGTGGAGATGCGGCACGATCGCCGCCGCGTCCACCCCGATCCCGGCGACCACCAGCCCGGCGAGCGGGCGATGGGTGTGGATCTGGTAGATGTGGTCCGCGATGTTGGCGTAGTGCCGGTGCTTCTCCTCGCGAATCCGCATGTGATAGTTGTGCTCTCCGTAGCCTCCGGCCAGCACCCCGCCGCGCATCGCCTGGCGCTCGCCATGGAACTTCCCCGGCCGAGTCGCCCCGGCCGTCAGGCTGGGTAGCTCCGCCACGTCGAACGCCGTCACCTCGAAGAAGCGGGCACCCGTGCGGTCGCAGGCGGCGACGAGGATCGCGCCGAACTCCTGTTCCAGAGCGATCAACTCGCGCACCAGGGGCGTTGCCTCGACGCGGAGCCGCGAGCGATGGACGTGTGGCAGCGGCACGACCTCGAACAATCCGACCGCCCCGCACCCGAACAGGGCGATCCCGCGCGCCGCAGGCAGCCGCGCTGGCTCCTCGAAATAGCGGCGCACGCGCTCCAGATCCGCCGCCACGCCGTCGCGCGCCGCCCGCTCCAGCCCCTGCCGCTCGAGTGCCAGGAGCGCCTCGCGCACGCGGTTCTTCATCTTGATGAGGTACTTGCCCCGCGTCTTGTCGCGCGGCTCCAGCTTCAGGTAGCACGACACCACGCGGTACGCGCCGGGCGCCAGGGCCTGCAGCCGCCGGATGACGTCGCGCACCGCGTCGATGCTGGGAGCGGCTGGGAGTGCGGTCATGGGGTCAGAAGAACACGGGCTCGCGGTACCCGAACACCGTCTCCAAAGCGTGCCGGATCTCGTAGAGGGTGCAGTAGGCCCGAGCGCAATCGAGCATCGGCGCGATCACATTGCGGTCGTTCAGGGCGGCCTGGCGCAGGGCTTCGAGCCGCTGCGCCACCAGGGCGGTGTCGCGCTCCGCGCGCAGCCGCGCCAGCCGCCGGCGCTGGCTCGCTTCCGCGTCGTTCGAGATCCTGAGGACCTCGACGGGGTGGTCGTCCGTGCTGGTGAACTCGTTCACGCCGACGATGACGCGACGTCCCGTCTCGACCTCGCGCTGAGACTCTTCGGCAGAACGCGCGATCTGCCGCTGGAACCAGCCGTCTTCGATCCCCTTCACCACGCCACCGACTGACTGGATCTCCGCGAACAAGGCCTCGGCCTCGCGCTCGAGCTGATCGGTGAGCGACTCCAGGTAGTATGACCCACCGAGGGGGTCGATCACCTCGGGCACGCCGCTCTCGTGGGCGATGATCTGCTGGGTCCGCAACGCGAGTCGCACGGCCTCTTCGGTGGGCAGGGCGAGCGTCTCGTCGAGGGAGTTCGTGTGGAGCGACTGCGTACCGCCCAGCACCGCCGCCAGCGCCTGGTAGGCCACCCGCACCACGTTGTTCATCGGCTGCTGCGCGGTGAGCGTCACCCCCGCCGTTTGTGAATGAAACCGCATCATCCACGAGCGGGGCTGCCGCGCCCCGAAGCGCTCACGCATGTGGCGGGCCCAAATGCGCCGCGCGGCGCGGAGCTTGGCGATCTCCTCGAAGAAGTCGTTGTGGATGTCCCAGAAGAACGAGAGCCGCGGTGCGAAAGCGTCCACGTCCAATCCGCGCGCCACGCCGCGCTCCACATAGGTGAACCCGTTCGCCAGCGTGAACGCGAGCTCCTGGGCCGCCGTCGCTCCCGCCTCGCGGATGTGGTAGCCCGAGATGGAGATCGTGTTCCACAGGGGCGCATGGGTCGCGCACCACTCGAACATGTCCACGATGATCCTGAGCGCCGGCTCCACCGGATACACCCACGCGTGCTGCGCCATATACTCCTTGAGGATGTCGTTCTGCACCGTGCCGCGCAGCTTCTCGCTCGACACGCCCTGCTTTTCGGCCGCGGCCACGTAGAAGCACACCAGCATCGCCGCCGGGCCGTTGATCGTCATCGAGGTCGACACCTGGTCGAGCGGGATGCCCCGGAACAGGTCTTCCATGTCCGCGAGCGACGAGATCGCGACCCCGCATTTGCCCACCTCGCCCTCGGCGCGCGGGTGATCGGAGTCGTAGCCCATCAGCGTGGGAAAGTCGAACGCGACCGACAGCCCCGTCTGGCCGTGCTCGAGGAGGAACTTGTAGCGCTCGTTCGTGTCCTCGGCCGTCCCGAATCCGGCGAACTGGCGCATCGTCCACAGCCTGCCGCGATACATCGTTGGGTGAATGCCGCGGGTGAACGGGTACGCTCCCGGCGCGCCCAGCTGGCTGGCGTAATCGTGGCCGGCGACGTCGGCGGGCGTGTACACGGGCTTCCGCTCGATGCCGCTCATCGGGCGCCTCCCCTCGGGCCGCCCGCCCCGGTCTTCATTTGGTCCAGGATCTCGGCCGCGACATCGTAGGGGCTCTTGCGACCCTCGGCCACGTCGTCGAGCCGGCTCGCCAGCAGCTCGTCGGCGCGCGTCGCCTCGCTGATCCAGCGCCGCACGCTGCGCTCGAGCACCGCCCGGGTCCGCGCCGCGAGCCGCTGACGGCGCCGCTCGGCGAGCCGGCCGTTCGCTTCGAGGTATGCGTAATGGCGATCCAGCGCCGCGGCGAGCCCGTCCACGCCTTCGCCCTTGGACGCCACGGTTGCGAGCACGGGGGCCTCCCACTCGCCCGGCATCCCCGTTCCGTCTTCGGGTCGTTCCGTCGCCTTTTCGGAGCGGTGGTGCGGGGCGACGTGCCGGAACGCGTTCCCCCGCCGGATCGCCAGCATCACTTCGACCTCCTGGCGCAGTTTCTCCGCTCCCGGCCGGTCGCTCTTGTTCACCACGTAGATGTCGGCGATCTCCATGACTCCCGCCTTGAGGGTCTGGATGCCATCGCCCGACTCGGGCACGAGCACCAGGACCGTCGTCTCGGCGCTGCCCGCGATGTCGAGCTCGGTCTGACCCACGCCGACCGTCTCCACGAGGATGCGCTCGAACCCGAACGCCTCGAGCAGATCGGCCACCTCCTCCGTCGTGGTCGCGAGGCCACCGTGTGCGCCGCGGGTCGCCATCGAACGGATGAACACGTGCGGGTCGAGGCTGGCGGACTCCATCCGGATGCGGTCACCCAGCAGCGCCCCGCCGGTGAACGGGCTGGTCGGATCCACGGCTACCACCCCCACCGACAGCCCGCGCCCCCGGAAGTGCCGGATGAGGTGCTCGGTCAGCGTGCTCTTGCCGGCGCCGGGGGGGCCGGTGATCCCGATGCGCCGGGCGCCGCCGTGGCCCAAGCGCGCGTGCGCGTGCGACAGCACCCGCTCGAACCCGTCGCGCTGGTTCTCGACCAGGCTGATCGCACGCGCCAGCGCCGCGGGCTCCCGCCGGTCCAGCCCCTCGAGGATGCCGTCAACCATGATCCAAGCTAACTACTCCTCCGGGCGATCGAGCGGGACAGTCCGCACGGGCCCGGGCCGCACCGCCACCCGCTCGACCCGGGTCGCCGTCGCGGCGAGGATGTCGAACTCGAGCCCGTTGAGCGCGAAGCGCTCGCCCGGACGTGGGATGCGTCCCAGCGCCTGCACGAGCAGGCCGCCCACGGTCTGCGCGCGGGCATCGAGCGTCACGCCGAGCACCTCCTCGAGCCGGCTCGCCGGAGCGCTGCCCTCGAGCTCCGCGACGCGCGGGGGCGGCGCTGCCTCCGGCGGCGGGGGTTCGGGCTCGAAGATCTCGGACACGAGGTCACGCAGCAGGTCCTCGAACGTCACGAGCCCCGCCGTGCCGCCGAACTCGTCGAGCACGACGGCCAGGTGGCTGCGCCCGCGCTGCATCTCCAGCATCAGGTCCGCGGCGCGCGTCGTACCCGGCACCATCAGGGTCGGCCGTACGGGGACCGGGGCATCGGGCGCCAGCCTGAGCAGGTCGAAGGCGTGCGCCACGCCCACTACCTCGTCGAGCGATCCGCGGTACACGGGATACCGGCTGTAGCCCGACTGCAAGCACACGTGCGCGGCCTCGGCCGCGACCAGTCCCTCGGGCAGCGCGACGATGGCCGTGCGCGGCGTCATCAGCTCCCGCACCGGCCGGTCGGCGAACGCGAGCACGCCCGAGACCACCGCCAGCTCGTCGGCCGATGCCAGGGCCTGCGTGTCGGCGCTGGTGAGCACGGCGGCGAGCGTGGTGCGCTTCGAGGGATCGCGCGCGGGGATGAAGGGCGCGAGCACCTTGCCGAGCTGCTCGAGTCGCGGCAGGGCCCGCGCCACGATGGGCTCGGCCCAGCGTCGACCGACGACCCGCGGTACGACAAACGTCGCACTCACGAACACGGGCACGCCCAGCGCGACCGTGATGACGCCGAGCACCGTGGGGGTGGTCTCGGCGAGGAGGGCCGGCAGCGCGGCGGCCGCGCAGAGCGTGCCCAGCGTCGTGAGGGCGTTGGCCGTCGCGACGACCCGGCCCGGGTTCTCGAGCGCGCCGACGGCGCCGCCCGCGCCGCGCAGCTTGTACGCCACCCAGCGCGTCAGCTCCACCTGGCTCACCGCCGCCGCGGCGACGCCGATCGCCGCGGACGTACCCGCCAGGAGCAGGCCGAACGCGAGCAAGACCAACGCCGGCGTCACCGGTTCCTCTGGAACAGCACGCGGGCCACGCGCCGGCGATCGACGTGCTCGACCACGACGCGGTAGCCGTCGAGCGTCAACTCGTCGCCGGCGCGCGGCACGCGGCCGAGCACCGAATAGATGAGCCCCCCGACCGTCGAGACCTCGGGGTGGTCGAAGGTGCGGCCCAGCGCCACCGAGAGGTCGTCGAGCGTGACGCGACCGTCCACCCAGTAGCGGTCGCCGTCCTGGCGGATGGGCGGCGGCTCGCCGACGTCGTGCTCGTCGCGGATCTCCCCGACGATCTCCTCGAGGATGTCCTCGAGGGTGATGAGCCCCGCCGTCCCGCCGAACTCGTCCACGACGATCGCCAGGTGCGCGGGCCCGCGCTGGAAGTCGTGCAACTGGCTGTCGAGGGTCTTCGGCTCGGGGACGTAGGCGGCCGGGCGGATCAGGTCCGCCCAGCGGGCCTGCGCGTCCGGCTCCACGATGCCCATGGCGAGTGGCACGAAGTCTTTGGCGAACACGATGCCGACGATGTTGTCCGGCGTGCCGTCATACACCGGGAGGCGCGAGTGCTCGCTCTGGCGGAACGCCTCGACCACCTCGTCGGTCGCCGCGGTGAGCTCGACGGCGGCCATGTCGAGGCGCGGCGTCATCACCTCGTCCACCCGCGTGTCCGCGAGCGTGAAGACGCCGAGCAGCATGTCGCGCTGCGCCACGCCCAGGTCGGGCTCGAGCGGCCGCGGCGTGGAGACGAGCGCGTGCAATCCCCGGTCGACCCAGGCGAGCAGCCAGAGCAGCGGGCCGAACGGCGCCAGCGTGCGCCGCGCGACGGGCAGCGCCGCCGCCGTCAGCTCGGGGGCGATCCGGGCGATGCTGCGGGGCAGCGCGTCGCCGACTACGAACAGGAACGCGACCGTGACGCCCCAGGCGCCGAACGCCTCGAGGGCGGGTCGCTGCCACCACACCAGCGCGTCCGCCGCGGCGACGGCCGCGAGTACCAGCAGGCCGAGGCGCGCGATGTGCAGCGCCCGGTGCAGCGGCACGCGCCCGCCTCCGGTCGCGGGGGGCGGGGGGGGCGCGTCGCCCAGGGTGTGCAGCGCCTCCCCCACCGCCGCTTCTTCGCCGAGCGCCAGGATGCCGGCCCACAACACGGCGGCGACGGCACTGGCCACCGCCGCCAGGGTCAGGGCCGCCGGGCCCGCGTCGGTGAAGATCATCGGGCGCTCGCCCTCCGGCCCCCGGCCGTGGCGCGCAAGCGGCGCACGTAGCGCTCCTGCCGGCGCCACATCGCGGAGCGGACCCGCTCGGGGCCCTCGGGGTGATCGTACCCGAGCACGTGCAGGGTGCCGTGCACGGCCAGCCGGACGAGCTCCTCGGCCACCCTTCCCGCTTCCCCCGTCCTGCGTCCCCGGCCGTTCACCCACCGTGCCGCAGCGTGCGGACAGATGTACACGTCGCCCAAAATACTCCCGTCCGGTTGCGGCAGCGCGAACGCGATGACGTCGGTCAGCGCCCGGCGGCCGAAGGCGCGCCGATTAAGGCGCCGCATCGCCGCAGGGGCGAGCAGCGTGAGCTCGATGCGCGTGCGATCGCCCCCGGCTCCCTCCCACTCGAGGACGCGGTGCACCGCGCGCTCAAGCCTTCGCCGCGGGCTGCCACTGCGCCGTGATGCCGCCACTGGATTCCGGATAGTCGATGCGGTTGTGGTACATCCCGGTGATGATGCGCACGAATTCCTGCTTCACCTGCTCGACCTGCCGCAGCGTCATCGGGGCGTCGTCGAGCTGGCCGGCGTTCAGCTTGGTGCGGACGATGTGATTGATCACCTCTTCGATCTTCTGCGGCGTCAAGTCTTCGAGCACGCGCAGCGCCGCTTCCACCGAATCGGCCAGCATGGTGATCGCCGTCTCGGCCGAGCGCGGCTTCGGGCCGGGGTAGCGGTAGTCCTCCGGCCGCGGCGACCCGCCGTCGCCGCTCTTCTTGGCGCGGTCCAGGAAGTAGGTGATCTCGGTGGTGCCGTGGTGCTCTGGAATGAAGGCGGCCACGGTCTCGGGCAGATGCGCCTCCACGGCGAGCGCGAGCCCGTCGGGCACGTGGGCCTTGATGATCTGCGCCGACTGGTACGGCTTCAGCCGGTCGTGCGGGTTGTTGCCGCGCGTCTGGTTTTCGACGAAGTATTGCGGGTTCTTGACCTTGCCGACGTCGTGGTAGTAGCAGCCGACGCGGCCGAGCAGTCCGTTGGCGTCGATGCGGTTGCACGCCGCCTCGACCAGGTTGGCCATCGCGACGGAGTGCGCGTAGGTGCCCGGGGCCTCGAGCGACAGCCGGCGGAGCAGCGGCCGGCTCGGATCGGACAGCTCGAGCAGCGTGAGGTCGGTCGTGATACCGGTGATCGCCTCGGCTACGGGGAGCAGGAAGAAGGTGAGTCCCGCGCACACCAGCCCGTTCGCGGCGCCCCAGACGCCGCGCAACCCGATGGCCCCGACGCTCCAGCTTCCGGCGAGCCCCAGCGCCAGCGCCCCGGCGAGATAGCCGAGCGCGATGAGCAGCACGGGCACGTAGAAGTTGCTGCGCCGCCGCAGCGCCCGCACGGAGAGCGCCGCCGTCACGCCGCCCACCATACAGAAGAACAGGGCCGGCATTTCGTGGAATACGGGCTGCAGGCCGATGACGGCGGCCAGGATCATCGCGGCGATCATCGACACGCGCCCGTTGAAGAGCACGGTGAGCATCATGGCCAGGAACGGCAGGATCACGATCTCGGCGTGCTCGGGCACGAAGCGCGCGACGGCCGCCGCCTGCAGCAGCACGAGTGCGAACAGCCCCACGATGAGCGCGACCTGGCGCAGCTCCGCGTACGTCTCGCGGCGGTAGAACACCATCAGCACCCAGAAGATCGCCACGATCAACGAGTCGCGGAGCATCGGGCCGAGCGCACCGCCCAGCGAGTGGCTCGTCGCCGCGCCGCGCCGGACGAGGTCGTTATGCAGCGCCACGAGCTTCTCGTGCACCTCGTTCGTCACCACCTCGTGCGCGCTCACGATTCGGTCGCCGGCGCGCACGATGTACTTGCTGGGATCGACGCTGCGACGCAGCTCGTCGCGCCGCCGCTCGGTCTCGACCGTGTTGGGCACCAGCGTGGGACGGAAGAAATGACTCGCGAGCCGCAGGTACACCGCGTCCCCAACGCTCGAGCTCTTGTCGGGATGCACCTGGCGCGCCCGTGCCAGGTACTGGGCGTACGACAGCACTTGGTCGCGCGGCACCGATTGCTCGGACGCGCGCCGCCGCACGATCAGATCGGGCGCCTGCTCGACCTGCAGCACGCCCGGCGCGGTGACGCCGAGCGCGAGCGTGCGCGCGACCAGCTCGCCCAGGGCCTTCTCGAGGTTGTGGCGCTTGCCGCCCTTGGCGAGGTACGCCGCCTCGGCGCCCGTGAGGCCCACGCCCTGCGCCTTCGCGGCGGCGGCAATCGCGGCGGCGCCGCCCTGATCCGCCGCCGTCTCGAGCGCGGCGAAAAAGGCGCGCACCGCCGCAACGGCACTGTCGAGCGCGCGGTCCTGGAACTGGTAGATCGGCTTCACCGTGCCGGCGAGCTCCTCGGCTTCGCGGGCCAGCTCCTCGTCCGACTTGTTCACCGGGAAGGTGAACGGGGCAACCACGTCATGATCGGCCGGCGTCCCGACGGGCAGGGGTTCCACGTTGGTGGCGCTCGACGGGAACGCCACGTACGCGAGCGCCGCCAGCAGCACCACCCACACCCAGCGGATGCCGTGGTACCGCACCTGGTCCTTCGTGGGGAGTCGCATCTCAGCCCTGCGCGTCTTCCGCGTACGCGCGGATGATGTCCCGCACCAGCCGGTGGCGCACGACGTCCGTCTCCGTGAGATAGCAGAACGCGATGCCCTCGATGCCCGGCAGAATGCGCTCCACCTGGAGCAGTCCCGAGTCCTCCCGGTTCGTCAGGTCGATCTGGGTCTTGTCGCCGGTGATCACGGCGCGCGAGTTCACGCCGAGGCGCGTGAGGAACATCTTCATCTGCATCCCGGTGGCGTTCTGCGCTTCGTCGAGGATCACGAACGCGTCGGATAGCGTCCGGCCCCGCATGTAGGCGAGCGGCGCGATCTCGATTATCCGGGACTCGATCGCCTTCTGCACGCGGTCGCGCGGCATCATGTCCTCGAGCGCGTCGTACAGCGGCCGCAGGTAGGGATCCACTTTCTCGTGCACGTCCCCCGGCAGGAACCCCAGGCTCTCCCCGGCCTCGACGGCCGGCCGCGCCAGCACGATGCGGCGCACCCGCTTGCGCGACAGCGCGTCCACCGCGGCCGCCACCGCCAGGTAGGTCTTGCCGGTGCCCGCCGGGCCGATGCCCACCACGATGTCGTGCTGCGCGATCGCCTCCAGATACTGCCGCTGGCCCGCGCTCTTCGCCTGGATCACCCGGCGCAGCCCGGGCAGGATGATCTTGTACTCACCCTCGGCCGGCCGGCCGAGCGTCCCCTGGGCCTCCTCGCCCACCATCCGGTCCACGTCCGCCACCTCCAGCGTCTCGCCCATGCGCGCCAGGTCCACGAGGGCCTGCGCCACCTGCGCGGCGCGCTCGACGGCGGGGAGCGGGCCCTGGAGCAAGAGTGTGTCGCCGCGCAGCGACACCCGCACGCCCAGCCGTTTCGCCAGCTCAATCAGGTTGCCATCGTTCACGCCCGCCAGGGCCAGGGGATCGACCCCTTCGGCCGACAGACGATGGGTGATCTCGTCGCTCATCGCTCCACCTTGATGTGCAGCGCCTTCAGATCCGCCGGGTTGGCGGGCGCCGGAGCGCCCTCGAAAAGGGCGCGCGCCGTCGTGGTCTTCGGAAACGCGATCACGTCCCGCAGCGATCCCGCGCCGGCGAGCAGCATCACCACGCGATCGAATCCGATCGCGAACCCGCCGTGCGGCGGCGCGCCGGCACCGAGGCCGTCGATGAGAAACCCGAAGCGCTGCTGCCACTCCTCGTCCGTCAACCCGAGCTTATGAAAAATCTTGATCTGCAGGTCCCGATCCGTGATGCGGATCGACCCCGAGCCAAGCTCGTTGCCGTTGTAGACGGCGTCATAGTGGAGCGCCCGGCACGCGTAGGGATCGCCGTCGAGGCGCGCGCGATCCTCGGGACGCGGCGACGTGAACGGATGATGGGCAAAGACGGGCTTCCCGGTCTCGGGGTCCGGTTCGAACAGCGGAAAATCCACCACCCAGCAGAACGCGTGCACCGCCTTGGGCGCAGGTGCGAGCCGGCGAATCACCTCGCGGCGCACCCGGTCGAGCACGGCCGATGTCACGCGGTCGGGACCGACGGTCAGGAGTGCCGCGTCGCCGTCGCCCACGCCGAGTGTGCCCAGGGCGGCCGTGGTGAAGTGCTTCCCCACGGAGCCCGAGACCTGCTCGCCCTGCCGCTTCACCCACGCCAGGCCCGCGCCGCCCAGTTGCTTCGCCGCCTCCGCGAGCTGATCCACGTCCTTGCGCGACAGCGCGCCGCCCCCTTTCACGGCGAGCCCCCGGACGCGCGCGCCGTCCTTCAACGCCGCCTGCACGAAAGGCACCTCCAGCGGTTGCACCTGCGCCGTCCAGTCGGCGATCGGCAAGTCATAGCGCAGGTCCGGCTTGTCGGTGCCGTACCGCTCCATCGCTTCGTGCCAGGTGATGCGCGGGAACGGCCGCCCGACCTGATGACCTGCCTCGTCCCACAGGGCGACGAGGACGGTCTCGACGTAGTCGAGCACGTCGTCCATCTGGACGAACGACGCCTCGATGTCGATCTGTGTGAACTCGGGCTGGCGGTCGTTGCGAAGGTCCTCGTCGCGAAAGCAGCGGGCGAGCTGGAAATAGCGGTCCAACCCCGCGACCATCAGCAGCTGCTTGTAGATCTGGGGGGATTGCGGCAGGGCGTAGAACTCGCCCGGGTTCACGCGCGACGGGACGAGGTAGTCGCGCGCCCCCTCGGGGGTGGGCTTGGTCAGCACCGGCGTCTCGATCTCGAGGAATCCGAGGTCCGAGAGCGCTTTCCGCGCCCGCTGCAGCAGCCGGTGCCGCAGGATGAGGTTCGCTTGCATCTCCGGACGCCGCAGGTCCAGATGGCGGTACTTGAGCCGCAGCTCCTCGGCGGGCAACTCCTCACCCTTGCCCCGGGCCACGGGAATCGCGGGCGTCACAGCCCGCCCGACCACCGCGAGTTTGGTCGCGCGCACCTCCACGTCGCCCGTCGGTAGGTCGGCGTTCTTCATGTTCGCCGGACGCGCCGCGACCTCGCCCTCGAGCTCGACCACTGTCTCGCTCGTGAGCCCGCCCGCGACGCTTCGCACGTGCTCCGGTGCGTCCGGGCCGATCGCCACCTGCACGATGCCGGCCCGGTCGCGCAGGTCGAGGAACACGATGCCGCCCAGGTCCCGCTGGCGGTGCACCCAGCCACCCAGCCGCACCCGCTGGCCGACGTGCTGCGCGCGCAACTCCCCGCAGCGGTGCGTGCGCCGGGATGTGGCGCTCACGCTGTCTATGGTACCTCCGCCTGGCACACGGCGCGGTAGAATTCTTCCGGGGTGCGCGCGTCGAGCAGCCGGCACCGCACCTGCTCGCGGCGCACCAGTCGGGAGATCCGGCTGAGCGCCTTCACGTGCGCCCCCGCCGCCGACTCGGGCCCGGCGAGCAGAAAGAACAGGCGCACCGGCTGCCCATCGATGGTTTCATAAGGCACCGGCGCCGGGGTCGTGCCCGCTACGACCACCAGCCCGGACAGGGCGGGCGTCTTCCCGTGGGGCACCGCCACCCCGTAGCCGATGCCGGTCGGAAACTGCCGCTCCCGCTCGAGAATCGCCCCGAGGACCTCGCCCGACTGCGCCCCATTTCCCACCACCACCAGATCCACCAGCTCCCGCAGCACCCCTTCTTTGTCCGTCGCGTGCAGGGGGACCCTGATGCGGGGCGGCGTGAGTAGGTCTGACAGGCGCACGGTCGTCCAAGTGTCCTAAACGCTTGAAGATAGTTAAGTTATGGGCGAGATGCAACGCATTTGCGGCACGGTACTTACGCTGCTTCCCGGGCTCCTCGCCGCACAGCAATCGGCCGGCGCGGAGCTGTGGCGACTCGCGGCCACCACGCTTCCGATTCCACCCGCCCTCGCCACGGGCGGCGCGGCGGCGTTCTGGAACCCCGCGCAGCCGGCGGGGCCGGAGCACGGCAGCGTCGCCTTCGAAGCGATCGAGACGTCGCCCGAGGTCGGCGCGCAAGGTGTGTTGCTCACCGCCCGCGCGCGCGTCACGCCGATCGGGGGGGTGGGGCTGGTGTACGGCCGCATGAGCATCGGCGATCTGGTGCGCACCTCGCTCAGTCCCGACCCCGATCCCGGGGGCATCCCCTACTACACGCAGACGATCGGCGTCAACTGGTCGACCACGGCGGCCGCCACGACCGTGGGCGCGACGCTTGCCTACCAGGACACCCAGCTCGATGCCACGCGCGCCGATCGCTGGACCCTCGACGTCGGGGCGAGCCGCGCGATCTCGGACTGGGCGCGCGTCGCCGCCGCGACGCACTTCTTCTCGCGCTTCGCCGCGAACGATCCGGCGCAGGACCTGTACGCCGGCGCGGAGCTGCGCGTATGGCACGGCCCCCTGTGGGAGGGCGGCACGACGGGCGCGATTCGCGCACGCTACGGGATGGCGTTCGCCCACGGGTTCACTGCGGATCACCAGTTCGGTGCCGCGTTCGAAGTGGGGAACGTATTCGCCGCGGACTTCGTGGTGGTGCGCGAAGGGAGCTACGGCGACGCGGGGTGGCGGCCCGTCGCCGGGATGCGCGTCACGATCGGGCGGTACCGCCTGACCTTCGCGCGTGACGCCGCCCTGAACGACGTCGGCGCGGCCTACCGCGCGGGGCTCGAGGCGCGACTGCGATGATCGACCTCCTGTCGCTCGCGCCCGACGCGGCCCGCGACGCGCTGGCCCAGTGGCTCGCCGCCCGCGGTGAGCCGGCCTATCGCGCCAAACAGATCGTGCCGCGTCTGTGGCAGCGACCGGCGGCATCGTGGGACGACGCGAGCGATCTGCCCACCGGGTTGCGCCGTGGGCTCGCGGAGGCCTTTCCCCTGCGGCGCCTCGGGCTCGCGGCGCGCCAGCTGTCGCGCGACGGCACCGAGAAGTACCTGTGGAGCCTGGGCGGGGGGGAAGCGATCGAGTCGGTGCTCATTCCCGAGGGGCGGCGCCGGACGCTGTGCATCTCGTCGCAGGAAGGATGTGCGTTGGGATGCGTGTTCTGCGCCACGGGGCGCATGGGGTTCCGCCAGAACTTGAGCGCCGCCGAGATCACCGGTCAAGTTCGGGAGCTCATGCTCCTCGACCCGTCCCTCAAGCCGACCAACGTGGTGTTCATGGGGATGGGCGAGCCGCTCCTGAACTGGGACGCCGTGGACACGGCGCTCACCATCCTGAACCATCCGGACGGCCTCGGCATCGGCGCCCGGCACGTCACCGTCTCCACAGTGGGTATCCTGCCGAACCTGGCGCGGCTCGCCCGGCGTCCGGAGCAGTTCCGTCTCGCTCTGTCGCTCCACGCCCCGACGGCGGAGCGGCGGCGCGAGCTGATGCCGATCGAAAAGAAGTACGGCCTTCCCGACGTGATGAAAGCGCTGCAGCAATTTCGCCGCCGCGTGACGCTCGAATACGTCCTGATCGGCGGGAAGAACGATGCGCTCGAGGACGCCGATCGGCTGGCGAAATTGGCCCGGCCCCTGGGCGCGCTCGTGAACCTCCTGCCGCTCCATCCCGGTGGTGCGCCGGACCTCACGCCGAGCGCACGGGCGCAGATGCTGGCGTTCGAGCGGCGGCTCAAGGCGCGCGGCGTGGTCGCCGTGCTGCGGCGGAGCCGCGGGCTCGACATCAGCGCCGCCTGCGGGCAGCTACGGGTGGAACTCGAGGCGCGGCGGCGCGAAGTCCGCCCCGAGGAGCACGCTCGCGTCGAGTAGCCGCCGGGCGTCCGGCTCCACGGCCACGCGACCCGTGCCGAGCGCCTTGCGGATCCGTTCCCCGACGGGGCTGCCCCCGCGCCGCACGAGAATCCGCGTCGAATCCAGCGCACCCACGGAGTCCGGCGCGTTGCGGAAGGTGAGTACGTCGATGCCCGCCCGGCGCAAGAGGCGCGTCGCGGTCTTCGCGAGGCCGGGCTTGCCGCTCGCGTTGAGCACTTCCACGGTGACCCGCGGCCCTCCGTCTCGGCCCTCGCCCGGCACGGCGACCTTCGACGGGGCGGCCCGTTGGTCGCGGCAAGCGGCGAGCGCCAGCGCGAGCGCGATCAGGGCGCGAGCAGGGAGTTCCAGAAGTCCACCGTTTCGCGCACGAGCGGCCAGCCGGAATCGATCACCCGGGCGATGCGCCGGGCGGCGACGTCCCGCAGCACCGCGTCTCGCTCCCCGGGCACGCGCGCGGCGAGGGCGCGGTGCGCCTCCCGGTCGAACGGCCGGCCCGGCTCGAGGTAGTCCGCGAGGTACAGCATCTTCCCGACGTCGTCCCAGCGGGCGTGGCCGAGCGAGTGGTAGCGCACGGCGTCCAGCACACCCGGGTCGCGCTCGCCATCCCGCGCGGCGCGCTCCGCCGCCATCGGACCGTGCTGCAGCTCGTCGGCCGCGGGCGCGTCCCGGAGCGCGTCGTGCAGCCACGCGGCGCGGAGCCAGCGCGCGCGCTCGGCGGCGGGGACCCGCAGCGCCGTCGCCCAGGTGGAGAGCAGCGCCGCAACGCGCTCGATGTGCGCCCGGCGCTCCGGGGTGGCGACGGCCCACTCCGGCAAAGTCACGCGCGGGTATCCCCGCTCTGAAGAGCGGGCTCGGCCCGAGAGTGCGTCCTTAAGGACGCACGTGCGCCGAGCGCGGGCTTCAGCCCGCGAAACTCGTTAGGTCCGCACCGCGTCGTCGCTCGCCACCCCTTCCCCCAGCACCACGTTGTCGATGAGCCGCGTCGCTCCCACCCGCGCGGCGATCGCCACGACGGTGCGGGCGTCGGCGCGAGCCACCGCGCGCAGCTGGTCGTCCACGAGCGCGAGGTACTCCGGGGTCACGCCCGGAGCGTTGAGCACGGCCATGCCGCGTCGCTCCAGGGCCTTCGGGTCGGCCTCGCCCGCGCGCCACGCCTGCTCCACGGCGCGCAGGGCGCGCGACAACGCAACCGCGGCCCGGCGCTCGTCGCCGTTCAGATAGGTGTTGCGCGAGGAGAGAGCGAGCCCATCCAGTTCCCGCACCGTGGGCGCGACGTCCACCTCGAGCGCGAAGTCCAGGTCGGCCGCCATGCGCCGCACCAGCATCGCCTGTTGGAAGTCCTTGCGCCCGAACACCGCGACGTCGGGCTCGACGATGTGGAACAGCTTGGCGACCACGGTGAGCACGCCCGCGAAGTGCCCAGGCCGGGCCGCCCCCTCGAGCGTGTCGGCCATCGGGCCGGGGGCGACGCGCACGAGCGGGTCGCTCGGGTACAACGCCGTCGTCTCCGGCAGGAAGAGGCAGTCGACCCCACGGTCGGCCGCGAGCCGGCGGTCGCGCCCGAGGTCGCGGGGATAGGCCGCGAAATCCTCCGTGGGGCCGAACTGCAGCGGGTTCACGAAGATGCTCAGCACGACGCGGTCGACGCGCTCGCGGGCGCGATCGACGAGTCGCAAGTGGCCTTGGTGCAGGAATCCCATCGTCGGCACGAACCCGATGCGCCGGCCGCGCGCCCGCTCGGCGCGCGACCAGGCGCGCATGTCCTCGGGCGTCGTGACCTCACGCATGATGAGCCGCCCTACTCCGCCTTCATCACGACGCAGTCGGTCAGATATGGATCGTCGAAATGGGCCATCTCCCCGGCTGCCTTCCCGGGCACCAGAAACAACCGCGCGGAGAGCGGCTTGCGAAGCTTGGTGGACAGTGCCGCCACGTCGGCGATCAGGGCCGCCAGCTGATCCGCTGGCGTGTCGCCCGGCAGCGGCACGACGTCGAGCCCGGTGCCGCAGACGCTCGAGTACAGGAGCAGCTCGCGCACGCTGAACCGCCCTTCCGATGCGCGTCGCGCGAGCACCGGATCCTCCAGGACCGGGAGCATGAGTCCCGAATACCCGCACGTCTTGACCCGCAGGCTCTTGAGGACGTCGGTGATCGCGGCGCACCCGGCGAGCGTCGAGGGGCTACCGAACGGGACCCCGGTGAGCGCCTCGACGGCCGCTCCGATGCTGGCGTCCTTGCCGGGTGCGGGAGAGACGTCGATGCCCCCATAGGCCCGCTCGTCCTGGCGAGCGACCTGCCGCACCAGCCGCTCCAGAGGTCCGAGCCGGGACTCGAGCACCGCCGTGAGACGTTGTTTGGCCTCGGCCAGGGTGTTCGCTCCGGCGAACGCGGCGGAGAGCAACGGGGGCGATTCGAGACCGACGGCCACGGCGTCCGACCCGTGGTGGTACGCGACGGGAAAGAACGGTGTCCCCGCTGGAACGTTGGCGGCGGCGGCGAACCGGAAGTTGCCGATGCCGCCGGCGGTGGCGCGCGCGATCGCCACCATGGCTTCACCCGCGGCCGTGACCCCACGGGGTGAGGCCGTGCGATCCAGCGACGCGACCCGCACCGTGAAACTCAGGTTCCGAGTCGTCCGGGCGAGCTCGGCGGCCCACGCGGGGAACTCCGGATCGTCACCGTCAGGCGCAAGCGCGGGACCGATGCTCAAGAGTGCGTGCTCGGTCACCACGGCGCGGTCGAGCGCCTGCAGGGCGGCCACCGCGTCCGCGCGCGCGCCGCGTCCGGCTTCCTCCAGAAAGGGCTGGGTCGCGATGCGGATGGTCTGCACCTCGTAGCCTGCGTCGGTGAGGATCCGCTGCGCCCGCTTGAGAGAGGCGAGCGCGGCCTCGACCGGTGCGGTGTCGGAGGGGCTGCGAAGGTTCGTGCCCACCGTGATCGTGCGGATGCGAAACCCCGGCCCGCTGGAGTCGGGCGCGAAGCCTCGTCTCGCCGAGCGCACGAGCGGCGTCAGCGCAGCCGCACCGAGCAGCGCGATCGCCTCCCGCCGCGACAGGTCACGATGACGGCGCGTCATTTCGGGAACGAATGCTCCGGCCCGGGATACCGCCCCTCGCGCACCTCGGCCGCGAACAGCCGCACCGCCTCGCGCACGTCCTCGGCGAGCGCCGCGTAGCGCTTCACGAACTTGGCCGCGAACTCCTCGTTCAGGCCCAACATGTCGTGGAGCACCAACACCTGCCCGTCACACGCCGGGCCCGCGCCGATTCCGATCGTGGGAATCGTGAGGGCCTTGGTGATCTGGGAGGCCAGCGGCGCGGGAACGAGCTCCAGCACGAGCGAGAACGCGCCCGCTTCCTCGAGCGCCCGCGCGTCGCCCTTGAGCCGCTCGGCGGTCGGCTCGTCCCGGCCCTGCACGCGGTAGCCGCCCAGGGCGTGCACCGACTGCGGTGTGAGGCCGAGATGGCCCATCACGGGAATCCCAATGTCCACGAGCGCGCGCACCGTCTCGGCCATGGGGCGCCCGCCTTCGAGCTTCACCGCGTGGCAACCCGTCTCCTGCAACACACGCCCGGCGTTTCTGATCGCGTCCTGGGGCGAGACCTGGTAGCTGAGAAACGGCAGATCGCACACCACCATCGCCCGTTGGGCCCCGCGGCGCACGATCTTGGTGTGGTAGATCATCTGCTCGAGCGTCGCGGACAACGTGGTCTCGGCGCCCGCGAGCACTTGGTTCACCGAGTCGCCCACGAGCAGGATGTCCACGCCGGACGCGTCCAGCAGCCGGGCGAACAGGGCGTCGTAGCAGGTGAGCACGACGATCCGCTCCCCCTGCTCCTTCATTCTCAGGAGCTCGTGCGTGGTGACCGCCCGGCGCTCGTCAGTCATCGGGCGTAGGCCGCGGAGCAGCGGCGTCGAGCTCGGCGATCTCGCGCCGCCAGAAGTCGCGGTGGGGCAGCTCGGGATGGGGGATGGTCAGCTCCGGCTCCCGCACGGTGCGTTCGCCGTAGCGCACGACGTCCAGGTCCAGCGTGCGCGGGCCCCACCGCACGGCGCGGACACGCCCCCGCTCCGCCTCGATCGCGTGCAGGTGCCGGAGCAGCTCGGCAGGCTCGAGCTCCGTCTCGAGCAGCACCATCTGGTTCAGGTACGGGCCCTGCGCGATGGGGCCGAGTGGAGCGGTCTCTTCGACCCGGGAGGCCCGGACCAGCCGCGTGCGCGGCAGGGCCGCGAGGCGCGCCCGCGCGTGCGCCAGATGCCCCGCGCGGTCCCCGAGATTCGATCCCAGCGCCACGTACACCCGCTCCGCCATGGGCACCGGGGAATGGTAAACGCGCTACGCGACGCTGGCAAAGCCGCGGGTCAGCTCCCGCAGCATGGCGGCCACCTCCTCGAGCTCGCGGGTGGCGCGCTCCAGGTCCGTGAGCCCGCGCGCCGCCTCGTCCGCGCGGGTGGCCACGTCGTCCGCCTCGGCGCGGTTCTTTCCGGCGATCGCCGCCACGGCGTTGATCCGCTGGCGCAGGACCCCGAACGCCTTGTCCTGCTCGCCGGCTGCGGACGCGATGCGCTGCGCGTGCGCCGTGGCCTGCGCCGTCGCGGCCACGATGGCGTCCAGCGCCTCCAGGGCCGCGGACGACAGCTCCTCCACGCCGCCCACGTTCACCTGCCCGCGCCGCATCTGCTCCACCACCTCGCCCACCTGGCGGTGGATGTCCTGCACCAGCTCCCCCGCCTCGAGCGCCGCCGTCGCGCTCTGCTCGGCGAGCCGGCGCACCTCCTCGGCCACCACGGCGAAGCCTTTGCCGTGTTTCCCCGCCCGCGCGGCCTCGATCGCCGCGTTCAGGGCGAGCAGGTTCGTCATGTCGGCCAGCTCGCGGATCGAGGCGATGAACCCGGTGATGCGGCGGCTCACCTGGCCGAGCCGTTGCACCTGGCCCGACGCCTCGCTCACGAAGGTCTTGAGCGCGACGAGACGCTGGATGGCGTCGCGGATCTGGTCGCGGTTCTTGTGCGCGACCTCGCTCGCCGTGGTGGACGCCTGCGCCGCCTCGGTGCCGTCCTCCGAGACCCGGCGGGACACCTGCGCCAGGCTCTCCGTGGCCTGGAGTCCCCCCGAGACCTCACTCTCCTCGGCCAGCACGCCGCGGCGGATGGTGCCCGTGGACTGCGCCACGGCGCTCGCCGCGTGGCGCAGCGACTCCGCGGCCCGGGCGAGGGTCGCGAGCTGCCGGGTCATGGTGTCCACCGTCTCGAGCAGCGGGCGGCGCAGCTCCGTGATGTGGATCGCGGTGGCCAGCTGATTCGCGAAGGTATGGATCGTGAATACGTCCTTCGGCCGGTACAGTTTGCGCTTGTGGTGCTCGAGCTCGAGCGTGCCGATCACCGTGTCCCCGAACTTGAGCGGGACCATCACGAGGCTCTGCACGTAGAGCGGCGCGTCCGCCACCCGCTTGTCGCGCGTCACGTCGTCGATCACGACGGCCTGGCCGCTCTGCGCGACCTGCTCCCGCAGCGCCGCGGTATCCGGGCTGGGCTCACCGCGCTCCGCCCGCCCGATCGAGCCCCGGTAGGCCAGCCGCAGCGCCCCCTCCTGGCGGCCGTAGATGCGGAAGTCCCCCCAGTCCACGAGCCGGTGCGCCAGCCGCTCGATGCGGGCGAACGAGTCCTCCAGGCTGACATTGCTCGTGATCACCGCCTCCATCGCGTGGATCTTGTTCAGCTCCTCGGCGGCGATCGCCTCTTCGATTATGTGCTTGAACAAGAGCCCCAACGCGCCCAGCGGCACCGCGACGAACGGCCAGGCGAGCGGCGGCCAGTACACGACGGTCCCCACCACGATGCCGCTCGCGATCAGGGTCGCCCCATAGGCGATGCACTCGTAGCGCAGGATCAGCAGGCGCTCGTCTTGCTCGAGCTTCTCGCGGATGATCACCGAGAAGTAAAACAGCAGCCGACTGATGACGAAGTACGCCAACCCATAGAAGAACAGCGCCGGCACGAGCTCGACGTGGAGCCCCGGGGCCACGGCCTCCGACAGCCGCAGCGTTCCCGCGTACACCCCGTACGCGCCGACCAGAGCGGTGATCTCGCGCCCCAGGTTGACCAGCGCCGCGCGGAGCATCTTCTTCTGCCACAGCCAATCGGCGCCGAGCACCCCCAGCGCTACCGCGAGCGTCGTCGCCGGCACACCCACGAGCAGGCTCCCGGCGAGCGCCACGAGCCCGGTCTGCGTGAGGTAGGAGTACTTGCTGAGGGACACCTGCGCGCCGCGCAGCATGATCGTGGCGCCCAGCATGAGCAGCGCCTCCGGCAGTTGTCCCGTCCACCGCGGGTCGGCGATCAGCACCGCCACGACCAGCGCCGGCCCGCTGATCGCGAGCGCCCGCGTGTAAATCGTCACCAGCCGGTTCGCGGTCACGCCGTGCCTCCCTCACCCCGCACCGCCGCCGCGAGGTCGCGCACCAGGCGCTCCGCCGCGCTGGTCCCTCCGGCGCCCAGCGCCTCCACCAGGGCGCTGCCGACCACCACGCCGTCGGCCAGCCGGGCGGTGGCGCGCGCCTGCGCCGGGGTGCTGAGCCCGAATCCCACGGCGAGCGGCAAATTGCTGGCCGCGCGCACCCGCGCGACGTGGTCCGGGAGATCCGCGGGCACCTGATCCCGCGCCCCGGTCACGCCGAGCCGGGAGATGAGATAGAGGAACCCGCTCGCGCCTCCCCCCACGGCGCAGGCGAGCCGCTCCGCCGTGGTCGTGGGCGCGATGAGACGGATCAGCGCCAGCGGGCTCGCCGCGACCACGGCCTCGACGCGCGGATCGGCTCCGGCCGGGAAATCGGTGAGCAGCAGCCCGGACGCGCCCGCGGCGGCCGCATCGGCGACGAAGCGCTCCAGCCCGTAGGCGAGGACCGGGTTCACGTACGTCATCACGACCACGGGGACCTTGAGCGCCGCGCGCTCGATCAGCTCCAGCACCCGCGGCACCGTCATCCCTTGGTCCAGCGCGGTCTGGGTCGAGCGCTGGATCGTGGGGCCGTCGGCGAGCGGATCCGAGAACGGCACGCCCACCTCGATGAGATCGGCGCCGGCGGCCTCCACCACGCGCAGCGCTTCGAGCGACAGCTGAGGCGTGGGGAAGCCCGCGGTGAGGTACGGGATGAGCGCCGCGCGCCGGGCTGTCCCCGCGTCCCCCCCTCCGGTGCGGATGGACCGCCAGCGCGCGGCGATCGGGTGCTCAGACAAAGTAGTCGCTGACGTTGATGCCGTATTTGACGGGGTCAGTGACCTTGACGATCGTGCGGGGGAAGTTGCCCTGGCCGTCCTGCTGCGCCAGATCCGCGAGAAACCCGGGATGCTGCAGCGCGCCGTCGGGCGTGGTCACGATGCGTACGACCGGCCGGTGCACGTGTGCCACGTCCGGGTTCGCGTTGTGCACGAGCGCGACCTCGAGGGTGTCGAGGATGACGCAGGTACCCACGGGGTAGATGCCGATCAGGTTGATGAACGCCTTCACCACGATGGGATCGTAGCCGCGCCGCGGGTTCTCCCACATCTCCTTGAGCACCTGGTCGGGCTGGATCGGCACGGTCTGGTAGGCACGGCGGCTGGTCGCGGCGTCGAAGCCGTCGGCAACCGCCACGATCTTCGAGTAGATCGACAGCTCGCGCGACCGGACCGACTTGGGGTAGCCGGTGAGGTCGGTCTTCATGTGGTGCTCGTACGCGACGATCATCCCGCGGTAGGGGATCTCCCCATAGCCGCGCAGTCCGAACAGCGTCAGCACGCCCAGCCAGGGGTGGGCCTGCATGATGCGCCACTCCTCGTCGGAGAGGCCGCCCTGCTTGTTCAACACTTCGAGCGGCACCCGCGACTTGCCCACGTCGTGGAACAGGGCGGCCATCCCGAGGTCGTACAGCTGGAGCTTGGTGAGGCCGAGCTTGCGGCCGAGCGCGACCCCGAAGATGCAGACGTTGACCGAGTGGGTGAACGTATACTCGTCGTAGTCGCGCAGGGTGGTGAGGCCCACCAGGGAGGCCTCGTTGTTCAGCACCTGGTCGACGATCGCCTGGACCGCGCGCTTCACCTTCTTGACGTTCGCGGTGCGGCCCATCCGAATGCTATTGATGACCTCCTTGGTGACGGCCACCGACCGGGCGTAGGTGCGCTTCGCGGCCTCCTTCTGCCGCTCTGCGTCCTCGACGTCCTCTTCGGTCTCGAGCGGCGCTTCCACGCCGATGTGGGTCACGCCGGCATCGGACAGCTTCTGGCTGACCTCGAGCACCTTGTTGGGGTTCGCCTCCTTGGCGGCGTAGGAGAGGAGCAGCGACACGAACACCTGCAGCTGCTTGCGCTCCACGCCTTCGTCGATCCGCACGGCGCCGATGCCGCACTGCCGCAGGACGCCGAGGATGTGGGAGAAGGACGCGTAATTGTCGAGGTCGAGGCGCAGGCGTACGGAGTTCACGAAGATGAACTCGCCCTGCAGCCGCAGCTCGAGCTCTTTCTCGACGTCGAGCAGATGCTTCGCGGTGTGCGCGAGATCGTCGAGCGCCTTCTGCACCTGCTGGTTCTCGAGCGGGTAGAGCTTGAGCGAGCGGAACGCGGTGTAGAGCACGACGAGGAACTCGCGCCCGGCGTGCCGCAGGAACCCGTCGGTGGTCTGGACGGTCTCGGCGATCGAGCCCCGGGGAGGTGGGGGGGAGGGGGGGGGGCCGCCGCCCGTCATGTGGCCGCCTCGCGCAGCGCCCGGCTCACCGCGTTGCGCACCAGGGGCTCCTTGTCCTGCGCGGTGCGCTCCAGCACGGCGCGCGCTTCGGGCGTGCGGATCTTGCCCAGCGCCATCGCCGCGCAGGCGCGGGTCTCGGGGTCTTCCTTCCTGGCGAGCAGGCCCTTGGGCACGAGCATCTTTTCGAGCACGGCGATCCCCTTCCCGCCCACGAGCGAGCCAAAGGCCTCGAAGAACGCCATCTTCTCCGTGAGGTCCGCGTTCTTGAGCTTACCGCCGGTCACCGCGCCCTCGACGCGCGTCGCCGCATTGCGGTAGCCGCGCGCCGCGAGGAAGCGCACGGCGGCGATGCGCACGTCGCGGTCCGAGTCGTCGATCGCCTTCTCGAGCAGCCGCATGGCCGAGGGGCTCGAGATCGCCTGCAGCGCGTCGACCACGGCGAGCTTGAGCGTGCGGTCGCCGCTCGCCAGCAGCGGCTCCATGCCGTCCGGGGCGCCGGGCAGCTTCAACCGACCCGTCAGCCGCACCATCTCGAGCTGCGCCGCGCTGTCCTCGCTCGCGAGCGCCTTCAGCACCTCGCTCGGGTGGGCCTGCGCCAGCCGCGCAGCGGCGGCGTGCACCAGCTCCTTCACGCGCTCGTTGTGAAGCTTGGGGATCCACCCCACGAGCGTCGCCAGGGCGTCCGCCCCCAACTCCTGGAACAACTCGCCCAGCTCCTCCTCCGTCGGATGCACCGCCGCCTCGTCGAGCGACTGCAGCAGCTGCGACAGCGCATCGTGCTGCGACAGGCGCGCGGGCAGGGTTTCCAGCGCCTGACGGTGCTCCGGAATCAGCTCGCGGGCGCGCTGCAGCAGGACGCCGGTCTCGCGCAGGATGAACGCCACCGATCGGAAGTCGCCGGCGCCCAGCAGGTACGGGATGAAGTTCTCGACGATCGAGATCAGCTCGGCCCGCACCGTGCCGTACGTCTGCAACTCGAGCAGGTCGAACAACATCGACAGCACGTTGCGCCGCAGATCCTGCGAGTACTCCCGCTCGACGTCCTGCTTGAGGTAGTCGACCTCCTTCTCCTCCAGGAAGTAGAGTGTGGTGTCGAACTCGTCGATCGACACCAGCCCTTCGCGCTTCGGCGGAGCCTCTTCCTGCACGTAGCGCCGCACCTCGGTGGGCGGCGTGGACGGGATGGTTTCCGCGGCCTCGATTGGGGCCGCGGTCTCGGTGACGAGCTCGCGGAAGGTGTAGCTGATGAACTGGAAGTCCTGCGCCCACAGCAGGGTCAGCAGGTCGTCGGCCGCGTCGGCTTGGAGGTTACGTGACTGCTGCAACACGCCGAGGAAGCGCACGATCTCCGTCTCCTCGACGCCGGGCTTGAACGCGAGCGAGCGGACGCCGTCCTTGTACAGCGTCCAGGCGATGCTCTCGTTGCGCTGGTCCTGGCTGTAGACGACCGCGTCTTCCCAGCGCAGCTCGGTCTCGCCCACGTCGAAGTGGAGATCGTCGGTCGCGTGCCAGATCTGGCGGAACGCGGCGCGGATGTTGTCGACGGCGCGCTGATACACGGGGTTGTTCGGCAGGTAGAGCTGGGTGGCCCTGATGCCCTTCGACACGACCTGCATCAGGTCCTCGACCTGGGCCGGCGGCAGCGCCAGCTCGGAGATGGGAGCCGGGAACCGGCTCGCCCCGCTCAACGGACCGCTCCGCTCAGCTCGGCCACCATCGCGACGTCCTTGTCACCCCGGCCGCTCAGGTTGATCAACACGATGTCGCCCGCACGCCAGTGCCCGCGGTGACCGAGCACCCACGCGACGGCGTGCGCGCTCTCCAGGGCAGGGAGGATCCCCTCGAGCCGTGACAGCCCGGCGAACGCCTCCAGGGCCTGCCGGTCGGTCACCGCCTCATACAATACCCGACCGCTGTCCTTCAAGAAAGCGTGCTCCGGCCCGACCCCCGGGTAGTCGAGGCCCGCCGACACGCTATGGGCCGGCTGCACCTGGCCGTCGGGGTTCTGCAGCAGATAACTCAGGCTGCCGTGAAACACGCCCGGCCGACCCCGCGCCAGTGACGCCGCGTGCCGCTCTGTCCCCAGCCCCTCCCCGGCCGCCTCCACGCCGACCAGCTCCACGTCGCGGTCGTCCAGGAACGCGGCGAAGATGCCCATCGCGTTCGAACCCCCGCCCACGCACGCCACGACGCTCTTCGGCAGGCGTCCCCAGCGCTCGCGGACCTGCGCCCGCGCCTCGCGGCCGATCACGGTCTGGAAGTCCCGGACGATGCGCGGGAAGGGATCGGGCCCCACCACCGACCCGATGATGTAGTGCGTCGTCGTCACGTTCGTGACCCAGTCGCGCAAGGCCTCGTTGGTGGCGTCTTTCAGCGTCTTGGTGCCGGACGTCACCGGCACGACCTTGGCGCCCATCAGCTCCATGCGGTACACGTTGAGCCGCTGGCGCCGCATGTCCTCCTCGCCCATGTAGACGACGCAGTCGAGCCCGAAGCGGGCGCACACGGTGGCCGTCGCCACGCCGTGCTGCCCCGCGCCCGTCTCCGCGATGATGCGCCGCTTGCCCATGCGTCGCGCCAACAGCGCCTGGCCGAGCGTGTTGTTGATCTTGTGCGCGCCGGTGTGGTTCAGGTCCTCGCGCTTCAGGGCGACGATCACGCCGTCGCCCAGCTGCGCGCCGAGCCGCGGCGTCTCCGTGAGCGGCGTGGGACGACCGACGTAGTCCTTGAGCAGCCCGTCCAACTCCCCCCAGAACTCCGCATCGCCCTTCGCGGCCTCGTACACGCGTTCCAGCTCCTCCAGCGCCGCCATGAGGGTCTCCGGCACGTAGCGGCCTCCGTAAGGGCCGAACCGCCCGTCCACCGCGCGCTCGACGAGGTTGGGGATGGTCACATGAAACCCCGAGTGCGGAATGCGAAATGCGGAGTGCGGAATGGATCGGGCTCTGGTCGTGCACGGTGGCGGGCCCCTAGGATCGGACCCGCCTTGCAATTCCGCATTCCGCATTCCGCACTCCGCACTGTCATCACCGCTTCCTTCCTATTCTCGCCACACCCGTCAGCGCCCGCACCGCCGCCGCGGGATCCGCGGTGCGCGCCACGGACGTGCCCACGAGCACGAGATCGGCGCCCGCCGCCGCCATCCGCTCGACGTCCGGACGAGCGGCGATGCCGCTCTCGGCGACGGCGGGGATGTCGGGCGGCACCTTTCCCACGAGGCGCTCGGCCGCCTCCAGATGCACGGCGAACGTCGCCAGATCGCGGCTGTTCACCCCGACGGCGGTCGGCTCGGCGGCCAGCGCCCGATCGAGCTCGTCCTCTGTGTGGACCTCGATGAGCGTTCCGAGCCCCTGCGCCCGCGCGGCGCGCGCCAGGCGCCGGAGCGCGCCTGGCGCGAGCAGCCGTGCAATCAGCAGCACTGCGGCGGCGCCCGCCGCCCGCGCTTCCACCACCTGGAGATCGTGCACGATGAAGTCCTTGCGCAGCACCGGGAGCCCGACCTCGCGCGCCACGGCCGCGAGATCGGCGAGCGAGCCGCCGAAGTGCGGCTGCTCAGTCAGGACCGAGATCGCCACCGCCCCGCCCCGCTGATACGCCCGCGCGTGGCGCACCGGGTCGAGGTCCTCCCGAATCGCGCCGGCGCTGGGCGAGCGCCGCTTGACCTCGGCGATGACGCCGACGGCACGCCCGTCGAGCGCCTGCCGGAACGATGGCGGCGCCGGTGCCGCCGCGGCCTGGCGCTCGAGCTCGTCGGAGCGTTCCTCCAGCGCGAGCGCCCGGTCCTGCGCCACTTTGAGGATCTTTTCCAGGCTCGGTCTGGGCATCCTTGCGTTCGGGCGATTTTCGGGTAAATTAATCTTCGGTTTCCGTTCGGGAGACAGCGTGCCGCTCACTCGCCGTCAGCGCGAGATCCTCGATTTCATCTCCGGGCACATCACGGGGCACGGGTTCGCGCCGAGCTTCGAGGAAATCGCCGCGCGCTTCGCGTTCCGCTCGCTCGCCACTGTGCACGAGCATCTCACGAATTTGGAGCGCAAGGGCTACATCCACCGCGCCCATAACGAGAGCCGCGCCATCGAGGTGGTGCCACCCAAGGGCCAGACCGGCGCCACGGAGCTGCCGCTCCTCGGACTGGTCGCGGCCGGAGAGCCCATCGAAGCGGTGACCGGCAACGACGCCCTCGCCGTGCCCGACGAGCTCTTCCCGCGCCGCGGCCGCAGTTACGTCCTCAAGGTGCGCGGCCAGTCCATGATCGACGAGCACATCAAGGACGGTGACTTCATCGTCGTGCACGAGCGCAACCAGGCCGACAACGGCCAGACCGTGGTGGCGCTGGTCCACGGCACGAGCGCGACGGTCAAGAAGTTCTATCGCGAGCCGGGCGGCTGGATCCGGCTCGAGCCCGCGAATCCCACGATGAGCCCGCTGCGCGTGAACGAGCGCGACGTCACGGTGCAGGGGGTGGTCGTCGGCGTCATTCGGAAATACTAGCGCTCGCGCGCCGCAACCGCTCCAGCACGGCCCGTCCCTTCCCCGCCTCGAGCGCCGTGCGCGCCCGGGCGACGCCCTCGTCGTAGGAAGCCGCGAGGCCCGCGACGTAGACCGCCGCGCCCGCGTTGAGGAGCACGGCGGCGCGCCCGGGCGCGTCGTCGCGGCCCCCCCCGTCGGCGAGCAGCCGCTCGATGCGGCGCGCGTTGGCCGGCGGCTCCTCGCCGGCGAGCATCGCGACGTCCGCGATCGCGAGCTGGTAGCGCGCCGGGTCGAGCTGCCAGGTCGTGACGCTTGCCCCCCCTCCCCCGTCTCCCCCCCCTCCGCCGCCGGAGCGCACCTCCCACACGTCGGTGATTCCCTGGGGTGCGATCTCGTCCATCCCGATTCGGCCGTGCACCACGAGCGCGTGCTCGGCACCGAGGCGCGCCAGCGCGCCCGCCACGAGCGGCGCGCGGTCCGCGTCCGCGACGCCCACTACCTGGCGCCGCACCCCGGCCGGGTTGGCGAGCGGCCCCAGCAGGTTCAGCACCGACGGCACGGCGAGCTCGCGGCGCACGGGGCCCGCGTGCTTCATGGCCGGATGGAAGGTCGGGGCGAACAGGAACGTGAGGCACGCTTCGCGCAGCACGCGCGCGGCCGCGGCGGCGTCGAGCGTGATGGGCACGCCCAGCGCCTCGAGCACGTCGGCCGAGCCGCACTTCGAGGTGAAGGAGCGGTTGCCGTGCTTCGCGACCGACGCGCCCGCCCCTGCGGCCACGAACGCGGCAGCGGTGGAAATGTTGAAGGTAGAAACCGTGCCGCCCCCCGTGCCGCAGGTGTCCACGAGATGGGGCCCGTCCGCGACGACCCGCACCATGGCGTCGCGCAACGCGCGCGCCGCGCCCGCCACTTCTTCGGGGGTCTCGCCCTTCACGCGCAGCCCCATGAGCAGCGCGCCGATCTGCGCCGGGGTCGCCTCGCCCCGCATCACGGCGGCGAACACGTCCGTGGTGTGGCGCTCCGAGAGCGACTGGCGGTTGGCGAGGGCGGCGATGGCGTGGGCGAGCGGCGAGGTCGGCATGGGGATTCGGGGCCTGCCAAAGCTATCCCGAAAAATCGCCTTTTGTCAAATACCACAACGGGTTGCGTGGCTTGATCGGGCCTCTCTTTCCGCCTATCTTTCGCCCGTGACGAGCCGGCCCTACCTCGCCGTGGTGCACTACGACGGGGCCCGGTTCGTGGGGTGGCAGCGGCAGCGGGATGGGCGCACGGTGCAGGCGGAGTTCGAGGCAGTGCTCGCGCGTCTGATGGGCCGGCGGACGACGGCGACGGGCGCCGGACGCACCGACACGGGCGTGCATGCGCTCGGGCAGGGCGTCGGGTTTCTCGCGGGTGAGCGTTGGGCGGCCGACGCGGACGGGCTGCGCCGCGCCCTCAACGCGCTGTTGCCGCGGGACGTGTGGGTGGAGCGGGTGCACCCGATGCGGGCCGGCTTTCACGCGCGCAAGAGCGCGGTGGCGCGCCGTTACCGCTATCTCATCGGCACCGACGACACCGCCCACTCGCCCTTCCGGCGGCCGTACGAATGGGCGTTTGCCCGCCCGCTCGACCTCCTGCTGCTCGCGCGTGCGGCCGAGCTGCTCCCCGGGGAGCACGACTTTCGCGGCCTGGCCGCCACGGCGGGCGGGAGGGAGGGGGAGGGGGGGGGGAGAGACGCGAAGCCCCACTACCGCAGCCGCGTGGCGCTCGCCCAGTGGGCGCCGCGGACCGACGGAGCGGGGGTGACGTTCACGATCGAGGCCGACCGGTTTCTGCATCGCATGGTGCGCTTTCTCGTGGGCGCGATGGTGGACATCGCCCTGGGCCGGCGCCCCCTCGAGGACCTTCCCCGTCTGCTGGTCGCGACCGACAACCAGGCGGCCAGCCCGCCCGCGCCGCCCCAGGGTCTGTATCTGGTGGCGGTGCACTACCCCGCGCACCTCTACGCCGAGGCCGAGCCATGAAGTTCTTCCTCGATACCGCCAGTCTCAAAGACATCAGCTGGGCGACGCAGGCCGGCCTGATCGACGGCATCACCACCAACCCCTCCCTGCTCTCGAAGCAGGCGGGTGATCTCGACCCCCGGGACGTGCTGAAGGAGATCTGCTCGCTCGTCGAGGGTCCGGTGTCGGCCGAAGTGGTCGCGGTGGACACCGAGGGGATGGTGAAGGAGGGGACAGAGCTCGCCAAGATCGCCGACAACATCGTCGTCAAGATCCCGATGATCGAAGCGGGAATGATCGCCGTGCGGCGGCTCGCGGCCGAGGGGATCCGGGCGAACGTGACGCTGTGCTTCTCGAGCGTGCAGTGCCTCATCGCCGCCAAGGCCGGCGCGGCCTATGTGAGCCCGTTCATCGGGCGCATCGACGACGTGGGACAGGAGGGGATGGAGGTGATCCGCGAGACGCGGGTCATCTTCGACAACTACCAGCTCGCGACGGAGATCCTGGCCGCCTCGATGCGGCACCCGCGCCACGTCGTCGAGGCCGCGATGATCGGGGCGGACGTGGCCACCCTCCCGCCTGACGTGCTGAAGAAGCTGCTGCTGCACCCGCTCACCGACCGCGGGCTGGAGCAGTTCCTCGCCGACTGGAGCAAGCTGGTCGCCCGCGCGAAGGCCGCGGTTTGACGTACGCGTCGCCGCTCGGGGCCCGCTACGCCTCCCCCGCGATGCAGGCGCTGTGGGGCGAGCGCCGGCGCATCGGGCTGTGGCGGCGCCTCTGGCTCGCCCTGATGGAGGCCCAGCAGGAGCTGGGGCTCGACATCCCCGACCGCGCGCTGGCGGAGCTCCGCGCCCACCTGGACGACGCCGATCCGGAGCGCGCGGCCGAGCACGAGAAGCGGCTGCGCCACGACGTGATGGCGCACATCCATCACCTGGGCGAGCAGGCCCCGGCGGCGCGGGCCTACCTCCATCTCGGCGCGACGAGCGCCTACGTCACCGACAATACCGACCTGGTGCTGATGCGGGAGGGGCTGGAGCTGCTGCTCGGCCGGCTCGCGGCGGTGCTCGTGGCCCTGGCGAAGCTGGCGCGCCGCGACCGCGCCGTCCCGTGCCTCGCCTACACGCACTTCCAGCCCGCGCAGCTCACGACGGTGGGCAAGCGCGTGACGTTGTGGATGCAAGACTTCGCGCTCGACGCCGACGAGCTGTTGCACCGCCACGAGACGCTGCAGTTCCGCGGCGTGAAGGGGACGACGGGCACGCAGGCGAGCTTTCTCGAGCTGTTCGACGGCGAAGACGAGAAGGTGCGCGAGCTCGACGCCCGCGTGGCGCGCAAGATGGGGTTCGCCCGGGTGTTCGCGGTGACGGGACAGACGTACACGCGCAAGCTCGACGCGCAGGTGCTCGCCGCGCTCTCCGGCGTGGCCGCCTCGGCCGCGAAGTTCGCGACCGATCTGCGGCTGCTGCAGCACGAGGGCGAGATGCTCGAGCCGTTCGAGAGCGAGCAGGTGGGCTCGAGTGCGATGGCCTACAAGCGCAACCCGATGCGCGCCGAGCGTATGACCGGCCTGGCGCGCTTCGTGATCGAGCTCGAGGGGAACGCGTGGCACACCGCCGCCGGCCAGTGGCTCGAGCGCACGCTCGACGACAGCGCCAACCGCCGCCTGGTGCTCCCCGAAGCGTTCCTCGCGACCGACGCGATCCTGGTGCTCGCGACCAACGTCGCGGCGGGCATCGAGGTGCGCGAGCCCGTGATCGCGCGCCACGTCGCCGGGCAGCTGCCGTTCCTCGCCACCGAGCCCCTGCTGTTGCGCGGCGTCAAGGCCGGCGGCGACCGCCAGCGGCTGCACGAGGTGATCCGGACACACAGCCTCGCGGTCGCGCAGGCGGTGGCCGAGCGGGGCGCGCCGAACGATCTGCTGGAGCGGCTGGCGCGCGACCCGGCGTTCCGGGCCCTCAAGGTCGCCGCCCGACCCGCCGAGCTCGATCCCGCGACCTACGTGGGCCGCGCGCCGCGCCAGGTGGACGAGTTCTTGGAGCACGTCCTCCCGCCGACGCTCCGCCGCATCGAGGCCGTGGCCCCCGCCGCGGCCGCCGCCGAGGTCACCGTATGACCGCTCCGCTCGTCGCGAGCGCGCTGCCCCTCCCCCTCTTCCGCCGCGGCAAAGTCCGCGAGGTGTACGAGGTCGATCCCGACACCCTGCTGCTGGTCGCCAGCGACCGCGTCAGCGCGTTCGACGTGGTGCTGCGCGAGCCGGTGCCGTACAAGGGCGCGGTGCTCACCCAGCTCAGCGCGTTCTGGTTCCAGCAGCTCGCCGCCGTGATTCCCAGTCACTTCCTCTCCGCCGACGCCGACGAGATCGCGGAGCGGATTCCGTCCCTCGAAACGTGTCGCGCGGCCCTCACGGGCCGCGCTATGTTGGTGCGCCGCACCACGCCGGTCCCGTTCGAGTGTGTGGTGCGCGGCTACGTCACTGGCTCGGCCTGGGCGGAATACCAACGGTCGGGCACGCTCGCCGGAGAGCCGCTGCCCGGGGGACTCGTGGAGAGCGCGCGTCTCGATCCGCCCATCTTCTCGCCGGCCACCAAAGCCGACGTGGGGCACGACGAGAACGTGACGTTCGCGCGCCTGGCGCAGGCGCTGGGCCGGTCGCTGGCGGAGCGGCTGAAGCAGGCGAGCCTGGGGCTGTACGAGGCCGGGCGGACCTTCGCGGCGCCGCGCGGCATCATCGTCGCCGACACCAAGTTCGAGTTCGGCACGACGCCCGACGGGCGGCTGCTCGTGATCGACGAGATCCTCACGCCCGACTCCTCGCGGTTCTGGCCGGCGGACCGCTACCGGCCCGGCAAGAGCCAGCCGAGCTTCGACAAGCAACCGCTGCGCGATTATCTCGCCGGCCTGAAGCAGGAAGGCCAGTGGGACGGCGACCCGCCGCCCCCGCCGCTCCCTCCGGAGGTGGTCCGGGCGACGAGCGAGCGGTACCTCGAGGCGTACCGCCGGATCACGGGTCAGTCTCTTGCGACCGAGTGATGCGCATCGCTCCCGAGGGTTGGCCCTTCATCCTTCCGGGCTGGACGCTGGTGCTGCTCGGCGCATGGGTCGCGCGCGGCTCGGCGTGGCTCTGGGTGCCGGAGGGCCTGCTGCTGCTGTTGGCCGTGTGGTTGCTCGTGTTCTTCCGCGACCCCCCGCGCACCGGGCCCCGCGGGGACGGCTACGTGATCGCCCCGGCGGACGGCCGGATCGTGGACATCGCGGTGGTGGATGAGCCCATGTACCTGCACGCGCGGGCCACACGGATCTCGATCTTCATGAGCGTGTTCGACGTGCACGTCAACCGCTATCCCGCGAGCGGCACGATCGAGCTGGTCCGCTACAACAAGGGAGCATTCCTGCACGCGGCGTCCGACAAGGCGAGCCTCGACAACGAGCAGGCCTCCGTGGGCCTCCGCACGGCCCCCGGGCCGCTCCTCGTGCGGCAGATCGCGGGTCTCATCGCACGGCGCATCGTGACCGACGGCCGGCCGGGGGAGCCCGCCGCGCAGGGCGCCCGCATGGGGATGATCCGGTTCGGCTCGCGGGTGGACGTGTTCCTCGCGAGCGCGGCGCCGCACGCGGTGCGGGTCGCCGTGGGCGACCGCGTGCACGCCGGCGCCACGGTCCTGGCTGAGTACGTCGCATGAGACGCTTCCCTCGCCCCGACATGCGGCGCGTCGTCATCGTGGTGCCGAGCCTGTTCACGCTCTTCAACCTGTTCTTCGGCATCTGGGCGATGGTGCTCGCGTCCCGCGGCGAGTTCTACCGGGCGAGCTGGTACATCTTCTTCGCCGGGATCCTGGACGCGCTCGACGGGCGCGTGGCGCGCCTTTCGAAGACGGGCACCCGCTTCGGCGCGGAGCTCGACAGCCTGGTGGACGTCGTGAGCTTCGGCGTCGCGCCGGCCTTCCTCATTTATCAGCTCGAGTTCGCCGCCGGGGGTCAGGCGGAGTGGATCTTCTGCTACTTCTACGTGATGGCGGCGGCGATCCGCCTGGCCCGGTTCAACATCACGCAGGCGGGCCGTGCCAAGCGCTCCTTCATCGGGTTGCCGTCCCCGGCCGCGGGCATGACGCTCGCGACGTTCTACCCCTTCACCACGACGGACCTGTACCAGCAGGTGTTCCGCTTCCTGCCGCGGCATCATCTGATGCAGCTCTTGATGATCCTGCTGACGATTCTGATGGTGAGCAACGTCCGCTACGCCACGCTGCCGCGCGCCGGCTTCCGCTCGCTGCGCGGCCTCTTGGGACTCGCGACCATCCTGTTTATCGTGATCTTCGGGGTGCTCGAGCACGACGCGTTCTTCTTCCCCCTGGGAGTCGCGTACATGGCCTACGGCGTGCTGCGGGCGACGATGCTCGGCTTCTTCTTCGAGGCCGGCGAAGACGAGGAGGCCGAGATCGCCGGGCCGATCGTGATCAGCAACGGCGAACGGGTGGACGAGGCGTACGGCCCCCCCCCTCCCAAGTCGGCCCGCGGGGTGGCTCCCCACGGCGGCCAGAGATGAGCGCGTACCGGGTCGAGGTCCGGGTGATGCCGCGCGCCGCGCTGCTCGACCCCCAGGGCCAGGCGGTGGAGCACGCCCTGCACGCCCTGGGCTTCGGCGACGTAGCGCGGGTGCGCGTCGGCAAGCACCTCGTCCTCGAGGTGAGCGCCGCGAGTCGCGACGAGGCGCTGGCGCGGGCGCGCGCGATGTGCGACCGGTTGCTCGCGAACCCGGTCACCGAGGACTACGACCTCGCGGTTGACGGAGAGCCACGTCGATGAAGCGCGTCGCGGTGATCGTGTTTCCGGGCTCGAACTGCGACGCCGACGCGCTCGTCGCCGCGCGCGACGCCGGCGCCGACGCGTATTACGTGTGGTATCGCGACACCGCCCTGAACGGCGCCGACATCGTCATCCTGCCCGGGGGCTTCAGCTACGGCGACTACCTCCGCTCGGGCGCGATCGCCCGCTTCTCGCCGATCATGGCCGCGGTGGCCGAGCACGCGCGCGCCGGGGGCCCGGTGCTGGGCATCTGCAACGGCTTCCAGATCCTGTGCGAGGCCGGGCTGCTCCCCGGGGGCCTGATGCGGAACGCCCGGTTGCGCTTCCTGTCGCGCCCCGCGTGGGTACGGGTCGAGCGGACCGACACGCCGTTCACGGGTATGTACGAGCCCGGCGAGATCCTGGAGATCCCGATCGCCCATGGCGACGGCCGCTATGTGGCGGACGAGCGCACCGCCGCCGAGCTCGAGGCGCACGGCCGCGTCGTGTGGCGCTACGTGCGCGACAATCCGAACGGGTCAACCAATGCCATCGCCGGCGTGTGCAACGCCGGCCGGAACGTGCTGGGGATCATGCCGCACCCGGAGCGCCGCACCGCTTCGATCTTGGGCGGCCAGGATGGAGCCCGCATCTTTCACTCGATGGAGGCTCGACATGCGACGCAGCACGCTATGGATGTGCGCGCTGTTGGCGATCGCCACCTCAGGGTGTGAGCAGATCAAGAGCCAGTACACGAAGATCAAGGACACCATCGTCGCCAAGATCGCCGAGCGGCGGGGCCGCGCGCCCGCGGCGCCGGCCCAGCCGGCGCCCGCTCAGGCCACACCGGAGACGCCCGCCCCCCAGCCGGCGCCCGCGACGCCGCCGGCGAAGCCGCCGCGGCGTCCCGCCATCCAGGCGCCCGAGATCTCGCGCCCCACGCGCGACACGCCGTACGACTCCCCCAACACCGGCACGATCGACCCGGGGATGAGCGAGAAAGACGTCTACTCGATGTGGGGCCCGCCCGTCGGCGTGCGACGGCAGGCCGACATGACGTTCCTCTACTACAGGAACGGCTGCGAGTACAGCTGCGGCACGGAAGACGTCGTGTTCCTGCAGAACGGTAAGGTTGTGGACGCCGTGTTGCGCTGGCCGGGACACCGCTATAGCGGGCAGTCGTCCTCGCCCGCGGCCACGCAACCGCACCTGCGCCGGGGCGGCGACACGCTCACGGTCAAGCCACCCTCGAGCCCCTGAGCTCCCCGATGCCCGACAAGCCGAGCAAGAACGAGGAAGAGTACTTCGCGAGGCGCGACGCCGAGCTGCTGCGCCAGCAGCGCGAGGCGATGCGCCGGACGGCCGCCGAGACGGAGCGCCGGGCGCACCACATGAAGTGTCCCAAGTGCGGGTACGACCTGATCACCGGGGAATGGCACGGCGTGCAGATCGACCAGTGCACCCACTGCCATGGGATCTGGTTCGACAAGGGGGAAGCGGAGAGTCTGCTCGCGCACCCATCGCCCAACATGATCACCCGCGTGTTCCGCATCGTGATGCGGGGCGTCTCGGGAGCGAAGCTACCCGACCCGTGACGCCGGCGACGCCGTTCCCGGGCGACCCGCCGATCACGCCCGCGCTGGTCCGCGACCACAATCTCACCGCCGCAGAGTACCACCGCATCGAGGCGATGCTCGGCCGCGCGCCGACCTTCGCCGAGCTGGGCGTGTTCTCCGCCCTGTGGAGCGAGCACTGCTCCTACAAGCATTCCAAGCCCGTGCTGCGGACTTTTCCCACCACGGGTCCGCAGGTGGTCCAGGGGCCGGGCGAGAACGCCGGCGTGCTGCGCCTTCCCGACGGCTGGGCCGTGGCCTTCAAGATCGAGTCGCACAATCACCCCTCCGCCGTGGAGCCCTACCAGGGCGCCGCGACCGGCGTCGGCGGCATCCTGCGCGACGTGTTCACCATGGGGGCCCGGCCGGTGGCCGTGCTCAACAGCCTGCGCTTCGGCCCCCTCGACGCCGCGCGCAACCGCTACCTGTTCGCGGGCGTGGTGCGTGGCGTGGGGGATTACGGCAACTGCGTCGGCGTGCCCACGCTCGGCGGCGAGGTGGACTTCGGCGCGAGTTACGGCGGCAACCCGCTGGTCAACGCGATGTGCGTCGGGCTGCTCAAGGAAAAGGATCTCATCACGGCCGCGGCGCACGGCGTGGGCAACGTGTTGCTGGTCGTGGGCTCGAGCACGGGGCGCGACGGCATTCACGGAGCCGCGTTCGCGTCGGAGGAGCTGACGCAGGAGTCCGAGCGGCGCCGGCCCCAGGTGCAGGTCGGCGACCCGTTCACCGAGAAGCTGCTGCTCGAGGCGAGCCTCGAGCTGATCGCGTCCGGCCACATCGTGGCAATCCAGGACATGGGAGCCGCCGGCCTCACCTCGTCGTCCGCGGAGATGGCGGCGAAGGGCGGCGTGGGTGTGGAGATCGATCTGTCGCTCGTTCCCACCCGCGAGCCGGGAATGACTCCGTACGAGATCCTGCTGTCCGAATCGCAGGAACGGATGCTCGTCGTGGCGAAGGCGGACCGCGTGCTCCAGGTCCAGGCGATCGCGACGAAGTGGGAGCTCGCCGCCACGCCCATCGGCCGCGTGACCGACGACGGCATGTATCGGGCCAGGTGGGGGAGTCAGGTGGTCGTCGAGATTCCGGGCCGACCCTTGATCGACGACTGCCCGGTCTACACCCCGGACGCCCGCGAGGACGAAGCGATCGCGCAGCTGCGCGCCGCGCGCCCTGCTCCCGGCTCCCCGCTCCCTGCTCCCGACGAGGTGCTCCTCACGCTTCTCGATCATCCCCCCGTGGCGTCCAAGCGGTGGGTGTACGAGCAGTACGATTCGACCGTGCAGGCAAGCACGGTGATCGGGCCGGGGGGAGACGCCGGAGTGATCCTGGTGAGGGGCGCCGACTTCGGCGTCGCGGTCACGGTGGACTGCAACAGCCGCTACGTCCTGCTCGACCCATACGAGGGCGGCAAGGCGGCGGTCGCCGAGGCGGCGCGGAACGTCGCGTGCACCGGCGCGCGCCCGCTCGGCATCACCGACTGCCTCAACTTCGGCAGCCCGGAGCGGCCCGCCGTGTTCCACCAGTTCAAAGAAGCCTGCCGCGGCATCGCCGACGCATGCCGCGCGCTCGACACGCCCGTGACGGGCGGCAACGTCTCCTTCTACAACGAGAGTCCGGGCGGCGCCGTGGACCCCACGCCCGTCGTCGGGATGATCGGGCTCCTCACGCGGGCCGACCGGGCAGTGCCGAGTCATGCCCGCGCCGTCGGAGACGCGGTGTTGGTGTTGGGGCACACCCGGGCGGAACTCGGCGGCTCGCAGCTGTGGGAGGCCTTGTACGGCTTCACCGGCGGCGAGCCGCCGCGCGTGGATCTCGCGGCCGAGCGCCGGCTGGTCGATTACCTGGTCGCCGGGGCGGAGCGCGGGCTGTTCCGCTCCGCGCACGATTGCTCGCAGGGCGGCCTGGGCGTCGCGCTCGCCGAGGTGGCGATAGGCGGCCCGTACGACGAGACGGGCTTCGGCCTGGAGATCGATCTCACCGCTTACGGCTTGGGACTGGCGGCTGTCGAGCTGCTGTTCAGCGAGTCTCAGGGGCGAGCCGTCATCACCTGCCCCCCCGACCGCGCCGCCGCGGTGGCGGCCCTGGCGCGGGAACTGGGCGTGCCGACCCAGCGCATCGGTGCGGTGGGCGTGCGGGGCGGCGTCGTGCGGCTCGGGCTGCGCGACGCGCAGCTCGCGCACCCCGTCGAACGGCTGCGCCAGGTATATTTCACGGCGATCCCCCGACGCATGGGAGACTGACGGACGGATGTGCGGCATCATCGGTGTCACCGGCGTTCCCGACGCAACCCGCGTCGCCTATCTCGGGCTCTATAGCCTGCAGCACCGCGGGCAGGAGTCGGCGGGGATGGTGGCAGTGGACGGTGAGGGCGTCGCCCGCTCGCACCGCGGCATGGGGCTCGTCTCGGACGTCTTCAGCGAACGGGTGCTGAACGATCTGCCGGGCGACGTCGCGATCGGCCATACGCGCTACTCGACCGCCGGCACCTCCGTGCTCGCCAACGCCCAACCGATGCTCGCCCGTTACCGCGAAGGGCCCCTCGCGCTGGCGCACAACGGCAACCTCACTAATGCCGTCCCGCTCCGCTCCGATCTCGTCGCGAAGGGGTCGATCTTCCAGAGCTCCTCGGACAGCGAGGTGCTGGTGCACCTGATCGCGCGCTCCGAGGCGCGGGAGCCGGAAGACCAGCTGCTCGACGCGCTCGAGCGGGTGGAAGGCGCTTACTCCCTGGTGATCACCATCGGCCGTACGCTGTACGCGATCGTGGATCCGCGCGGCTTCCGGCCGCTCGTCCTGGGGCGGCTCGGGTCGGGCTGGGTGGTCGCGTCCGAGACGTGCGCGCTCGACATCACCGGTGCGACGCTCGTGCGCGAGCTCGAGCCGGGCGACTTCGTCCGCATCCACGGCCCGGACGTGGACGAGCTCCCCAAGCTCGCACCCAAGCCGCACCGGCGCTGCGTGTTCGAGCTGGTGTATTTCTCCCGCCCCGACAGCACGGTGTTCCACCGGTCGGTGGACCGGGTGCGCCGGGCGCTGGGGCACGCCCTGGCACGGGAGCATCCGGCGGCCGGCGCCGACTGCGTCTTCTCGGTGCCGGACTCGTCCAACGCCATGGCGCTGGGGTTCTCCGAGGAGTCGGG
>WNEQ01000032.1_pt1 | contig 60914 bp, 58 predicted proteins | sample 5399971 | NCBI WGS metagenome assembly WNEQ01 (sample SAMN13153330, study PRJNA577476) | soil metagenome | isolation source: 20 cm grassland meadow soil 2 days after 1st rain plot 5 | place: USA:California | collected 2015-09-18
GTCGCCCTCCTCGGGGCCAACGGTGCCGGCAAGTCCACGACCCTCAAGGCCATCTCGGGCCTGCTCCGCACCGAGCGGGGCGACGTCACCAAGGGCTCCGTCGAGCTGCTGGGGGAGCCGATCCACCGCAAGGACCCCGGCGAGGTCGTCCGCCGGGGCATCGTGCAGGTCATGGAGGGCCGGCACGTCTTCGAGCACCTGACGGTGGAGGAGAACCTTCTGACCGGGGCCTATACCCGGCGCGAAAACGCGGCCGCGCGGAAGGACCTCGATCTGGTTTATACCTACTTCCCCCGCCTGGTGGAGCGCCGGGGCTTCAAGGCCGGCTATATCTCGGGCGGCGAGCAGCAGATGCTGGCGATCGGACGGGCCCTCATGGCGAGGCCCAAGCTGATGCTGCTCGACGAGCCGTCGATGGGCCTGGCCCCGATGCTCGTCCAGGAGATCTTCGAGATCGTGAGCCGGCTGAACCGCGAGGAAGGCGTGTCGCTGCTGCTCGCCGAGCAGAACGCGACCATCGCGCTCCGCTTCGCGCAGTACGGCTACGTCATGGAGAGCGGACGGATCGTGCTCGACGGCGACGCCAAGACGATCAGCGAGAACGAGGATATCAAGGAATTTTACCTGGGCCTGACCGGGGTGGGGCAGCGCAAGTCGTATCGCGACGTGAAGCACTACCGTCGGCGGAAACGGTGGCTGTCGTGAGCGTGCGCTCGGCGGGGGCGACCGGCGGACGCTCGCGTCGATCCACGCATCTCGCCGACGCGACGCTTCCCGTCGCGCTGCGCCAGGACGGCCGCACCGGTCATGCCTTCAGAGGTCTCAGCGTGAGCGCGTTGGTGGAGATTCGGGAGGTGAGCAAGGCGTTCGGGGGGGTGCAGGCGGTGACGCGCGTGAGCCTGGACGTGACGAAGGGCGAGATCGTCTCCGTCATCGGTCCCAACGGCGCCGGCAAGACCACCGTGCTGAACATGGTCAGCGGCTTCTACCATCCCGACACCGGCCGCATCGCGCTCGAGAGTCGCGACGTCACCGATCTGGCCCCGAGCCGCATCGCCGAGCTGGGCGTGGCCCGCACCTTCCAGAACATCGCGCTCTTCCGCGGGATGACCGTGCTCGACAACCTGATGCTCGGCCGCCACGTCCACATGAAGTCGGGCGTCCTCTCGTCGTTCCTCTACTGGGGCCTCGCCCAGAAGGAGGAAGTCCGCCACCGCCGACGCGTGGAGGACATCATCGACTTCCTCAAGATCCAGGATCTGCGCACGCGGCCGACGGGCTCGCTCGCCTACGGGCTGCAGAAGCGGGTGGAGCTCGGACGCGCCCTCGCGCTGGACCCGAAGGTGCTGCTGCTCGACGAGCCGATGGGCGGCATGAACCAGGAAGAGAAAGAGGACATGGCGCGCTTCATCCTCGACGTCAACGAGGAGTGGGGCACGACCATCATCCTCATCGAGCACGACATGGGCGTGGTCATGGACATCTCCGACCGGGTGGCCGTGCTCGACATGGGCCAGAAGATCGCCGAGGGCACGCCCGACGAGGTGCGCGCCAATCCCGCCGTCATCAAGGCGTACCTGGGGGAGCCCAAGGCAAGCGCCAAGGAGGCCCGCCGTGGCTGAGCTCGCGACGCTGCCGCGCCTGCTGCTGCGCAACGCCAGGGAGCTGCGGACACGCGCGGCGATCCGCGAGAAGGATCGCGGGATCTGGCAGTCGTACTCGTGGGAGGACTATCACGCGCAGGTCCGCGACTTCGCGCTGGGCCTGGCCGCCCTCGGCTTCGAGCGCGGCGATCGGCTGTCGGTCATCGGCGACAACCGGCCGCGCCTGTACTGGGCGCAGGTGGCCGCGCAGTGCCTGGGCGGCGTGTCGGTGCCCGTCTACCAGGACTCCATCGCGAAGGAGCTGGCGTTCGTCTGGAATCACGCCGACGTCTCGGTGATCGTGGCCGAGGACCAGGAGCAGATCGACAAGGTGCTCGGCCTCCGCGAGCAGCTCTCCACGCTGCGCTACGTGATCTACGACGATCCGCGCGGGATGCTGCACTACAAGCACGACTGGCTGAAGTCCTTCGCCGATGTGCAGGCGCTGGGCCGTGAGTTCGGCAAGACGCACGGCGGCTACTTCGACGCCGCCATCGAGCAGGGCAAGGCCGACGACCTCGCGTTCGTCTGCTACACCTCCGGCACCACCGGCAACCCCAAGGGCGCGATGATCACCCACGCCAACGCCCTCGAGACGGCGAAGATGGCGATGAGTGCCGAGGAGTTCCGCGTCGACGACGACTATCTCGCGTACCTGCCGATGGCCTGGGTCGGCGACGCCTTCTACACGCTCGTCATGAGCCTCGTCGTCGGCTTCGCGTGCAACTGCCCCGAGAGTCCCGAGACCGTGCAGCGCGACCTGCGCGAGCTGGGACCGACGCTGATCCTGGCGCCGCCGCGCATCTGGGAGAACATGCTGACGGCGGTGCAGGTGAAGGGCGCCGACGCGCCGCCGCTCAAGCGCTGGGTCTTCGACCGCTTCCGCGGCGCCGCCGAGCGCGCCGAAATCCTGCGATCCGAGGGCAAGCCGATCCCGCTCGGCCTGCGCCTGGCCATCGCGCTGGGCGAGTTCTTCGTCTACGGCCCCGTGCGCGATCAGCTCGGCCTGCGCCGCGCGCGCTGGGCGCTGACCGGCGGCGCGCCGCTCGGGCCCGACACGTTCCGCTTCTTCCGCTCGATCGGCGTGAACCTCAAGCAGGTCTATGGCTCCACGGAGACGACCGGCCTCGTCTCGCTGCAGCCGAGCCGGGAGGCGAACCCGACGACGGCCGGGCGGCCGTGCCCGGGCATCGAGGTGAAGATCGCCGACCGCGGTGAGGTGCTCGTCCGGAGCGCGGGGGTGTTCCGCGGTTACCTCAAGAACGAAGAGGCCACGCGCGAGGTCATCGACCCCCAGGGCTGGTTCCACACCGGCGACGCCGGGTTCATCGACCCGCGCGGCCATCTCGTCATCATCGACCGCGCCAAGGACGTGGGTGCGCTGGCCGACGGCACGCCGTTCGCGCCGCAGTTCGTCGAGAACAAGCTGAAGTTCAGCCCGTTCATCCGCGAGGCGGTCGCCTTCGGCGACCAGAAGCCGTTCGTGACGGCCATGATCGCCATCGACATGAGCACGGTCGGCAACTGGGCCGAGCGCCGCAGCCTCGCCTACACGTCCTACATGGACCTCAGCCAGAAGCCCGAGGTGCGCGCGCTGATCCGCGAGGAGATCCGCAAGTGCAACGAGACGTTGCCGGAGGCGGGGAAGGTGCGGCGCTTCCTGCTGCTGACCAAGGACCTCGAGGCCGACGACGCGGAGATGACGCGCACGCGCAAGGTGCGCCGGCGGTACGTGGCCGAGAAGTACACGCCGGTGACCGACGCCTTCTACGGGGGCCGCGACGAGGTGGAGCTGGCGACGACCATCACCTACGAGGACGGCCGGCAGGCCACGCTGCAGTCGCGCGTCCGCGTCGAGGACGTGGAGGAGGCGGCCGTCCGTGGGTGACTGGCAGTTCACGGTCCTCCTGCTGTCCAACGGCGTGCTCATCGGCCTGATGTACTCGCTGATCGCGCTGGGCTTCGTGCTCGTCTACAAGGCGACCGACGCCATCAACTTCGCGCAGGGCGAGTTCGTCATGATCTCGGGCTTCGTGGCGGCGGCCGGCCTCATGGTGTGGGGGACGCCGCTCTGGCTCGCGGTGGCGCTCGCGCTGGGCGGCATGATCATCCTGGGCTTCGCGCTCGAGCGCGTGATGCTGCGCCGGCTCATCGGCCGCCCCGTCATCGCGGTGGTCATGGCCACCATCGGGCTCGCGTCGATCCTGCGCGGCGTCGGGCCGTTCACCATCTTCTCGGGGACCAAGCCGCTGCCGCTGCCGATCCGCGAGGAGCCCTTCCTGGTGGGGCCGCTGTTCATCCCGCCCATCCAGCTGCTCGGCGCGGGCGTGAGCATCGGCTTCCTCGCCGCCTTCGGCTGGTTCTTCCTGAAGTCGCGCAAGGGCATCGCGATGCGCGCGGTGGCCGACAACCAGCAGGTCGCGCTCGCCATGGGCATCAACGTGGAGCGCTACTTCGGGGTGGCCTGGGCCATGACCGGTATCGTCTCGGCGCTGGGCGGCGTGCTCTGGGGCAACCTGCTCGGCGTCGACGTGAACCTGGCGCTGGTCGGCTTCAAGGTGTTTCCGGTGGTGATCCTCGGCGGGCTCGACTCGATTCCCGGCGCGATCGTCGGCGGCTTGATCGTCGGCATCGTCGAGAACATGGCGGCCGGCTACATCGATCCCTACGTCGGCGGCGGCACCAAGGACTTCGCGCCCTACGTGCTGATGATCGCCGCGCTCATGGTTCGCCCCTACGGCATCTTCGGCAAGAAAATCATCGAGCGGATCTGATGCGACGCGAGATGACGGCGACGGGCGCGAGCGGGGCGGCGGCGTGCCCCTGCTCGACCACGCAAATCAACATTACGTGGGCGCCCGTCAGCGTGCACCGATTCACAGCCGGGTCCGACGCGATACCCGAAACACGGGTCTCGCAGGGGCACACCGCCGCCCCGCTCGCGCCCGTGCACGCGGTCGGGCTGGGTCCGCCTGTTGGCCTATGTGGATCGGCCCAACTACGACTCCAAGCGGCCGGACCATGAGCGAGACACGACGTGAAGTCGGAGGGCATGGTGGCGGGGCGGGCCGGGGCCCCGTGAGACCCGTGTTTCGGGTACAGCGTCGGACCCGGCCGGACATCGGTGCACCATGACAGGCGCTGCGCTCTGTCGATTTGCGTGGTCGAACGGGGCCCCGGCCCGCCCCGCCCGACGCCGTGCCCGCCGGCATCACGTGGAGTACGCATGATTCATCGGGAATGCGGAGTCTTGAAGACGACGTACGAAGCGGACATGGCGTTCTATCCGCTGCCGATCGCCCGGTGGACGGTGGCCGCGCTCGGCGTGGTGTTCTTCGTCGTCATCCCGTTCACGCTGCACGAGTACTTCCTGTCCGTCGCCAACCTCGTCTGGATCGCCGTCATCGGCGCGCTCGGCCTCAACATCCTCGTCGGCTACACGGGGCAGGTGTCCATCGGCCACGGCGCGTTCATGTCGGTGGGCGCCTACACGGCGGCCAACCTCGCCAATCGTCTCGACTCGCCGTGGCCGCTCAACCTGCTCGCGGGCGGCCTCATGGCTGCCCTGATCGGCGCCATCGTCGGTATTCCGTCGCTGCGCATCAAGGGCCTCTACCTCGCCATCGCCACGCTGGCCGGGCAGCTGATCATCGAGTGGACGATCAACCACGTGACGTTCATCAGCGGCGGCGTGCAGGCGTCGATCGAGGTCGCGCGGCCGCGGCTGGGACCGCTGGTCCTCAGCAGCCAGCGCGACATGTACTACTTCCTGCTCTTCTTCGTCGTGCTGGCCATCGTCGGCACCATGAATCTCATGCGCACGCGGGTGGGGCGCGCCTTCATCGCCATCCGCGACCAGGACATCGCCGCCGAGATCATCGGCATCAACATCTTCCGCTACAAGCTGCTCGCCTTCGCGATCTCGTCGTTCTACGCGGGCGTGACCGGCGTGCTCTACACGTACTTCCTCGGCATCGCGAACTACGAGCAGTTCCAGATCGGCGTGTCGATCGACTACCTGGCCATGATCATCATCGGCGGGCTCGGCTCGGTGCTGGGCTCGATCTTCGGCGCCGCCTTCGTGACCCTGCTGCCCATCGTGATCCGCTACGCCATGGAGGCGTTCGGCGGCGTGTTCCTCGAGCAGCAGACCGTCCTGAACCTGATTCCCAATCTCCGCCTCATGATGTTCGGCGCCCTCATCATCTTCTTCCTGATCGTGGAGCCCGAGGGGCTGAACCGCCTGTGGCGGAACATCCGGAGCTACTTCCGTGTCTGGCCGTTCGCGTACTGAGTACGCGAGGAGGGAGAGACCATGAAGCGATATCTGGCTATGACGACGGCGCTGATGCTGGCGGCGAGCAGCCTGCTCGGCGCGGCGCCGTCTTTCGCCCAGTCGAAGGGCGAGATCGTGATCGGCCTGCAGTGTGACCGCACGGGGGCGACCCAGATCGTCGGCACCGTCCTGTGCCCGGGCTTCCACGACTACGTCGCGCTCGTGAACTCCAAGGGTGGCGTCGAGGGCCGCATGCTCAAGGTTCTCGAGATCGACCACGAGTACAAGGTGCCGCCGGGGGTGGAGGCCTACGAGCGTCACAAGAAGGACGGCGCCGTGAGCATGGCCATCTACGGCACGCCGCACATCTACGCCCTGGCCGCGAAGCTCACGGAAGACCGGATCCCCGGGACGTCGCCGGGCTTCGGCAGCGCCGCCGCCGCCGACGGCCAGCGCTATCCGTACATCTTCCCCATCGCGGCGACGTACTGGTCGCAGGGGGCGGCGGCGGTGGAGTTCGTGAAGAAGCAGCTCGGCGGCTCGCTCAGGGGCAAGAAGATCGCCTACATCTTCTACGACAACCCGGCCGGCCGTGAGCCGATCGAGGTGATCGAGGACCTGGCAGAGAGGGAAGGGTTCCAGCTCAAGACGTTCGCCGTCCCGCCGCCCGGCGTCGAGATGGGCGCGCAGGTTCTCGACATCGCCCAGCGCTTCCGCGCGGACTTCGTGATCGCGCACCTGTTCGGCGGCGCGCCGTCGGTGTCGATCAAGGAGTTCAAGCGGGTGGGCTACCCGCTCCGCAAGGTCGTGTCGTTCGTGTGGGGCGCGGCCGAGGCCAACATCGACGGCGCCGGCGGCTTCGGCGTCGCCGAGGGCTACTACGCCATGCAGTTCGCCGGCGTCGGCAAGGACTATCCGGTGCTCAACGAGATCCGCGAGATGTACAAAAAGCAGGGCAAGCCGGCGCCCAAAGAGATGGACTCGACGGTGTTCTACAACCGTGGCGTGCTGATCGGCGCGCTGCACGTCGAGGCCATCCGCAACGCGCTCAAGGCCAAGCCGGACGGCAAGATCACCGGCGAAGACGTGAAGAAGGGCTTCGAGAAGATCAACAACTTCACGCTGGGCGGGCTGGTGCCGCCGCTCAAGGTCACGTCGACCGACCACGAGGGCGGCGGGCTCGTCCAGATCTGGCAGGTGAAGGACGGCAAGTTCGTGAAGGTCACCGACTGGTTCGCCGCATACCAGGGCGTGGTGGCCAAGCACATCAAGGAGGCGGGGAAGAAGTAACCATGCCGACGGCACCGACGGCCCCCGCCGCCGGTGCCGTCTGCGCGGTTGCTCCTCGCCTCGTCACATGCTGACGCTCAACAACGTCGAGGTCATCTACGACAACGTGATCCTCGTCCTCAAGGGCGTGTCGATCGACGTCCACGAGGGCGGCATCACGACCCTGCTCGGCGCCAACGGCGCCGGCAAGACGACGACGCTCAAGGCCATCTCGGGCCTGCTGCCCTCGGAGCGCGGCGCCATCACCAAGGGCGCCATCGAGCTCGCGGGCAAGCGCATCGACCACCTGGCGCCGTACGACGTCGTGCGGCGCGGGGTCGTGCAGGTGTTCGAGGGCCGGCGCGTGTTCGAGCACCTCACCACGGAGGAGAACCTCATCGCGGGCGGCCACGTCCAGGCCGACCGCGCGCGCCTGCGCGAGGGCATCGAGCGCGTCTTCCAGTACTTCCCGCGGCTGGCCGATCGGCGCCACGTGCAGTCCGGCTATCTCTCGGGCGGTGAGCAGCAGATGCTCGTGATCGGCCGCGCGCTCATGTCCAGCCCGCGCGTGATGTTGCTGGACGAGCCGTCGCTGGGGCTGGCGCCGATGCTGGTCGAGGAGATCTTCGAGATCGTGCAGCGCATGAACCGGCAGGAGAAGCTCACCGTGCTGCTCGTCGAGCAGAACGCCGCCCTGGCGCTCGCCATCGCCGAGCACGGCTACGTGATGGAGAACGGCCGCATCGTCCTCGAGGGCTCGGCGGCCACCCTGCGCGACAACGCCGACATCAAGGAGTTCTACCTCGGCCTCACCGAAGTCGGCGCGCGCAAGTCCTACCGCGACGTCAAGCACTACAAGCGCCGTAAACGCTGGCTCAGCTAGGAGGATACCGCTCGATGAAACGGACCGGGGTGTGGGGGAGCCTGCTGTTGCTGGTAGCCTCGCTCGGTCTCACCGCGTGCGCCTCGATGCGCGGCGAGCCGACGCCGTCGCTCTACCGCCGCGTGGGCGGCCGCGAGGGCATCGCGGGCGTCGTGGACGGGTTCGTCACCAACGCGCTCGCGGATCCTCGCATCGGTCCCGCCTTCAAGGCGCTGCCGGCCGCCAAGGTCGGCCCGCTCAAGAGCAACATCGCGGACTTCATCTGTGAGAATACCGGCGGCCCGTGCTCGTACCTGGGCCGCACGATGAAGGAGTCGCACAAGGGCCTCGGGCTCACCCGCGAGGATTTCGACGCCTGTAACGCCGCGCTGGCGAAGGCGCTCGATTCCTCGAAGGTCGCGCCGGGGGACAAAGCCGAGGTGATGAAGCTCGTGCAATCGCTGATGCCCGACATCGTCGGTCAGTAGCCGATGAAGCCCATCGATCGCCGCGCCGGCTACTGGAATCGCGAGCGCGAGACCATGTCCGCCGGCGCGCGCGAGCGGTACCAGGCCGCCTGGCTCGCCGCGCTGCTGGAGCACGCATGGACGAACGCGCCCGGCGTGCGCCGGCGGCTCGAGCAAGCCGGTCTGTCACCGAAGAACATCCGCTCGACGGACGATCTGGCGCGACTGCCCGTCATCAAGAAGAGCGCGATGCCGGATCTCCAGAAGGCGGATCCGCCGTTCGGCGGCTTCTGCACCGTACCGCTGGCGAAGATCCGCAAGATCTTCGTGTCCCCCGGCCCCATCTTCGAGCCGATGGGACCGGAGGTGTCGGGCTTCCACGCGGAGACGGGTCTGTTCGCCGGCGGCTTCCGCCCGGGCGACGTCGTCATCAACACGTTCTCGTACCACCTCACGCCGGCCGCCCACGAGCTCGACGAGTCGCTGAACCTCATCGGCTGCTCGGTGGTGCCGACGGGCGTCGGCCAGACGGAGATCCAGGTCACCATCGCCAAGGCGGTCGGCGCCAGCGGCTACGTCGGCACGCCGTCGTTTCTCATGACGATCCTCGCCAAGGCCAAGGAGATGGGCGTCGGCCGGCTGCCGCTCCAGGTCGCGCAGGTGGGCGCCGAGCCATTCACCGAGTCGATGCGCCGCGAGATGCAGGACCAGCACGGGATCATGGCGCGTCAGGGCTTCGGCACCGCGGACCTCGGCATGCTCGCCTACGAGTGCGCCGAGGCGAGCGGCATGCACCTGGTCGAGGACGCGATCACGCAGGTGTGCGATCCGACCACCGGCGAGCCGCTGCCCAACGGCCAGATCGGCGAGCTGGTGGCCACCGTCAACAATCGCACGTACCCGATGGTCCGCTTCGGCACCGGGGACCTCACGGTCATCACCGACGAGCCGTGCACGTGCGGCCGCACCTCCGCGCGCATGCTCGGCTGGCGCGGGCGCGCCGACGAGGTCACCAAGGTGCGCGGCATGTTCATCCACCCGCGGCAGGCCGACGAGATCGTCGCGCGCGTGAAGGGCGTGACCCGGTATCAAGTCGTCGTCGGCCGCGAAGGCCACAGCGACACGCTCACGCTGCGCGTCGAGCTGGGCGCCGGCGCCGACGCGCACGCCCTCTCCGCCGCCCTCGAGGTCGGCATCCGCGACGTCATGAAGCTGCGCGGGATCGTCGCCATCGTCGCCGCCGGCACCATCGCCGAGAACGCGAAGAAGATCTCCGACGAGCGGAAGTGGGACTGACGACGTGAGGATCTTCAACGACGATCGCGAAGCCGCGCTGGCCTGGCTTCGCCAGGAGACGGTCGCGGACCCGTAGCCGCGCGGCGCCGGCGTCCAGCCGTGACGCGAGCCATGATGAAGCTCGACCATCTCCGGATTCCCGTCACCGACCTCGCCCGCTCCCGCGCCTGGTACGTCGCAACGCTCGGCCTGAAGGTCGAGTTCGAGGTGCCCGACCGCCAGACGGTCGCGCTCCAGGACAGCCACGACTTCGCGATCTTCCTCCAGCAGACTTCGGCTGCCGTGCTGCCCAATGGCTGCGCGCTCTGGTTTCAGGTGACCGACGTCGATGCGACGTTCGCCGAGTGGTCCGCGCGAGGCGTCGAGTTCGCGCACGCTCCCCGGAAGACGTACTGGGGATACGGCGCCGAGCTGAAGGATCCGGACGGGTACCTGATCCGGCTCTGGGACGAGCGCTCGATGAAAGAGAACTAGTCACCTTATGATAGCCTTGCGCTATGGGCGAACGACCGCATGAACTCGAATCGAAGGTGCTGAAGCTATCGCGCAGGAACCGTGCCCGCCTCGCACAACGTTTGATCTCCAGCCTCGATCATGAATCCGACGCCAATGCCGAGAAGTTGTGGCTCGATGAGGCCGAACGTCGACTCGCTGAGCTCAAGTCCCGCAAGGTACCAGCAATCCCCGCCGAAAGAGTGATCAGGAAGGCCCGCTCCGCGATACGGTGAAGAGCGTCGAGTTCATCCCGACGCGCAGGACGAGTTCGTTTCGGCAGCACGGTTCTACGAAGAGCAAACTGAAGGGCTTGGTCTCGACTTTATCCTGACGGTCCAGCGTACGTACGAGCGCCTTCTCAGCTTTCCGGAGTCTGGTCGGTTATTCGGTCGACGGCTCAGACGTCTTCTGATTCCAAAATTTCCTTACGGGCGTCTCTATCGCGTCGAGCCCGAGCGGATTTACATCGTGGCGGTGATGCACCTTCACCGCCGCCCGGGCTACTGGCGGTCACGGGTCTGAGCAGGGCGGCTGACGGGCGTATACTCCCGGCCATGGGCGAGATGACCCGCGCCTGGCCGGTCGACACGCTGGCTCGCGTGCCGTTCTGGGTCTACCAGGACGAGGCGAACTACCGCGCCGAGCTCCGCCGCATCTTCGAAGGCCCCACCTGGAGTTACGTGTGTCTCGAGTCCGACGTTGCGAAGCCCGGCGAGTTTCGGACGACGTTCGTGGGCGAGATGCCGGTGATCGTGGTCCGCGGGCAGGACGGCGACGTGCACGCGTTCGAGAACCGCTGCGGGCACCGCGGGGCGCTGATCGCGCTGGACGACGCCGGCAGCGTGAAGAACGCGTTCCAGTGCGTCTACCACGCCTGGAGCTACGACCTGCGCGGCAACCTGATCGGCATCGCCTTCGAGAAGGGCAGCAACGGTCGCGGCGGGATGCCGAGCGACTTCTGCAAGGCCGACCACGGGCCGCGCAAGCTGCGCACGACCACGCTCTGCGGCCTGGTGTTCGCGACGCTCTCGCCAGAGACTCCGCCGATCGAAGACTATCTCGGCGCCGAGATCCTCGGGCGCGTGCGCCGCGTGATGGACAAGCCGGTGCAGGTGCTCGGGCGCTTCACGCAGGGGCTGCCGAACAACTGGAAGCTCTACTTCGAGAACGTCAAGGACACGTACCACGCGAGCCTGCTGCACGCGTTCTTCGGCACGTTCCGGATCACGCGGCTCACGCAGGGGGGCGGTGTGCTGGTCAGCCCGGACGGCGCGCACCACGCCTCCTACACGATCGGCGTGCCCGAGGACGCCAAGAGCGCCGCGTATCGCGAGCAGGGGATCCGCTCGGAGCTCGACGGCTTCCGCCTCGCCGACGCGCGGCTGCTCGACAGCGTGGACGAGTTCAACGATCGCATCCAGCTGCAGATCCTGACCGTGTTCCCGAACCTCGTCATCCAGCAGGTGCAGAACTCGCTCGCCGTGCGCCAGATTCTGCCGAAAGGCGTGGAGGCGATGGAGCTGCACTGGACGTACATCGGCTTCGCCGGCGACGACGCGGAGATGCGGCAGCGGCGGCTGCGCCAGGCCAACCTGGTCGGGCCCGCAGGCTACGTCTCGATGGAGGACGGCTGTGTCGGCGGCTTCGTGCAGCGCGGCGCGGCCGCCGCGAGCGACGAGCTCTCGGTCGTCAACATGGGCGGCGAGGGCACGGAGTCGATGGACACGCGCGCGACCGAAGCCTCGGTGCGCGGGTTCTGGAAGGCGTACCGCCGCTACATGGGCTACTGATGCTCGAGCGCGTCGTCAGGCTCAACGCGGACTACGCGCGCGCCATCGACGACGACCGGCTGGAGGACTGGCCGGGTTTCTTCACCGAGAAGTGCCTCTACAAGATCACCTCCGCCGACAACCACCGCCGCGGGCTCGAGGCCGGCGTGATCTACGCGGACACCAACGGCATGCTGCGCGACCGGGTGGCCGCGCTGCGCGAGGCCAACGTCTACGAGCGCCAGACCTACCGCCACCTCGTCGGCCTGCCGGCGCTCGTCGGCACGCAAGGAGAGGTCACGCGCGCGGAGACGCCGTTCCTGGTCGTGCGCATCATGCGCGACGGCAGCATGGACATCTTCGCCACCGGCCGCTACCTCGACGCGCTGGTCGACGACGGCGGCGCCCTGCGCCTGCGCGAGCGCGTCGTCGTCTGCGACAGCGGCCGCTTCGACACCCTGCTCGCGATCCCGCTCTAGCCGCGGCCGGCGCCTACCGACATGGGGGGCCCCGAAATGGCCCCCCAAACCCCCCAACCGCTCGTCGCGCCCCGGCGAAGCCGTGGCGCGCCTCGACCCCACACGCTCGGGGCGCCCCGGCGAAGCCGTGGCACCCCTCGATACTCCGTAAGGCCCGGCGTCTAACCGAACGCGATGCTCGACGGGCTCCCCGTCCTCACGATCTGGCCCGTGGGCTTCAGCCTGCCCGTCGACGCATCGACGCGGAAGGTGACGATCGTGTCGCTGTTCTGGTTCGCGGCGTAGAGGAACGTCCCGGACGGATCGAGGGCGAAGAAGCGCGGCACCTTGCCCTGCGTCGATTCCCAGCCCACCGACGACAGCACGCCGGTGGCGTCGTCGACGGCGAAGATGGCGATGCTGTCGTGGCCACGGTTGCTGCCGTAGACGAACGCGCCGGATGGCGCCACGGCGATCTCGGACGTGGCGCTGTTGCCGGTGAACGAGGGCGGCAGCGTGGTGATCACCTGCAGCGGCATCAGCTCGCCCCGCTCCGGGTCGAACCGGAACGTGGTGATCGTCGAGTCCAGCTCGTTGATCTGGTACAGGTACGGCTTGCTCGGATGGAAGTCCACGTGGCGCGGCCCCGCGCCGGGGCGGCTCGCCACCGAGGGCGGGTCGGCGGCGACCAGCTTGCCGCTCGCCGTGTCGAGCCGGTAGACGAACGTCGCGTCGAGGCCCTTGTCGGGCACCACGACGAAGCGCCCGCGCGGCTCGAAGACGACGTCGTGCGGGTGCGCGCTGGCCTGCTCGGTGCGGTGCGGGCCCGGCTTGCCCTGGAGCGTGACGAGATCGGTCAGCGGCGCCAGCGAGCCGTCCGGGTTGATCGGCAGCACGGCCACCGTGCCCGTCGAGTAGTTCGCGAGCACGGCGAAGCGGTTGGAGGCGTCGATGGCCAGCCGCACGCCGTTGCGGCCGTTGGTCGGCTGGCGGTTCAGCAGCGTGAGCCGGCCGCTCGGGGTGTCGATCGCGAACGCGGTCGCCTCGGAGCCGTCGCCGTGCGCGGCATACAGGAAGCGCCGCCGGTGATCGAGCGTCAGCCACGACGGGTTCACGACGTCCTTGACGACCTGCACCTGCGTCCACTCGCCCGAGGCCGCATCCATCCGGTAGACGCTGACGCCTTCGCCCTTCCCGTTGCGCTCCTTCGACGTGTAGCACCCGACATAGGCGAACATCGGTGTCCTCCGTGTGGCCGCACTCGCGCTCGGCCCGCTGGCCGCGGCGCACCCGCCGGCGGCGATCGCTGCCATGAGACCGGCTGCTCCGACGAGGAAATCGCGGCGCTCCATGTCCATGGTCACCTCCGACCGGCGCGCGCGGGCCGCGCGCGTGTGTTGGCGGCCCGCTGCCGCGCCCACCAGGCCCTGATCTCACTCACATGATCGCGCTCGTGACTCCAGCCCGGCGCGGGCAGCCACTCCACCACGGAATACGCGTGCGAGGGGTCGCGGAGCGACTCGGTCGGCAAACGCCGGAATCGTCGGACGAGCTCGGCGCGCGCACGCTGCATCCGGCGGAGCACCGTGCGGAGGCCGAGGCGGCGCGCGCGGGCGACGGTTCGCGCGTTGAAGCGATCGGCGTCGGCCATGCTCTCGAACCAGTGGATGCGGTCGCCGTGCCCCTGCGCCATGAGCCGGAATCGGCGCACGGTTTCCTCGTCGCAGGCCAGCAGGTGTCCCAGGACGTCCTTGACGGACCAGCGGTCCTGGGTGCGCGATCTCAGGATCTCGCGCTCGGGCAGCCGCTTCAGGAACGCCAGCGTCTCGCGGCGGGAGGCCACGAGGTGTTTGAGTGCGTCGCGCCGCCACTTCAGCACGTGGTCACCTCCGGCTGTTGTTCGTCAGACGCAGATGATACATTTTCGGCGCTCGGCGTTCGACGTGCAGCGCCCGACCGCTCGAACGGAGGAGGTTACCATGACGACTCGCGGACTCTCGCGGCGACAGATCCTGGGCATCGCGGTGGGCGCGGGCGGCTTCGCCCTGTCGGGACGTTTCGGCGCGGCCATCGCCGAGGCGCTGAAGCGCACGCCCGGCGAGATCCTCGGACCGTTCTATCCGGTCATCAAGCGCCTCGATCAAGGCGCCGACCTGACCGTCATTCCCGGCAAGCCCGGGCGCGCCGCGGGCGAGGTCATCCACGTGATGGGGCGGGTGCTCAATGTCGAAGGGCAGCCTGTCCGAGGGGCCAGGGTCGAGCTCTGGCAGGCCAACGCGCACGGGCGCTATACGCACCCGAGCGACACGAATCCGGCGCCGCTCGATCCGAACTTCGAGGGCTTCGCCGTCCAGACCACCGACGCCGAGGGTCGATACCGGTTCAAGACGATCAAGCCGGGCGCGTACCCGGCGAATCCCAACTGGATGCGGCCGCCGCATCTGCACTTCGAGGTGACCGGCAAGGTCAACCGCCTCGTCACGCAGATGTACTTCCCCGGCGAGTCGCTGAACGACAAGGATCTCCTGTTGCAGAACCTGCGCGCGAACAAGGACGGCGCCATCGCGAAGGTGTTGCCTCCCACGGCCGACGTCGAGCCGGCTTCGCGCCTCGTCGTCTGGGACATCGTCCTCGACAAGGGCTGAGCGGGTCTCATCGCCGCCGCGCTCAGACGCGGCTGTTCAGCACGTAGAACGGCCTCACGGCGTCCGGCGTGAGCCACGCGTTGTACCAGGCCTGCACGTAGGGCTTCAGCTTCTGGAGCGTCTCGGCGTGGCGTCGCTGCTTGGGCCCGATGGCGCGCGCCGCTTTGCGGATCTCCCGGTACAGCGTGTCGACGTCGAGCGTCGTCATCGTGCGGTCCTGCATCACCACGCGGCCGCCGACGATGGCGGTGTCGACGTCCTCGCCCATCGCCCGGTGCACGAAGGCCTCTGCGATCGCGAGGTCGTCGGTCATCCACGGGTCGCGCAGCACCCGGTCGAGGTCCACCAGGATCATGTCGGCCTTCATCCCGGGCTTCAGGGCGCCGATCTGGCCGCCGAAGCCGACGGCGCGCGCGCCGTTCAGCGTGCCCATGCGCAGGACGTCGTAGGCGTCGAGGGCGGGCGTCCTCAGATCGAAGTCGGGGACGCGGTGGAGCTTGTGCAGCATGCGCAGCTCCATGATCGCGTCCTCGTCGTCGTTGATCGTCTTGTCGTCGAGCCCCATCGCCACGTTCACGCCGCGGCGATGCATCACGGAGATCGGCGCCAGGCCGTTGCGCATGCCGAGGTTGCACGACGGGTGGCTCGTGACCGAGGCGCGCCGCGTGGCGAGGCGGTCGATGTCCTCCTCGGTCACCCAGATGGCGTGGCCGAGCGTCAGGTTCTCGTCGACCAGTCCGAGATCGTCCAGCCACGCGATGGCGCTCTTGCCGTACTTCCGGAACGAGAACGCCTTCTGGATCGGCGTCTGCACGCAGTGCATGTGGATCGGCACCTTGCCCAGCTGGTCGGCGGTCGTCTTGGCCCGCAGCAGGAAGCGCTCGGTGCACGCCTGTGCCCACGAGGGCGACAGCAGCACGCGCGTGTCCTCGGACGCGAAGCGTCCGTGCAGGTGATCGAAGAGCGCGAAGTACTCGTCCTCCACGCGCTCGCTGTCGAGGTGCACGAGCGGCTCGGCGAGCGCCTTGAGCTCCGCCGGCAGCGTGGCCAGGAACGCCTTGCTGTCGAGCACGAGCTTGTCGACGTTGCGCACGCCGGGCGCGAAGGCGAGGCGGATGCCGGCGTCGAGATAGGTGCGGATGGCCGTCTCGCAGCGACCGCTCGCCTGCGGGCCGTCGGTGTCGAACCCCATGTGGTGGATCGTCGTGCAGCCGGCTCTTATATGACGCCACGCGCCGAGCGCCGCCGTCAGCTCCGGCTCGAAGACCGGCATGAACGCCCAGTCGATCAGGTTGTTCTCGAGGTAATCGTTGAGGACACCCTTCTGGATCGGGCTCAGTCCGCGGCCGTGGCTGTGGGCATCGACGAGACCCGGCATCAGCAGCTGCGTGCCGTCGCCCACGGCCCGCGCGCGCGGATGCTTGCGGCGCAGCGTGCGCCAGTCGCCGACGGCGGCGATGCGGGTGCCGGAGACCAGGACCGCGCTGTCCGTGAGGACGCCGGCGTCGCGCGCGCCGGCGTCCGTGATCACGTACCGGCCGCGGACCAGCAGATCCATGGCGCTCACTCCAGGGCGGCGAGCTTCTCGATGATGGTGAGGGCCACGCTGGTGTCCTGGTCGGCCAGGCCCGCCGCCATCGCCGCCTGCTGGTAGCGCTGGGCGACGTTGGAGAAGCTGACCGGCACGTGCAGCTCCTTGGCGATCGTGTTGAACGTCTCGAGGTCCTTGTTCATGAGCGCCACCTTGAAGCCCGGCGCGAAATTGCGCGGCACGATGGCGGTCGGGATGCGCTCGAGCGCCTTGCTGCCGCCGCTGCTCGCCTTGACGACCTCGTAGATCGTCATCGGGTCCAGGCCCGCCCTCCGGCCGAGCACGAGGCCTTCCATCATGGCGAGCGAGTTGACGCACGCCATCATGTTGTTGATCGCCTTCACGGTGTTGCCCGCGCCCACCGGACCGACGCTGAAGATGTTCGGACCGATCGCGCGCAGCACCGGCCGCGCGCGCTCGAGCACGGCCGCGTCGCCGCCGACCATCACCGCCAGCGTGGCTGCCTTCGCGCCGGACACGCCGCCGCTCACCGGCGCTTCCAGGAAATGCACGCCGCGCTGATTGGCGCGCGGCTCGATCTTGCGGGGCGTGGACGGCAGCACGCTGCTGAGGTCGATGAGGATCGTCCCCGGCTTTGCGCGCTCGACGAGGCCGCCGGCGTCGAGATAGAGCGCCTCCACGTCGGGCGACGCCGGCAGGCACGTCATCACGATCTCCGCCCGCTCGAGCACTTCCTGGTGTGAGCCGGCCTTCTGCGCGCCGGCGGCGATCAGGTTGCTCATGGCGTTGGGGTTCTTGTCGAACACGGTGAGGGGAAAGGCCTTCAGCACGTTGCCCGCCATCGGATTGCCCATGTTGCCGACGCCGATGAAGCCTACGGATGTGGCCATGTATGGTCTCCTCGGCGGCGATCATACCGCCGGCGACGCCATCGCGCTCTGCCCGCGGGGCGGGCACATTGACAGGCTCCACGCGGCTAGTAGAGGATTGGCCGCCGTGTTCCTCAGCAGCGTGCCGGAGATGATGGAGTGGGGCCTGCGCGGCGCGTCGCGCTCGCGCCGGGACGCGCTACGCTGGCGGCTGGCCTCGCTCGCGGTGTTCCTCGCCCTGTGGAGCGTCGCCGGCGGCCTCGTCGAGCTGACGAAGCCCTTCAATCCCTTGTTCCTGCCGGCCCCGTGGGTGGTGATCGGCGCCCTGCTCGAGCTGGCGCGCAAGGGCCAGCTCTGGGTGCACGTCGCCGCCACGCTCGAGCGCGTGGCCGTCGGCTTCTCGGCGGGCGCCGTGCTCGCGCTGGCGCTCGGGCTGCTCGCCGGCCAGGTGCGCGCGGTGCGCAACGTCGTCGAGCCGGTCGTCGAGCTGCTGCGGCCGATCCCGCCGCTCGCGATGCTGCCGCTGTTCATCGTCTGGGTCGGCATCGGCGAGGGCTCGAAGGTCGGCTTCATCACCTACGCGACGTTCTTTCCGATGTTCGTGACCACCGTGCACGGCGTCGCCCAGATCGACGGCCGGCTGCTGCGCGCGGCACAGAGCCTGGGCGCGCGGCCGCGCCACCTGTTCTTCCGCGTGATCCTGCCCGCCGCGCTGCCCGACGTGCTGACCGGCCTGCGCCTGGGTGTGGCGCTCTCGTTCTTCGTCATCGTCATCTCGGAGTTCGTCGGCGCCGAGAACGGGCTCGGGTATCTCATCAACGACGGGCGCAACTTCTTCCTCGTGCCGCAGATGCTCGGCGCCGCGCTGCTGCTCGGCCTCCTCGGCTACGCCGGCAACGGGCTGGTGCGCGTGCTGGAGCGGCGCGTGCTGCGCTGGCAGCACCCGCGCTAGCATGAAGATCCGCGTGCGCGGCCTGTCGCGGACGTTCGTCGCCCAGGGCCGCGAGACGCCCGCGCTCCTCGACGTCGACCTGGAGGTCGCCGCGCACGAGTTCGTCTGTCTCCTCGGCCCGTCGGGCTGCGGCAAGTCGACGCTGCTGAACATCGTCGCCGGCTTCCTGCGTCCGACGGCGGGCGAGGTACGGGTCGACGAGCGCCCGGTGACCGGCCCCGGCGCCGACCGCGGCGTGGTGTTCCAGGAGTACGTGCTCTTCCCGTGGCTGACGGTGGTCGGCAACGTGGAGTTCGGCCTCAGGCTGAAAGGCGCGCCGGCCGCGGAGCGGCGCGGCATCGTGGCGCGCTACCTCGAGCTGGTGGGCCTGGCCGCGCACGCCGAGAAGTACCCGGTGCAGCTCTCGGGCGGCATGAAGCAGCGCGTGGCCATCGCGCGCGCGCTGGCCAACAGCCCCGAGATCATCCTGATGGACGAGCCGTTCGGTGCGCTCGACGCGCAGACGCGCGAGGTGCTCCAGGACGAGCTGGGGCGCATCCAGCGCGTGGAGCACAAGACGGTGCTGTTCGTCACGCACTCCATCCGCGAGGCCGTCTACCTCGCCGACCGCGTGATCGTGATGACCTCCGCGCCCGGCCGGATCAAGCAGGTGTTCACGATCAAGCTGCCGGAGGTGCGCGATCGTTTCGCGCCCGAGTTCACCCACTACGAGAGCGAGATCACGCGCGTGGTGAAGGAAGAAGTCGCCAAGGTGCACGAGTGAGCCGCACCCGGATCCTCGCGCTCGTCGGCGTGCTGGTCGTGTGGGCCGCCGTCTCGTACGGCAACCGGATGCTCGGCGTGATGGCCCCCGCGCTCCTGCCGACTCCGGGCGAGGTCGCGACGGTCTTCGCCGAGACGGTGCGCGATGGCAGCCTGCCCCGGCACGTCGCCACGTCCCTCGCGCGCGTCGCCGTCGGCTTCGGCCTCGCCGCGGTGGCCGCGCTCGCCCTCGGGCTGCTGGCCGCGATGTGCGTTCCGGTGCGGCTGATGGTGGAGCCGATCATCGAGTTCGTGCGTCCGATCCCGCCCCTGGCCTTCCTGCCGATGTTCCTCGTCTGGTTCGGGCTGGGCGAGGGCTCCAAGGTCGCGTTCATCGGCTACACCACGTTCTTTCCGATGTTCGTCGCCATCGCCGCCGCCGTCCTCCGCGTCGACGTGACGCTGCTGCGCGCCGCCGCCAGCCTCGGCGCCGGCCACCTCGACCTCATCCGGCGCGTCATCCTGCCCGCCGCGCTGCCCGGCATCATCGTGGCGCTGCGGCTGGGCTTCGCCCTCGCGCTGTTCGTGATCGTCGGCGCCGAGTTCATGGGCGCCGACGCCGGGCTCGGCCACCTGATCATGGAGGGCCGCACCTTCTTCGTCCCGGCGCAGATCGTCATGGGAGCCCTCGTGCTCGGGCTCCTCGGATCCATCGTCAACGCGCTCCTGCTCGCGACCGAGCGGCGGCTGTTCCGCTGGCGCGAGGCTGGCGCGACCTCGTGAATTCCGGAAAACCGGAAAGGAGTCGCTCATGCGTGTCCTGATCGCCGTCCTGACTCTCGTCGTCGCGCTCGGCGCCACCGCCGACGCCCTCGCGCAGAAGCCCGAGCTGGCGGAGGTCGACGCCTGGCTCGTGCGCGATCCGCAGATGTCGGCGCAGTTCGCCGTCGCCGACCAGCTCGGCTACTTCAAGCAGGAAGGCCTCAAGGTCAACATCCGCTGGTACATCGCGGGCACCGACCTGCCGAGCATGTGGGGCGCCGGCAACATCCACCTCGGGACGGCGACGGCCACCATGGTCGTGCCCATCGCCGCCTCCGGCCAGACGATCTACAACATCGCGCCGCAGAGCGACATCGCCGGCGTGCAGCAGGTGGTCCTCGGCAAGAAGGCGCAGGAGATCGTCAAGAGCCCGAAGGACCTCGAGAAGCTGAAGATCGGCATGCCGAAGGGCGCCTCGGTCACCATGGCCATCCAGCACATGGCCCAGGCGAACGGCGTGGACTTCAACAGGATCCAGTTCGTGAACCTCTCGCCGCCGGACGCCATCACCGCCCTCGCGAAGGGCGACATCGACGCGATGGCCGCGTGGGCGCCGTGGACGTTCCGCGCCGTCAAGGAGGCGGGTGGCAAGCTCTACTTCACCGGCAGCCGCAGCTACATTCCAGGGAAGGAAGGCCCGGTGGACTGGGTCCAGGTGCACGCCGGCGTCGTGGCGAGCGGCAAGATGCTCAAGGAGAATCCGAACACGCTCAAGGCCGTCCTGCGGGCCACGCGCAAGGCCACCGACGCCATCAACAACGACCGCAACGCCGCCATCGAGATCGTCGCGCGTGAGATGAAGCTGGACAAGGACCTCGCGCGCGAGATCATGACCTACAACGTCTACTCGATGGAGATGAACCCCAACATCGTCAAGGGGATGAACGACTTCGTCGACTTCCTCTACTCGCTCGATCGGATCAAGCAGAAGTTCCCGGCCGAGCAGGTCTTCTACACGAAGATCCTCGAGGAGGTCGATCCGGCGCTCGTGAAGTGGAAGTCGAAGACCGACGTGAAGTAGCCGCGTGATCGTCCGCGTGGCCGTCGTCGGCGACGCCAGCGCCCTCGCGGCGCTGAACCGGTTCGTCCACGAGACGCACCTGGCGCGGCGCCCGGACTACTTCCGGCCGACGCGCCTCGACGAGGTGACCGCCTGGTTCGGGACGCTCCTGGGGAAGCCGACGACGGCCGCGTGGATCGCGGAGGAGGGCGCCGTCCCGATCGGATTCGTGCTCGCCTTCTTCGAGGAGCGCCCCGAGAACCCGTTCCGCCGCGCGCGCCGATGGTGCGAGATCGATCAGATCGCCGTTGATCCGGCGCGGCGCCGCCGTGGCGTCGGCCGCGCGCTCATGGCCGCCGCGCTCGACGAGGCGCGCGCTCGCGGGATCGCCGACGTCGAGCTGTTCTCGTGGGCCTTCAACACCGACGCCCACGCGATGTTTCGAGGCCTCGGCTTCGAGCCGCGCATCATCCGCTTCGAGCTGAAGCGCTCGACGTCGCTCCGCTACCCCGGGCGCTTCGGCCGCTCCGGCAGCACGCAGTAGGCGCCCTCCGAGAACCCTTGCGCCTCGATCGCCAGCGCGTGGTCGAAGCGCGCGCGGTAGTTTTCCCAGGCGATGGTCGCCGTCAGCTCGATCATCTGCTCGTCGTTGAAGTGCCGGCGCAGCGCCGTGAACATCGCCTCCGGCACGTCCACGGGCGTCGCCGTCATCGCCACCGCGTAGTCCAGGACGAGCCGCTCGAGCTCGGAGAACCGCGAGCTCGTGCGGTATCGGCCAGCGCGCGCAGCTGCGCCTCGGTCACCCCGGCCGCTCTGCCGACGGCAGAGCCGATGTCCATTCAGAACGGACAGCCGACGAGCGAGGCGACCTTGACCGCCGCCAGCGTGGTCAGCCGCGCGTCCATCTTCGAGGCCCGGCCGAATGCGCGCTCGAATCCCATGTACGCGGCGAACACCTCGGGATGGTGCGCGGTGACGGCGATGGGGAGGGGCAGCCGTCCGAACTTCTTCAGCGCGGTCTCATAGGCGACGCGGACGTCGGGCGGGGCGAGCTGCGGAGGCACGGGGGCGATCCGGCTCATGAAGCCCTCCTCTCCGTATGGTCTCGCACGACGCGGCGCCGCAGCAGCAACGCAAACGTCACGAAGGCGGCGATGCCCGCCGTCGCCACCGCCGTCGTCATCGGGCGCAGCGTGCCGTCGTAGGTGCGGCTGACGGCGATGGCGTAGAGCGCCGAGCCGGTCAGCTGCACGAAGCCGGCGCCCGCCGCCGCCAGCCCCGCCATCCGCGGGAAGGGACCGATGGCGCCCGCCATCGCGTTGGGCAGGACCCAGCCGAGGCCGAAGGCGTAGCAGAACATCGGCGCGATCACCGTCGCGACCGACGCCAGGCCCGCCCACGCGAGCGCGGCCATCACGACGCCCGCGGCGGCGCCGATGACCGTCCCGCCGCGGATCATGGTGTCGATGCCCAGGCGCGGCCCGACGCGCACCGAGACGACGTTGCCGGCCATGAGCCCGACGGCCACGGCGCCGAAGCAGAGGCCGTACGCGGTGGGCGACACGCCGAGGATCGTGATGAGCGCGAACGACGAGCCCGTGATGAACGCGAACTGACCGCTGAACATCAGCGCGGCGGCCGCCACGTATGCGGCGTAGCGCGGATGGCGCAGCAGCGCGGCCACGCGGCCACCCGGCTCGGCGGCGCGCGCGCCGGCGTAGACGTTGGTCTCGGGCACGATGCGCCACGCCGTGAGCAGGAACGCGGAGCCGAAGGCGCCGAGCACGACGAAGACGGCGCGCCAGCCCGCGAGCACGTGCACCCAGCCGCCGATGATCGGCGCCAGGATCGGCGTGAGCGCCTGAGCGGTGCCCATCGCCGCCAGCACTCGCGCCGCGCGCTCGGGCTCGTAGAGGTCGCGCACGACCGCGCGCGCGATCACCGGGCCGCTGCCCGCGCCGAGCGCCTGCACGACCCGCGCGGCGATCAGCAGGCTCATGCTCGGTGCGAATGCACACGCCGTGCCCGCGGTCGCGTACACGGCCAGGCCCGCCAGCAGCACGCGGCGACGGCCGAGGCGGTCGGAGAGCGGGCCCCAGACGAGCTGCGCCGCCGCGAGGCCGGCGAGGAAGAGGGTGACCGTCAGCTGCGCGGTGGCCGCGTCGGAGCCGAAGGCGAGCGTCATGGCCGGCAGCGACGGCAGGAACATGTCGATCGACAGCGCGCCGAGACCGACGATCGCCGTCAGCAGCACCGGCAGGACCAGCGAGCGCTCTCGGGCCACGCCGGCCCATTGTATAGTCGGAGCACCCGAAGGAGGCGCGCGTGAAGGTCTTCGACGAGCAGCACGACATGTTTTCGTCGGAGGGGGCGCCTCACAGGCGCGCCTTCGGCGCGACGGCCCCCTCCGATGCCTCCCCCAAATCTCGATTGCGCCGGCAAAGCCGGCGCTCGAAGCGCGACGCTGCTTAGTAGGAGACGGTGAGATGACAACAGTCTTTCCACTTCGAGACGCTGTCAGCCTGAAACGGGTATAGCGAGTGAAGGTCTTCGACGAGCAGCACGACATGTTCCGCGCGACGGTGCGGTCCTTCGTCGAGAAGGAAGTGATGCCGCATGTGGAGGCGTGGGAGACGGCCGGCCGCATGCCAAAGGCGATCTTCCGCCGCATGGGCGAGCTGGGCTTCCTCGGCCTCGAGTACGACGAGCGGTACGGCGGCGCCGGCGCCGACGTCATGATGACGGCCGTCCTGCACGAGGAATGCGCGCGCTCGCGCTCCGGCTCCTTCGCGATGGCCGTCGGCGTCCACTGCGACATGGCCTCGCCCCACCTCTACTGGACGGGCAGCGAGGCGCTCAAGGAGACGTACCTGCCCGCGATCTGCCGCGGTGAGAAGCTGACGGCCATCGCGGTCACCGAGCCCGGCGGCGGCAGCGACGTGGCGGCCATCCGCACGCGGGCCGTGAGGGACGGCAACCACTACGTCATCAACGGCGCCAAGATGTTCATCACCAACGGCGCGATGGCCGACCTCTACTTCCTCGCCGCGCGCGTCGAGTCGGGCAGCGACGACCGGCGCCACCGCGGCATCTCGATGTTCCTGGTCGAGCGCGAGACGCCGGGCTTCGGCGTCAGCCGCACGCTGGACAAGATGGGCATGCGCGCCTCGGACACCGCCGAGCTGTCGTTTCAGGACATGCGCGTGCCGGCGGAGAACCTGCTCGGCCGCGAGGGCGTCGGGTTCTACGAGGTCATGCGCGTGTTCCAGCGCGAGCGGCTGGTGGCGGGGCTGCACGCGTTCGCCATGGCCGACCGCGCCCTCGAGGACACCATCGCCTACGTGCGCGAGCGCCAGGCCTTCGGCGGGCCGCTGTCGGACAAGCAGGCCGTCCGCCACAAGCTCGCGGAGATGGCGACCGACATCGAGGCGGGGCGCTGGCTCACCTACGCCGCGTGGCAGAAGTACGCGGCGGGGGAGGACGCCGTGCGCGAGGTCTCGATGGTCAAGCTCTTCACCGCCGAGATGGTCAACCGCGTCGCCTACGGCTGCGTGCAGCTGCACGGCGGCTACGGCTACATGCGCGAGTACCCGGTGGAGCGGTTCGCGCGCGACGCACGGCTGATGACCATCGGCGGCGGCACCAGCGAGATCATGAAGGACATCATCGCCAAGGCGATCGTGCGGTGAAGCTGAAGGACCGCGCGGCGTTCGTCACGGGAGGCGCGAGCGGCATCGGCCGCGCCATCGCGCTGGCGCTCGCGCGCGAGGGCGCGCGGGTGGCGGTGGCCGACGTCAACGCCCACGGCGCGCGACGGGTGGCGGCGGACATCCAGGCCGCCGGCGGCGTCGCCGTGGCCCAGCCCCTCGACGTCACCGACACCACCGCCGTCGACTCGTCGATCGACGGCGTCGTCGCCCACTGGGGCGGGCTGCACGTGCTCGTGAACTGCGCGGGCTGGGACAAGCCGATGCCGTTCGTGGAGACCACGCCGGAGTTCTGGGACACGATCCTCGCGATCAACCTGCGTGGCCCGCTCGCGTGCACGCGCGCGGCGCTGCGCCACATGATCAAGGCCGAGTACGGCAAGATCGTCACCATCGCCTCCGACGCCGGCCGCGTCGGCTCGACGGGCGAGGCCGTCTACTCCGCGGCCAAGGGCGGGCTCATCGCGTTCACCAAGACCGTCGCGCGCGAGGTCGCCCGCCACCACATCAACGTCAACTGCGTGTGCCCCGGCCCCTCGGACACGCCGCTGTTCCAGAAGGAGTTCGCCGAGAAGAGCCCCAGGCTCGCCGAGAGCCTCAAGCGGGTGATCCCGTGGGGCCGGCTCGGCGTGCCGGACGACGTCGCCCCGGCCGTGGTCTTCCTCGCCTCCGACGACGCGGGCTTCATCACCGGGCAGACGCTGTCCGTCTCCGGCGGCCTCACGATGGTGTGAGGCCGGCCGCGCGCCTCGCCCCGCCCTCCGGCGTCACGCCACCGCCGAAACCGTACCCTCCTCCCGCCCGCACGCGGACGCGCCGGAGAGCACGCGCTCCGCGACGAAGGCCGTCACCCCGCGCACCACGCACGGATCACGCAGGATCCGGCGATGGCCGAGCCCGCCCGTGGTGGAGAACACCGCGCCCGGCCAGATCCGCGCGATGATCGCGCCGTCCTGCCACGGCACCTCGGCGTCGTCGCGGTCGTGCACGACCAGCAGCGGCGCCCGCATGGCCGGCGCGTAGCCGCGCACGTCCAGCGCCGACCACGCGAGGCCGAGCCGCCGCTCGATCCGCTCCTGCATCAGCTCGCGCGCGCGCCGTCCGAAGCCGAGCGCTTCCAGAATCGTGTGCGCCTGGAGCACCAGGTCCGCCGGCGGCGCGATGAAGACCGCGGCGTCAGCGCCGAGGCCTTCGTAGAGCGCGCGGGCCGCCGCCACCGTCCCGATCGAGTGCGCCACGACGCCGCGCACGGGCCCGAGCGTGCGATCGATCGCCTGGATCGCCGTGAGGAACGCGACGATCGAGGAGCGCGGCTCCGGCGAGGCGCCATGCCCGGGCGCGTCGAACGTGACCACCGAGCAGCCGCTCGCCACCAGCGGCTCGACGAAGCGCGCCAGCTGCGCCCCGCGGCCGCCCCAGCCGTGGACGAGCAGGACGACGGGACCGTGGCCCCACGTCCACACGCTGACGGGAGAGCCGCCCACCTGCACGATCGTCCGCCGCGCGCCGGCCAGCGCCGCTGTCTCGTGCTCCGGCGCGCGATGACGCGGCGCCGTCAGGAAGACGCGCTCGGCCACGCTCGCCGCGAGCGCCGGCGCCAGCACGCTCAGCGCCGCAAAGGCCGGGCGCACGAGCCGCGCGGCGAGCGGCAGGCCCGGTGACCGAACGGACGTGCTATTTTGCATCGCCACGAATTCCAGATCCGTCATGACGGGAGCCCTCCAGGTCTAGCGGCGCCGGGCGCCGGCTGTGGTGCGGGTCGAGCGCGCCGACTGCACGAGCGCCTCGAACGCGCGGTCGGCGCGCGCGCGCGCCTTGGGATCCTTGAGCAGACGCGAGGCCTGGCTGTACGAGAGCGCGATGCCGTTCAGGTCGTGGGCGAACTGCTCGCAGTCGAGGTCCGGATCGAAGTCGCCTTCCTGGATCGCGGTGCGCGCGGTGTTCGCCAGCGTCTCGAGCCAGTCGCGCTGGCTCTTGACGACGAAGTCGCGGGCCGGGCCGGGCCGGTCGTCGAGCTCGGTCGAGGCGGCCATGAAGGGACAGCCCCCGGGCAGGCTGGGCGAGGCCTCCCACTGCATCCAGCGCTCGAAGAGCGCGCGGACGCGCCGCTCGCCCCGCGGGGCCCCGAGCGCCGGCTTGATGACCTCGTCGATGAAGCGTCGCGAGGCCATCTCCAGCACCTGAACCTGAAGATTCTCCTTCGACTTGAAGTGCGCGAAGAGCCCGCTCTTCGACAGCTCGAGGTCGTCGGCGAGCCGGCCGATCGTCAGCCCCTCGAAGCCGACTTTCGTGGCCAGGCGGAGCGCGTGCACCAGGATGGCCTCGCGGGTCTGCTCGCCCTTTCGCATGGCCAAAAAATAGTACGATCGTTCGATCCCGTCAAGCCCTATTTCGGCGTCACGGCTCCGCCGGGACGCTCCGAAGGCTGGGGGGTTTGGGGGGCCATGTTCGGGGCCCCCCCGGGGCAAACGGGACTTAGAGGAGCGTCACGGCTCCGCCGGGACGCTCCGAAGGCTGGGGGGTTTGGGGGGCCATCTCGGGGCCCCCCATTTAGAATGACCCCCATGTCCGCGCTCGACTTCGTCGCCATCGGCCACGTCACGCTGGACCGCTTCGGCGACGAGGTGCGTCCGGGCGGCGCCGCGCTCTACGCGGCGGTCACCGCCGACCGCCTCGGGCTCTCGGCCGGCATCCTGACGAGCCACGCCGACGACTTCCCCCTCGACCTCGTGCCGCCGGGCATCGAGGTCGTCTCCGTGCCCGCGCCTGCGACGACCGTGTTCGAGCACGCGTGGACCGACGGCGATCGGGCGCTCCGCGTCCTGAGCGCGGCGGCGCCGCTCGGCGAGGCCGACGTGCCGGAGGACTGGCGTGACGCGGGGCTGGTGCTGCTGGCGCCGGTGATGAACGAGGTGGACGCGCGGCTGGCCGCGGCGTTCGCCGACGCGTCGGTGGCCGCCGAGGCCCAGGGCTGGCTCCGCGGGCTGGCGCGCGACGGCGCCGTGCGCACGGTGCGCTGGGAGGCCGCGACGCGGGCGCTGCGCACGCTGCAGGCGCTGTTCTTGAGCGCTTCGGACGTGCGCGGGCAGGAGTCCGCGATGACGGAGTGGGTGCAGCGCGTGCCGATCGCCGTCGTCACCGCGGGGTCGCTCGGCGCGCTGCTCTACGTCAACGGCGACCGCTACGAGGTGCGTCCGCGTCGCGCGCTCGAGGTGGACCCGACGGGCGCCGGCGACGTCTTCGCGGCGACGTTCCTGGCGCGCTATCTCTATGACGCCGATCCGTGGGCCGCGGCGGAGGCCGCGACGTGCGCCGCCTCGCTGTCGGTGGAGGGCGTGGGCTGGAGCGCGGTGCCGGACGCCGCGGGCCTGGAGGCGGCGCTGAAGGCTTACCGGCGCGCCGCCTGAAGGCGCGCGATGGGCGCGCGATGGACGCCGGACGGTGCTACTCTGACCGGCGTCATGACCCGGGACACCCTCATCCTGAGATTCCACCGCGAATGCTTCACCGCGTGGGAGAGCGTGAAGCGCGCGACGCGAACCCGACGGTGAGCGGGCGCGATGTCTGCTGAGGCCGCACGGCGCGACGTCGCCCCGCAGTTCGACGTGGTGGCCATCGGCGCGTCGGCGGGGGGCGTCGAGGCGCTGCATGTCGTGGCCGCCGCGCTGCCCGCGGACTTTCCCGTCCCCGTGCTGATCGTCCAGCACATGGACCCGCGTCACAAGAGCATGCTGGCAGGCCTGCTCGGACGGCGCTGCAAGCTCCGCGTCAAGCAGGCCGTCGACGGCGAGGAGATGGAGGGCGGGACGGTGTACATCGCGCAGCCGGCCATGCACCTGGTGGTGCGGGCGGGGCGCCTCGTGCTGACCGACACGAAGCTCGTGCACTTCAGTCGGCCGTCGATCGACCTGCTCTTCGAGTCGGTCGCCGACGCCTACGGCGACCGCGCGATCGCGGTGGTGCTCTCCGGCTCCGGCGTGGACGGCGCCGACGGGATCCGCGACATCAAAGCCAAGGGCGGTACCACGCTCGTGCAGGATCCCTCGAGCGCGGCGCACGCGGGCATGCCGCAGGCGGCCCGCGCGACCCGGTGCGTGGACTTCACGCTGCCGCTCGAGGAGATCGGTCCTGCGCTGGCGAGCCTGGTGGCGCCGCCGGCGGGAGATGAGACATGAGCGACGGCGACGACGCGATCGGTCAGAGCGCGCCCGAGCTCGGCGAAGACCTCCGCGAGTTGCTCGAGAAGCTGAGCGCGCAGTACAACTTCGACCTCCGCGAGTACAAGGAAGTCTCGCTCGTCCGGCGAATCCGTGCGCGCATGACGCAGGTGCGCGCGGAGTCGGTCTCGGCCTATTCCCGCCTGCTCGACGAGAACGCCGGCGAGCACGTCGCGCTCATCAACACGATCCTCATCAACGTGACCGGCTTCTTCCGCGACTCGGAGGCCTGGAAGGTGCTGGCGGAGCACGTGGTCCCACGGCTCGTGGAGGACGCGGCAGACTCGCGGAGCCTCCGGATCTGGAGCACGGGCTGCTCGTCCGGCGAGGAGGCGTACTCCATCGCCATCCTCCTGGCCGAGCGCCTGGGGGCCCCCGCCGAAAACTACACGATCAAGATCTACGGCACCGACGTCGACGAGGAGGCCCTGACCGCCGCGCGCCAGGCCGTCTACCGGACGGAGCAGCTCAAGGATGTCCCCGACCGCCTGGTCGACCGTTACTTCACCCGCGAGGGCCAGCTCTATCGATTTCGGCGCGAGTTCCGCCGCTGGTGCATCTTCGGCTCCCACAACTTGACGCAGGCGCCGCCGCTGTCGCACATCGACCTGCTCGTCTGCCGGAACGCCCTCATCTACTTCACCGGCGAGCTGCAGGACCGCATTCTCACGCGCTTCCATTACTCGATCCGCGAGGATGGGTTCCTCTTCCTCGGCCGCTCGGAGTCACTCCTGGCGCGCTCGCGGCTGTTCACGCCGGTGCACCAGAAATGGCGCATCTTCAGGCGGACCTCCACCGCCTCGCGCCACGCGGCCGCCGGGCTGTCCGAGACGGGGTCGGCGCCGCACGCCCTCGCGGAGGCGGCGGCGCCGTCGGCACGCGTCCAGCGCGCGCTCGACGCGCTGCCGGCGGCCGTCGTGGTGATCGACGTGAACGACACCATCCTCAGCTGGAACCCCGGCGCGGAAGCGCTCCTCGACATTCCGACGGCCGATGCCCTCGCCCGGAAATTCCGGGACCTCGACATCAGTTACCGGGTGGAGGGGCTCCGCGCGCGCATCGAGGACGTGAAGGCGCGGCACGCGGCCAGCCGCATGGACGACGTGATGTTCACGAGGCGCAACGGCGAGGCCGTCCACACGGACATCACCATCGCGCCGCTCTTCGAGGCCTCGCGCTTCGTCGGCGTCCTCGTCTACGCGCTGGAGGCCACCGAGCACGCGCGGCTGAAAGAGCAGATGTCCCGCATCGCCGAGCAGCACGCCACCGCCATCGAGGAGCTGCAATCGACCAACGAGGAGCTGGAGACGACGAACGAGGAGCTGCAGTCCACCAACGAGGAGCTGGAGACGACGAACGAGGAGCTGCAGTCCACCAACGAAGAGCTGGAGACGACGGTGGAGGAGCTGCAGGTGGCGAACGCGGAGCTGGGAACGCTCAACGCCCAGCTGGAGGCGCGATCGTCCGAGCTCAAGCGTCTCGATGCCTACCACCTGGGGCTGCTCAACAGCATGGAGCAGAGCGTCTTCGTCACCGACCGCGCGCTCGTCGTGACCAGCTGGAACCAGGCGGCCGAGCGAATGTGGGGGCTGCGCGCCGGGGAGGCCACGGGCCGCGACGTCATGGCGTTGCCGCTCGGCGATGCGACGCGCATCCTACGGACGCCGCTGGAGACCGTGTCGAAGCGCGGCGTACCTGTCGAGGTCCGTGACGTGCCCTACACGCTGCCGGGGGGAGAGGTGCGGACGGCCGTCGTCAAGCTCGCGCCGCTGCACGAGGGCGGCGGCGAGCTGATCGGCGTGATCGGCATCGCGGCTCCGAGCGAGACGCCGGGCGCCGGCGGCGCCAGGCGCCGCTGATCATGCCGCGCCGATGAGGCGTGCGAGCACGTTCGGGTCGACGGGCTTCACGAGGTGCTGGTCGAACCCCGCCTCAACGGCGAGGCGGTGGGCTTCGGCGTCGCCGTAGCCCGTGAGCGCGAAGAGGCGGACCGAGGCGCCGAGCCGCCGGCGGATCCGGCGCGCCACCTCGTAGCCGTCGATCTCGGGCAGGCCGATGTCGATCAACGCGATGTCGGGCACCCACTCCACCGCGAGCTTCACCGCCTGGACCCCGTCGATCGCCTCCTGGACTCGGTGGCCGTGGAGCTCGAGGACGACGCGGAGGAGCTCGCGGACGTCGCGGTTGTCGTCAACGACGAGGATCCGCCGAGCGGCGCGCGCGGGCTCGGGTTCCGCCACGGGTGGAGCCGACGCCGGCGCCTGGCGCCGAGGCAGCCGGACCTCGAACGTCGCGCCGCGGTCGCGTCCTGCGCTGCGCGCTGTGATCGTCCCGCCGTGCAGCTCCACGAGCGCGCGTGCGATGGTGAGCCCGATGCCGAGGCCGCCGGCGGCGCGCGCGCGCGTCACGTCGCCCTGCGTGAACAGCTCGAAGATCTTGTCGAGCAATTCCGGCTCGATGCCCATGCCCGAGTCGCTGACCTTCAGGACCGCGGTCTCGTCGGCGGTCGAGAGCCTCAGGTCGATCCGACCGGCGGCCGGCGTGTACTTCACGGCGTTGCCGAGCAGGTTGGTGACGATCTGCTCCAGCCGGATCGCATCGCCCGTGACGACGACCGGCTCGTCGGGCAGCTCCACGCGCAGCGCCTGGGCGCGCGAGTGGATGCCGAAGCTGGCGGCCTCGATCGCCTGCCGCACGATGACGACCAGGTCCACCGACTCGAGACGCAACGCGATCTTGCCGAGCACCATCCGTGAGACGTCGAGCAGATCGTCGAGCAACCGGGCCTGGTGCTTCACCTGCCGATCGACCACGCGCAGCGCCTGCTCGACGGTCCGGTCGCCGCCGGTCTCGAGGCGCTGGCGCAGCACGTAGCTCGCGCTCGCGATACCGGCGAGCGGGTTGCGCAGCTCGTGCGCGAGCATCGCGAGGAACTGGTTGCGCTCGTCGTCCGCCCGGCGCGCGGCGTGCACCTCCTGCAGCTGCGTCTGCAGGGTCTCGTTGGCGAGCTGGAGCTGCTCGTTCAGCGTCTGCAGCTCGTCCGCCCAGAGTCGATCCGACTCGCGTGTGTCGAGAGCGGCGACCAGCATGCCGGCGAGCCGGCGGTCGTCGGCCAGCATCGGCAGGACCCAGACGTTCCCGCGCCTCGCGTCCGGCTCACTCTCGTCGAGTCCGGCCGAGACGCGCTCCGATCGGCCCGTGCGCTTCGCCTCGGCCAGGGCCCGCGCGAGCGACGAACGCCAGGTGTCCGTCACGACGTCTTTGAAGTTGCTGCCAATCACCAGGGCACCGTCACGCACGAACATGGCCAATCCTGGGTGGTTGGCGGCGACCACGGTGTCGTCCAGGCCGAGCAAGAGCGCCGGCATCGGGAGGGCGCCGATGATCATTCGCGGGTCGAACGGGGTCGCCATGTCGGGACCCATCTCCGGACCCACCTCGGGGAGTTGGGTCGCAGTGTCGTCCCGGGTCGAGAGGAAGTCAAGCCAAAGCGCGAGCACGTAATTTTGCAATGACTCGACGCGTGTACGCGCTGCCGCCGCGCCTCGGAGACTCGTCTGAGCCCAGCGTCGCGGGCGTATCGTGCCCGGGCTGTTGCGGGGTGCTGGCCGTCCACACGCAGGGCAAGCGGTCCGATCTCGTCTTCGAGTGCCGCGTCGGCCATACGTTCACCGTCCAGGAGCTGCTCGTCGCGAAGGAAGAACGTTACGAAGACGGGACCGTAGACGGCGTGTCGGGGCTGATCGCCATCAAGAAGGCCGGCGGGATGTCCCTCGTGCCGAGTCCGGCCGAGGCGCGATTCCACAACATGCCCGTCGCGGCGATCTGCGAGGACCACGTCGATGCCGTCCTCACCGTCGAAGAGCTCGCGCCCGCGCTGGCCCAACTCGCCCGCGGCGACGCGGTCGACGTGCGATGATCGGCCGTCTCGCCTTGACTTCGATCCGAGCCGGAGCCTAGGCTCGGTTCGATGGCCCGCGCGATCCGGATCACTGCTGGAGACGTGTCCGCCTCGGCCGAGCTGAACGACTCCAAGACCGCCAGCGCGATCTGGGACACGCTGCCGATCGAAGCGAAGGCCGAGACGTGGGGCGACGAGATCTACTTCGGCATCCCGGTGCGCGCCGAGGCGGACCGGGCGAAGGAGGTCGTGGCGCTCGGTGACCTCGGCTACTGGCCGCCGGGTCACGCCTTCTGCGTCTTCTTCGGGCCGACGCCGGCCAGCCGGGGCGACGAGATCCGGCCGGCGAGCCCGGTGAACGTGGTGGGGCGCGTGAGCGGCGACGCGACGGTGTTCAAGAACGTCCGCGCGGGGACGCGCGTGACGATCGAAAGGGGGGCCTCGTGAAGATCTTTCTCGACACGGCCAACGTGAACGAGATCAAGGAGGGCGTGGCGCTCGGCGTCGTCGACGGCGTCACCACGAACCCGTCGCTGGCGGCCAAGGAGAAGAAGCCCTTCCGCCCGCTCGTCGAGGAGATCTGCTCGATCGTGCCCGGAGACGTGAGCCTCGAGGTGGTCGCCACCGACTTCGAGGGAATGATCAAGGAAGGCCAGGAGCTGGCCCAGATCGCGCCCAACGTCGTGGTGAAGTGCCCGCTCACGGCCGACGGGCTCAAGGCCGTGAAGTACCTCACGGGCAAGGGCCTTCGCGTGAACCAGACGCTCTGCTTCTCGGCCACGCAGGCGCTGCTGTCGGCCAAGGCCGGCGCCTACTACATCAGCCCCTTCCTCGGCCGGCTCGACGACATCGGCGCCGTCGGCATGGACCTCATCCGCGATATCTGCGAGATCTACCGCGTGCAGGGCTTCAAGACGCAGGTGCTCGCCGCGTCCATCCGCAATCCGCTGCACGTGATCGACGCCGCCAAGGCCGGCGCCCACGTGGCCACCATGCCGTTCAGCGTGCTCCAGCAGCTGATCAAGCACCCGCTCACCGACATCGGGCTCAAGAAGTTCCTGGAGGACTGGCAGAAGAGCGGCGGCAAGCTGTAGTGCCTCGGAGGGGGGCTTTGCCGGTTCTTAAGCGAGGGGGCTGACGCCCCCTCGGACTCCCCGGCCGACCGTCGTCGCGCGCCTGCGGCGCGCTCCTCCGTGCCTCCCCCCAGGACGGATTGCGCCGGCGAAGCCGGCGCTCGGAGAGTCCTCAGACGTTCGGGGTGCGGTCGTACACTGGCGAGTGTCAAGGAGCGAATGAGTCTTGCGGAATTCGATGACGACCGCCCCGGACGCTGCCGTGAACGAATCCCGCCAGAGTCAGTAGGCGCGATGGCGGCCGGCGTCGTCGACACGCGGCTCGGCCGCCGCCTCGTCCTCGACGAGATCTTCGACCTCTCGCTCTACCGCGCGCTGCGCGACGTCGCGCCGGCGCGCATGCAGCCCATCTTCGACGCCCTCATCCCGATCGAGACGCGCCACGTCGCCTTCTGGCAGAGATTCTTCGGGCTGGAGTCGCTCGCGACGCTCGACGCCGGTCGCCGGCTGAAGCTCGCCCTCCTCGTCGCCGTGTGCCGGCTCTTTGGCGCGCCCGCCATCCACGTGGTGCTCGAGGCGATCGAGGTCCACGGCGTCCGCAAGTATCTCGAGGTGTGGAAGCGCTACGCCGACGGCCCGCTGGGCGCCGCCGTGCGCGAGGTGCTCGAGGACGAGTTCAAGCACGAGGACATGGTGGTCACCGCCGACGGCGGCGAGCTGCGCGTCAACCCCGAGATGGTCCGCAACCTCTTCCTCGGGCTCAACGACGGCCTCGTCGAGATCCTCGGCGCCGTCAGCGGCTTCTTCGCGGCGTTCAACAGCTCGGTCGCCGTCGTCACCGCCGGCTTCACGGTCGGCGTGGCCGGCGCGCTCTCCATGGCCGCCGGCGCCTACATCGGCGCCGGCTCCGAGGCCGAGCTGCGCGAGACCGAGGACGCGCGCCAGCGGTTCCTCGGCGAGCCGGTGACCAGCGAGGCCGGCCAGCGCCCGCTCGTGGCCGCGGCCATCGTGGGTATCGGCTACCTCGTCGGCGCGGTCGTGCCCGTGCTGCCGGTGCTCTTCGGCGCGCGCACCGTCCTGCCGACGGTGCTGACGGGCGGCACGATGATCGTCGCCGTCTCCGCGATCGTCGCCTTCATCTCCGGCATGAACGTGCGGCGCCGCATCGTGCTGAACGTCATCATCACCGGCATCGCCGTCGTCGTGACGTACGCGCTCGGGCTGCTGACGAAGCGGCTGCTGGGCGTCGAGATCTAGAGTCTCGCGCGGACTTCGGCGGCGAACCGCTCGATGGCCGCGCTCATCGAGGCGAGATCGCGCGCGGCGGGCTCTACGATCACGTGATCCACGCCGAGGTCGCGCAGCGCTTTGACCTCGGCCAGCAGCTCGGCGCTCGGCTTCTTGCCGGGCAGCCCGAGCCGCGCGCTGAGCGTCAGCGTCTTGGGATCGCGGCCCGCCTTCGCGCACGCCGCGCCCAGGTGCCCGATCCCTTCCCTCAGCGCGGCGGCGGTCGGGAACGCCGCGTGCCAGCCGTCGCCCAGCTCGGCCACGCGGCGCAGCGCGCGCGGGGTGTGGCCGCCGATCCAGATGGGAATGCTCCCGCGCGCCGGCGCGGGCCGGCAGGCGAGCGCGTCGAAGCGGAAGAACTCGCCGGTGTGCGCGACCCGCTCGTCGCGCCAGCACGCGCGCATCACACGGATGGCCTCGTCGCTCCAGGCCCCGCGCCGATCGAAGGGCGCGCCGAGGGCCTCGATCTCCTCGCGCATCCAGCCCACGCCCGCGCCGAGGATCACGCGGCCCGGCGCCAGGTGATCCAGGGTGGCCAGCATCTTGGCGGCGAGCAGCGGGTGGCGGTGCGGCAGGACGAGCACGGTGGTGCCGAGCGCGGCGCGCTCGGTGACACCGGCCACCAGGGCCAGCGCCGTCAGCGGCTCGAGGAAGTCGGTGGCGGGTGGCAGCGGGAAGTCGCCGGTGGCGTTGTAGGGATAGCGCGAGGCGATGCGCCAGGGCAGGACCACGTGATCGCTCGCCCACAGCGAGTCGTAGCCGAGCGCCTCCGCGCGACGCGCGAAGCCGACGAGCGTGTCGCGCGTGGCCGCCGGGCCGTAGACGGGCAGGTGGCACCCGAAACGCATCGCTAGCGGGCCCCCCACGTGCGTTCCGTGCCGGCGCTCTTATTCAATGATGCGGTTGGCGAGCTCGCCGTCCTGGATCATCTGCACGAGACGCGAGCGCTGGATCTTGCCGCTCGACGTCTTGGGAATCGTGGACGGCGGCACGAGCAGCACGCGCGCGGGACGGTGGCCCCGGCCGCGGTGCACGCGCTGCACGATCTCGCGCACCAGCGTCTGGCCGGCGGCGGCGGCCGCGTCGCGCAGCTCGGCCACCACGTAGAGCCGCTGGGTCCCGGTGCGCTCGCTGTCCACGCCGACCGCCGCTGAATAGCGCACGCCCGGCACGTGGTCGACGATCTCCTCGACGTCGGCCGGCACGATGTTCTCGCCGCCGAGGATGATGATGTCCTTGAGCCGGCCGGTGATATAGAGGTAGCCCTCGGCGTCGACGAAGCCGAGGTCGCCTGTGCGCAGCCAGCCATCGGGCGTGAGCACTCTGGCCGTCGCCTCCGGGTTGTTGTAGTAGCTCTGCATCACGCCCGGGCTCTTCACGCAGATCTCACCCTCGGTGTCCGGCGGCAGGTCCACCAGCGCGACGGACCCGCCCTCGCGCATCGGCTCGGAGATGCGCAGGGAGACGCCGCGGCAGGGCTGGCCGACGGAGAGCCAGCGGCCCGACGCGTCGTAGCGCAGCGGCACGCCGCGCGGCCAGATGGCGACGGCCAGCGTCGCCTCCGCGAGGCCGTAGCACGGCAGGATGACGCGCTTGACCCCGAAGTGCGACTCGAAGGCGTCGATGGTGGAGGTCCGCACGGGCTCGGCGCCCGAGAGCGCCGCCTTCAGCGAGGAGAGATCGAACTCCGAGACGTCGTGCACGTTGCGCACGCAGTTGCGGTAGCCGAAGTCCGGCGAGACGGTGAAGGTCGCGCGCACCTTCGTGATCATCTCGAGCCACGGCCGCGGATTCCTGAGATCCGGCGGCAGCAGCCAGATCGGCGTGGCCGTGAGCGGCGGCGTGAACGCGCAGCCGATCAGCCCCATGTCGTGGTACAGCGGCAGCCACGACACGACGCGATCGTCGGCGCTGAGCCCGGCCGCCTCCGACATGAACTTCGTCGTCTCGACGACGTTCGCGTGCGTGAGCACGACGCCGCGCGGCCGGCCCGTCGAGCCCGACGTGTACTGCAGAAAGCACAGGTCGTTCGGTTGCGTCGGGTGATCGGGCGGCGGCGGAGCGTCGGAATCCAGCTCGTTGGGCTCGAGCACCATGCGGACGTTCGGCGCGAGGGCGACGCTCTCGTCCACGCCCTTGCGGAACCAGCCGATCGTGGCCACCGCCACCGCTCTGGCATCGCGGAAGATGCCGCCGGTCGCCTCGACGCCGAGCGTCGGGTAGAGCGGGACGGGAATGGCGCCGAGGCGCACGGCCCCGAAGAACGTGTAGAAGAACTCCGCGCACGTCGGATAGATGAGGCACACCTTGTCGCCCGGCCGCACGCCGGCGGCCGCGAGGCCGGCCGCGTAGCGCCCGCTCTGGGCCCAGAGCCGGGCGTAGGTCACCGTGTCGTCGAAGAGCGAGAAGTACTGCGCCTGGGGCGTCAACGCCGCGCGGCGCCGCATCACGTCGATGAGCGTGGTTGCTCCCTTCGGGTCGAGGCTCATTCCTGGCTCCTCTCGAGCGTCGCGGAAGTCTCGTGGTCCCGACCGTCGCGCAGGTACACCAGCCGCACCGTGTCGCCGGGCTGCCGCGCGCGGATCGCGGTGCGCAGCGCCTCGAAGCCGTCGACCGACACGCCGTCCACGCGCACGAGCACGTCGCCGTCGCGCAGGCCCGCGCGCTCGGCCGCGCTGCCGGGCATCACGTGGGCCAGCCGGGCCCCGTCGCCGCCGTGGCCGTCGCCGCCGACGCCGAGAAACGCGGCGCTGCCCGTGCCGCCGCGCCGCCGCGCCGGCGGCGTCAGCTTCGCATAGACGGGCCGCGCGCCGTCGTCGAGCGCGGTCACGATGGACGCGCCGATCGCCGCCACCCGCGCCATCCCGTCGACGTTGAGCTTGTCGGCGGTGTCGCCCGGCCGGTGATAATCGTCGTGACCGCCGGTGTGGAGGAAGAGGACGGGCGTGCCGGCGGCGTAGAAGCGCGTGTGGTCGGAGGGCGAAAAGGGCGTGCCGCGCAGGTCGGCGTTCACGCCGGCGGCGCGCGCGGCGTCGGCGGTGGCGGCGCGCAGCCGGTCGCCGGAGTCGACGCCGCCGATCGTCAGCGTGCCGTCGCGCATACGCCCGACCATGTCGAAGTTCAGCATGGCCGCCGTCTGCCCGAGCGGCAGCGCGGCGTGGCGCACGTAGTGGCCGGAGCCGATCAACCCGACCTCCTCGGCGCCGAAGAGCACGAACACGAGTGTGCGGCGCGCGCCGCCGGCGGCGGCGAAGGCGCGGGCGAGGCCGACGACGACGGCCGTGCCCGACGCGTTGTCGTCGGCGCCGTGGTAGGTGGCGCCGCCCGAGGAGCCGAGATGATCCCAGTGGGCGCCGAGCACGATCGTCTCGCCGGCGAGCGCGGGATCGGCGCCGGGCAGCACGCCGATGACGTTGGCCGCGCGAAGGTCCGCGGGCGCCAGGTCGACGGCGAGGCGCGCCGTCGTCCCGGCCGGCGCCGCGCGCAGCGCCTCGGCCGCCGCGCGCGTGAGCGCGCCGGACGCGATGTCCACCGGCGCGGCCGTCGCGTCGAGCGTGGGGAGTGGATCGGCGACGAGCAGCAGCGCGGCGGCGCCGCGCTGGCGGGCGAGAATCAGCGTCTCGAGTCGCGAGCCGCGCGCTGTCGCCACGACGATCTTGTCCCGCAGATCGCCGCTCCAATCGTCGTCGGCGAAGGCGAGCGCCCCCGTCACCTCGCCGCGCCGCGAGCCGCCGTGAGGCGTCCAGTCGACGCCGGCCTTCACGGTGCGGCCACCCACCTCGAGCGCGCTGCCCGCGCCGAGACGGCGGCCCGGCGCCACGGTGAACGATTGTAAAAACGTCCCCGAGTCGCCGCCGGGCCGCAAGCCGGCGGCGCCCAGCCACGCGGCGAGGCGCTCGGTGGCGCGGTCGCCGCCAGGCGTACCCGCGCGGCGCCCGTCCATCTCGCGGGTCGTGAGCGTTTCTACAATCGCGCGGAGGTCCGAGGCGGTCGGGGGGACGACGGGCGCGCGGCCGAGCGCCGCGGTGGACGTCAGCAGCAGCGCGCACACGATCAGCAGCGTCGCTGGCCGGCGCATCATCCCGCGTATTCTATCGCCGGTTCGCGCACCGCGCCCGCAGACGAAACGCATTGCGTTATCGCGACGGGCTGGGCCCCACCGTCCGAGGCGAGCCTGAGAAAAAGTCAAGAAACGGCGACGACGCGGCCGCCGGCGATGCGGACGAGCTCGTCCGGCGTGAGACGGAACACCGTGTGGGGATGCCCGCCCGCCGCCCAGATCGCCTCCCACTTGAGCAGGGCTTCGTCGATGAGCGTGGTGAGCGGCGCGGGATGCGCGAGAGGCGCCACGCCGCCGATCGCGAAGCCGGTGTGCGCGCGCACGAAATCCGCGTCGGCCCGGCCGACGGATTCCCCGAGGAGCGCGCCCAGCTTCGCCTCGTCCACGCGGTTGGCGCCGCTGGTGAGCACGAGCAGCGGCCGGCCGCTCTCGCGCAGCCGGAACACGAGGGACTTCACGATCTGCCCGACGTCGCAGCCGACGGCGGCGGCCGCCTCGGCGGACGTGCGCGCCGCGTGCTCGAGCACGACGATCGTCGTTCTCACGCCGGCCGCCGCCAGCGCGTCGGCGACGCGGCGCGCGCTCGCCGGCAGCTCACGCCCAGGTTCGATCATTTCACCGCTCGCTTCGCCGGAGGCACCGGCTCAGCTCGCACTGCCACGCGCGGTGACGACCGCGCGGCAGGCGCGCATCTGGGCGAGGTGCTCGAGGTCGTGGTCGGCCATGTGCGTCGCGTAGTGCGCGAGGGTGAGCGGGCCGAAGTGGCCGGAGAGGCCCGGGCGCTCGCCGGCGCCGGGCGGCAGCGTGGCGAGGTAGGCCAGCGTCTCGGCGCGGGCGCGGCGAAAGGTCGCGAGGTCGTCCTCGAAGCGGCCCTGGCGCCGATCGCGCTCGCGGCCCCACGCGATCGGATCGAACGCCTCGAAGCGCGGGCGCTCTTCGGTCGCCATGAGCCTGAAGCGCGGCAGGAAGAGCCGGCTGTCCAGCTCCATGAGGTGCGCGAGGACTTCCTTCATGGACCACTCGCCGGGCTCCGGGCGCGCGACGAGCGTCGTCGCGTCGAGCCCGGCGGCCTGCTCGGCCACGCGGTCGGGCGTGGTGGCCAGGGCTGCGAGCAGCTGCGAGATCGTGAGCGCCACGCGCGCCTCGCAGCGCTTCGGTGTCAGCCCGAGCGTCGCGCGCACGTCCTGGATCTGCCGCAGGTGCTCGGTGTCGTGCGCGTCCATCGTCGCCGCGTACGTCGCCACCGTGAGCGGGCCGCGGCTCGGGCTCACGCCCTCGCGGCGCCAGCCGGCGTCGTCCAGCCCGCCGAGCAGCGCCACCGCCTGCCGCCGCGCGGCGGCGAACGCGTCGAGCAGTGTCGCGAGGTCGGCGCGATCGCCGTCGGTACGCCGCCCCTTGTCGAAGACGGGACGCGACTCCGCCAGCATGCGGCGCAGGCGCGGCACGAAGGTGTCGCGGTCGCCCTCGACGAGGTGACGCACGACCTCGCCGATCGACCACTCGCCGGGCTTGGGCGGCGTCCACGCCTCGCCCGCGCCGTCGCGCGCCATCTCGCGCAGCAGCGTCGGCGTGGCGGCGAGTCGCGCGACCGTCAGCTCACGCTCGGTCATCGCGACCGCTTCGGCGCCGGCTCGAACAGCTCGACGAGGTTGCCGGCGGGATCCTCTATCAGGATTTGCTTACCGCCGTTGCCCACGACGATCTCGTTGCGGAATCGAGCGCCCGCCGTCCGCAGTCGCTCGACCTCGCGCCCCAGGTCCACGACCTCGAGCTGGATGCGGTTCCAGCCGCCCGGCTCGGGCTTGCGGCCGTCGGGCATCGCCTGGCCCGCTCCGCCGCCGCCGCCCGGCGTGCTCAGGAGCAGGCGCAGGCCGCCGCGCGAGAGCATCGCGAAGCCGGGACCCGGGTGGAACTCGACGCGAAATCCGAGCTGGCCGGAATAGAACGCGATCGCGGCCTCGACGTCACTGACGATATAGCGCACGCTGACGCTCGCCACTCTGAAGCCTCCGCGGGCCTAGAGCGCCCGCACCGCACGGAGCACGTCGTTGGGATCGGGCCGCACCTGGAAGTTGTCGCTCACCCAGAGCCAGCGCACGACGCCGTCGCGGTCGAGCACGACCGTCGTGGGCCGCGGCACGTCCTCGCCCTGCTGCCCGCCCCGCGCGTGCACCAGCCCGTAGCGCCGGGTCACGGCGAGATCGGGATCCGCGACGAAGCGGTAGCCGAGGCGCAGGCGCTGCGCCATCTCGTGGCTGCGCTCGTTGGGATCGGGCGAGACGGCGACGATCTCGACGCCGGCCTTCTCGGCTTCCGACAACGCGGCTCCAAGCCCTTGGAGCTCCGCCACGCAGAAGGGTCACCAGTAGCCGCGGTAGAAGACCAGCACCACCGGCTTCGTGCCACGATAGTCGGCGAGCGACACGGGACGACCGCCGGCGTCGGGCAGCGTGAAGTCGGGCGGGCGCTCGCCCAGGCGCAGATTGGTCTGCGCGTCCGGGATGCGCGCGAGCACAAAGTTGAACGCGGCGCCGCCGGCGAAGAGCACGAGCGCGAGGGCCAGCGCCGCCCACGCGTACCAGCGCCGCCCCAGCGCGACGGCGAGCCCGGCGATGGTGGCGGCGATCGCGAACACCGCGACGTACCCCTCGGGATGGTTGCGGATCGCGGGCACGCGCAGCAGCAGCGCGTAGACGGCGATCGCGGTGCCGCAGAGCACCATGCTGAGCGCGGTGAGCCAGCCGGGTTTCATCGCGCGGAACGCTCAGGCCATGACGATGCGGTCGAACGCCTCGGCGTACGCATAGCCCGCCGGCTTGCCCAGCTCGGCCCCGCGCTGGCGCACGCGCTTTTCCACCGCCGCGAAGTCCTTGAACTGGCTCGCGTGGCAGGCGAGCGCCTTGATCTTGAGGTCCATGACCTCGCTGATGTCCACCATCACGTGCGGGTCCTGCCACTGCATGACGTAGACCTCCCGTACCTTGTGCGGCTCGAACTCCGGCATCAGCTCGGGGAAGGCGAGGTGATCGCGCGAGAGCGGATAGATGCAGTCCAGCGCGACGCCGCCGACGATGCGGTGGTCGCGGTGCGAGGCGCCGAGGTTGTACGTCCGCCGTGGGTTCTGGCAGACGACCATGTCGGGCCGGTAGCGTCGGATCTCGCGCGACACCTCGAGCCGCAGCTGGCGCGTGTCCTCGACCTCGCCGTCGGGATAGCCGAGGAACGTGACCTGCTCGACGCCGAGCGTGCGCGAGGCGTTGCGCTGCTCCTCGGCCCGGATCTCGGCCAGCCTCGGCGAGGTCATCGTGCGGTCGCTCGAGCCCTTGTCGCCGTTGGTGACGACGACGAGGGCGACGTCCTTGCCCTCTTTGACGAACTTCGCCACCGTGCCGCCCGCGCCGAACTCGCAGTCGTCGGGGTGGGCGGTGATCATCAGCACGCGCCGGATCGGATCGGTCATGCGCTCCGTCGTCTCCCGTCGAGAGTTAATCGTTGAGATGCCATCGACCAGCATACCGATTCACCCGCGACGCCGTGCGATAATCCACCGCAGATGTCCGCGAACCGCGGCCGGCGAATCGCGGTGGTCGTGCTGATCCTCCTGCTCCTCCTCCCGCCGCTCGCGAGCGTGCTGCCGGGCTCGCCGGGCGCCCTGCGCGTCGCCGGCATCACGCTGCTCTGGTGGTACGCGGCGCTCGTGGGGCCGCTCGCCGCCGCCGTCACCGTCGCCCTGTCGCGCGCGCCTCGATGACCGCCTGGCGCGCGCTCGCGGCGTGGCCGGGCCCCGCGCTCGTGGCGGCCGTCGTCGCTGCCGTCGCCGCGGGCGCCGCCGCCGCCCCGCTCCTCGTGCTCGCCGCCGCCGTGGCGCCGCTGCTGGCCCTGCTGCAGGCGCGGCGCGCGGCCACGCCAGCACATCCGGTGACGCTCCTCATCACCGCCGCCGTCTCCGCGCTCCTGCTCTGGGCGCACCTCGCCGTGCTCGCCGACGTCGCGACGCTGCTCGGCGCACGCCGCTGGCAGGGCTCGGTGCTCGCGGCGGCGCTGGCGCTGCTCGTCACGCAGATGCCCGGCGCCGAGCGCTGGCGCGGCCTCGCGCTGGCGGCGGGCGGGGGCGCGCTGCTGCTCGTGCTCGTCGCCGCCGGCACGGCGATGGGGATCACGCCATGGGCCGCCTGGCGTGAGGCCGCGGGGCGGCCGGCGCTCGTGTTCAGCGGCCGCAGCGCGTGGGTGACGGACGGCGAGCGCTTCGTGCGGCACGCGACGCTCGCCTTCGACGAGGCCCATCGCGTCGTCGCCGTCACACCCGGCACGTTTCGCGTGGTCGAACGGGACGGCGCCCGCCGCGTGGTGCGCGACTGGGGGCTGGCGGCGGGCGACGCCCTCAGCGTGCGGCCGGGCGACACGCTCACGGCAGAGCCCGGCAGCCGGCTGCGCTTCGAGCCGGGCAAGCGTGTGCCGGGCGCGGCGGCGTCCGGATCCGCGTGGGCCGCCGCCGCGACGCGCGTGTCGCCGACTCCCGCGCTCGGCGTGCTGGCGACGCTGGCGCTCGGCGCCTGCGCGCTCGTCCCCGCCGGCGAGCGGCGCATGGCCGCGGCGCCGGCGCTGCCGCTCGCGCTCTCGCTCGGCGCCGCGTCGTGGGGCGTCTACGCGACGCTCGCCGCGCCCGAGGCCGGCCTGGCGGGCTCGCCGGCCGGGGCCCTGCTCTCGCTGCCGCGCGCCACGTCGCAGCCCGCGCACGGTCTGTGGCCCGCCGCGCTCGCTGCCCTCGTGGCGCTCGGGCTGCTCGCGCTGTTCGTCGCGGCCGCGGCCGGGCTGTGCGAGCGAGTCGGCGCGGCGGCAGGCGCGCACCGGGCGACCCTGTGGACGCTGACGCTGGTGGCCGCCGCGATCGCTGCCACGGTGCCGGCGGTGGACCCGTGGACACCGCTGGCTGCGGGACTCGGCCTGGCCGGCGCGGCCGTCGCGGCGCCCCGCCTCGCGGGGGCCGAGGGCGCCCGGATCGGGCCGTGGCCGGCGTCGGTCGTCGGCGGAGTCGCGGGGGCCGCTGTTTTCGCGGGGCTCGTGGCGCTCGGGGCGCGCCTGCCGGGCCCGGCGGCCTCGCTGCGAGAGGTCCCGGTCCTGGCGGCGGCGCCGGCGGCGTGGCTGGTCGTGAAGGTGTTACGACGCGCGGCGGCCGGGGCCTCCTGAGAGTTGGCAAGGAGCCCGCCGGACCACCATAATGGTGGTCCATGGCCAGCGATCGGATCGTGGTGCGTGGTGCTCGCGAGCACAACCTCAAGAACATCGACGTGGAGCTCCCCCGGGACCAGCTCGTCGTCCTGACGGGGCTCTCGGGCTCGGGCAAGTCCTCGCTCGCCTTCGACACCATCTACGCCGAGGGCCAGCGCCGCTACGTCGAGTCGCTCTCCGCCTACGCGCGGCAGTTCCTCGAGCAGATGGAGAAGCCCGAGGTCGACTCGATCGAGGGGCTCTCGCCCGCGATCTCGATCGAGCAGAAGACGACCAGCAAGAATCCGCGCTCCACCGTCGGCACCGTCACCGAGATCTACGACTACCTGCGCGTGCTCTTCGCGCGCGTCGGCGTGCCGCACTGCCCGTCGTGCGGCAAGGTGATCTCGGCGCAGACCGTGCAGCAGATGGTGGACCGCGTGCTGCTGCAGCCGGCGGGCACGCGGCTGCTCGTGCTGGCGCCGGTCGTGCGCGGGCGCAAGGGCGAGTACAAGAAGCTCTTCTTCGACCTCCAGCGCCAGGGGTTCTCGCGCGTGCGCGTCAACGGCGTCGTGCGCGAGCTGGGCGAGGAGATCGAGCTCGACAAGAAGCGCAAGCACACGATCGACGTCGTCGTCGATCGCCTCGTCGTCAAGGATGGGCTGGGCGCGCGTCTCGCCGACTCGCTGGAGACGGCCCTCCGCCTCGCCGACGGCATCGTGCAAGTCGAGACGGTGACCGCGGGCGACGCCGCCGACCCCGCGCCCATGGTCTTCAGCGAGCGCCTCGCCTGCGCGGACTGCGGCATCTCGTTCCCCGAGGTGTCGCCGCGCATGTTCTCGTTCAACAACCCGTACGGCGCCTGCCCGGAGTGCGGCGGCATCGGCACGCGCTTCGAGATCGACCCCGAGCGACTGGTCCCGAACGCCAACCGCTCGCTCAAGGCCGGCGCGCTGGCGCCGTGGGCGGGCCGCGAGAACGCCTACTTCAAGCAGACGCTCGCCGCGCTGGCCAAGACCTATAGATTTTCGCTCGACGAGCCGTGGGCCAAGCTCAAGAAGCCGGTGCGCGACGTGATCCTGGGCGGCGACCGCGACGGCGGCTTCGAGGGCGTGGTCAAGCTGCTGGAGCGCCGCTATCGCGAGACCGAGTCGGAGGACGCCCGGCGCGAGATCGAGGCGTTCATGGCCGAGCGGCCGTGCCCGGTGTGCGAGGGCTCGCGGCTGCGGCGCGAGTCGCTCGGGCTCAGGATCGCGGGCAAGTCGATCGCCGACGTCGTGCGGCTCACCATCAAGGACGCCGCGACCTTCTTCAACACGCTCAAGCTCGGCGAGCGCGAGGCGGCCATCGCGCGGCGCGTGCTGAAGGAGATCCGCGAGCGCCTCGGCTTCCTGGCCAACGTGGGCCTGGACTACCTCACGCTCGACCGCCCGGCGGGCACGCTGTCGGGAGGTGAAGGACAGCGAATACGTCTCGCCACGCAGATCGGATCGAGCCTGGTCGGCGTCCTCTATATCCTCGACGAGCCGTCCATCGGACTCCATCAGCGTGACAATCGACGGCTGCTCGACACGCTCAGGCGGCTGCGCGACCTCGGCAACACGGTGCTGGTGGTCGAGCACGACGAGGAGACGATCCGCTCCGCCGACTACGTCGTCGACCTCGGTCCCGGCGCCGGCGAGCTCGGAGGCCACGTGGTGGCCATCGGCACCCCCGACGAGATCGTGGCCAACGAGCACTCGCTGACCGGACAGTTCCTCTCGGGCGCGCGCGCCATCCACGTGCCGGCGACCCGCCGCAAGGGCACGGGGCACGCGCTCACCATCCACGAGCCGCGCGAGCACAACCTCAAGGGCCAGTCGGTGACGATCCCGCTCGGCACCTTCACGTGCGTGACGGGCGTGTCGGGCTCGGGCAAGTCCACGCTCGTCAACGACATCCTCTACCGCGCGCTCGCGCAGATGCTGCACCGCGCCCAGGACCGGCCCGGCGCGCACACGCGCATCGAGGGCGCCCAGCACATCGACAAGGTCGTCGACATCGACCAGTCGCCGATCGGGCGCACGCCGCGCAGCAACCCGGCCACCTACACCGGCGTCTTCACGTTCATCCGCGCGCTGTTCGCCCGGACGCAGGAGGCGCGGATGCGCGGCTACCAGCCCGGGCGCTTCTCGTTCAACGTCAAGGGCGGGCGCTGCGAGGCGTGCCAGGGCGACGGCCTCGTGAAGATCGAGATGCACTTCCTGCCCGACGTCTACGTCACCTGCGACGTGTGCAAGGGCAAGCGCTACAACCGCGAGACGCTCGACGTCCACTACAAAGGCAAGAACATCGCCGAAGTCCTCGACATGACCGTCCACCAGGCCCTCGAGTTCTTCGAGGCCGTGCCCGTCATCAAGTCGAAGCTGCAGACCCTGCACGACGTCGGCCTCGACTACATCCGCCTCGGGCAGTCGGCCACCACGCTCTCGGGCGGGGAAGCCCAGCGCGTGAAGCTGGCGACCGAGCTCTCTCGACGCGCGACGGGCAGGACGCTCTACATCCTCGACGAGCCGACGACCGGACTGCACTTCGCCGACATCGAGAAATTGCTGGAAGTGCTCAACCGGCTCGTGGAGCAGGGCAACACCGTCGTGATCATCGAGCACAACCTGGACGTCATCAAGACCGCCGACTGGGTGATCGACCTCGGCCCCGAGGGGGGCGACGACGGCGGGCGCGTGGTGGCCACCGGCACGCCGGAGGCGCTCGCGCGGCAGGGCGAAAAGTCCTCTACGGGACGGTTCCTGAGCGCGGCGCTCGCGGGCACGCGCGCCGGGTAGACGGGCATGCGGCGCACGAAGATCGTGTGCACGATCGGGCCGGCGTCCTCGACGGTCGAGCAGCTCGACCGCCTCGCCGCCGCCGGCATGGACGTCGCGCGCCTGAACTTTTCGCACGGCACGCACGCCGAGCACGCCGAGGTCATCCAGCGCATCCGCGAGGCGGAGGCGCGGTGGAACCGGCCGGTCGCCATCCTGCAAGACCTGCAGGGTCCGAAGATCCGGCTCGGGACCTTCGGCAAGGGCGGCGGCGGGCGGGTAGATCTAGAATCCGGGCGCCCGTTCGCCCTCTGCCGCACGCCGTGCGTCGGCTCCGCCGAGCGCGTGTTCGTCTCGCCGCCCGAGTACCTCGGACGTGTCAGGGCCGGCGACGAGATCTGGATGGACGACGGCATGATCCAGCTCCGCGTGGAGGCGACGACGCCGCAGGAGGTTCGCTGCGTCGTCGTCGCGGGCGGCCGGATCAGCGACCACAAGGGCATCTCGCTGCCGCACGTGGATCTGCCCGCGTCGTGCCTCACCGAGAAGGACGTGGACGATCTCAGGTTCGGCATCGAGCAGCGCGTGGACTTCGTGGCCGTGTCGTTCGTGCGCACCGCCGACGACATCCGCGAGGTGCGCCGGTTCCTCGAGGCCCAGGGCGCCGACATCCCGCTCGTCGCCAAGCTCGAGCGTCACGAGGTGCTCGACAACCTGCCCGCCGTGGTCGGCGCCGTCGACGCGGTGATGGTCGCGCGCGGCGACCTCGGCGTGGACGTCCCGCTCGAGGACGTGCCCCACATCCAGAAGGAGATCATCCGCCAGGCCCACGTGGCCAAGGTGCCGGTGATCGTGGCCACGCAGATGCTGGAGTCGATGGTCACCCACACACGGCCCACCCGCGCCGAGGTGGCCGACGTGACGGCCGCGATCTTCGACGGCGCCGACGCCATCATGCTCTCCGCCGAGACGGCGTCCGGCCGCTACCCCGCGGAAGCCGTCGAAGTCATGGCGCGCATCGCCGAGCGCGCCGAGCAGGCCACGCTCGCGCTCGAGCCGACGCGCCGGCGGCGCGAAGCCCGCGGGCCGGTCGGGTTCCCCGAGGCCGTGTCCGACGCCGCCGCCAGCGCCGCGCGCGCGCTGGATGCGCGCGCCATCGTCGCCTTCACGCAGTCCGGTTTCTCCGCGCGCCTCATCTCGCAGGAGCGGCCGCCCATGCCCATCATCGCGTTCACGCCGTTCGCCGCGGTGCAGCGGCGCCTCGCCCTCACGTGGGGCGTCACCTCGCGGCTCATCCGCAAGGTGGAGACCACCGACGAGATGGTCGAGGAGATCGAGGCGACGCTGCTCGGCGACGGCACCGTGCGCGCCGACGACGTGCTCGTGATCATCTCGGGCTCGCCCATGTGGGTCACCGGCACCACCAATCTCGTCAAGCTCCACCGCGTCGGGGAACGCCGCTGAGCCGGGGCCGCCGGCTCCTGCTCCTCGCCGTCGCCGTCGCGGGCGTGGCGGGGCTCTGGACCGGTGGCGGGGCGCTGCTGCTGCGCGAGGTCGACGCGCGCCACGCCGGCGTGATCGACGTCAACCTGGAGCGCGTGGTGGCCACCGTGTCCGAGGAGCGGCGCGGGCTGCTCCGCGAGGCCATGCTGCTCGCGCAGGATCCGGCCGTCGTCGAGGGCGCGCGCAAGGGCGACTGGGCGACGCTGGCGCGCGGGGCGGCCCGCCTGCGCGCGCTCACGCTCGAGCGCCTCGCCGACCTCGTCGTCGTCCTCGACGCCGGTGGTGTGGCGCTGCTGCAAGTGCCGGCCGCGCCGCGCGTCGAGCTGCCCGCGCCGGCGCTGCCGGGGAACGCCGCGGTGACGCTCGCCGTGCTCGGCGGCCGCGCCTACCTGCTCGGCGTGGCCGCGGTCGGCGGCGAGCCCGGCGGTGGCCTGGTCGTCGTCGGCCGGCGCGCCGACCGGCTCGGTCCGAGTCTCGGCGAGCGGGCGGGCGTCGTCGTCGTCAACGGCGACGCTCTGCGCTATTCGACGCTGCCGGAGGCGCCCCCGACGGGCTGGGCGGCGGCGACGGCCGCCGGCGTGCGCGACGTCGCCGGCGAGCGCTGGCGCCTGAGGCCCGTCGAGGGATTCGGACGCGACGTGGCGTGGGCCGCCGTCCGCGTCGGTGACGGCGTGGCCGAGCGCCGCCGCGTCGTGCGGGCGCTCGTCGCCAGCGGCGCGCTCGCGGGGCTCGTGGCGTCCCTGGTGGTGGCCTTCGCCACGCGCCCTCGCGTCACCGCGCCGGCGTGGGCGGCCGCGTCGCGAGCGCCGGCCGCATCCTCCGCGCCCGCCGCCTCCCCGGAGCCCGGGGCGGCCTCCGCCGCTGCCGCGCCGCCGACGAGCAGCCGCGAGCTCCAGGCGCTCTACGCCGCCGCCGTGGCCGTGGGCAGCGGCACCGAGCTCGAGTCGACGGCGACGCAGACGCTCGACGTGATCTGCACGGTGGCGCGCATCGATCTCGGCATGGTCTATCGCGTCGATCGCGACACCGGCCGCCTCGCGCTCGTCGCCCACTACGGCATCCCGCCGCGCTACATGGAATTCCTGAAAACGCGCGCGATCGAGCGCACGCGCATCGGCCAGACCGCGCGTACGGGCGAGTACACGCTGGTGGACCTCGATCCCGCGCGGATCAAGGACCCGACGCTGCAGGAGGCGGTGACCAGCGAGGGCTATCGCACGCAGCTCTCGCTGCCGATCCCGGTGCAGGGCGCGACCTGGGGCGTGATGGCGCTCGTGTCCAGGGAGCAGCGCCGCTTCGAGGCCGACGAGCTGACGCTGCTGCACGCGGCCGCGCACCAGGTGGGCCTCGCCGTCGGGCGCGCCGCCCTCTTCGCCGAGCTCCGCCTGAAGTCGCGGCGGCTCGAGATCCTCACCCGCGTCGCCCAGGGACTGGCGGCCACGCTCCCGGGCCCGGAGATGCTCCAGCGCGTCGCGGAGGCCGCGCGCGAGATGTTCGACGCGGCCATCGCCCGGCTGTGGCTGATGGACGACGACGGCGACACGCTGTCGGTGCGCGTCAGCGCGGGGCTCGAGGTGGGCGGCGGCGTCGACCGGCTGCGCGTCGGCGAGGGGTTCGTCGGGCGGGTGGCGGCCACGCGGGCGCCCCTCACCATCGCCGACCTCGCGAGCGACCCGCGTCCGCTCAACACCGAGCGGCTGCGGGCCCGCGGCCTGGCCGCCTTCGCCGGCGTGCCGCTGCTGGTCGGCGAGCGCGTGCTCGGCGTGCTGGCCATCGGGCTCACCGAGCGCCACGAGTACTCGGCCGAGGAGCTCGACGTCTTCACCTCGCTCGCCAACGGCGCGGCGGTCGCGCTGGAGAACGCGCGGCTGCTCTCCGGCGAGCGCACGCGGCGCGAGTATCTCGCCGCGCTGCTCGAGATCAACACGAAGATCGGCGCCAGCGTGATGGTCTCCACCACGACGCTGCTGTCCTCCATCGCCGAGGAGGCGGCGCGCCTGCTCGACGTGGACAACGCCGGCTTCCGGCTGCTGGAGGGCGACGACCTCGTGCTGGCCGGGTGCGCGGGCACCGCGCGCGAGACGATGGTGCGGGAGCGGGTCAAGCTCGGTCAGGGCCTCAGCGGCCGAGCCTTTGCGGCCGGCCACGCGCTCGTGCTCGACGTCGAGGCCGCCGATATCGCCCCGGACGAGCTCGCCAACGTCCGGCGCCTCGGCTACACGACGTTCCTCGGCGTCCCGCTGAAGATCGGCGGGCGCGCGATCGGGGTGCTCACGTTCCGCGCGCGCCGGCCCTTCAGCGCGCGCGACCAGGAGCTGGCCGAGGCCTTCGCCGGTCAGTCCGCCATCGCCATCGAGCATGCGCGCCTCGTCCGCGAGGCCTCCGAGCAGGCCGATCGCATGCGCGCGCTGGCCGACCTCTCCCGCGTCTTCGCCGGGACGCTCGATCCCGACGTCGTGAGCGAGCGCATCGCGGACAGCGTGCGCAGCCTCTTCTCGTCGGTCTCCGCCTCGCTCTTCCGCGTGGAGCCGGGCAGCGGCGACCTCGTTCCCGTCGCCACGTCCACCGGCCGCGGGGGAGACACGCCGCCGGCGCCCGTGCTGCCGCGCGGGGTCGGCATCTCGGGCCTGGCCGCGGAGTCGCGTCACGTGGTCGTGTCCTCCGACGTCCCCGCCGATCCCAGGATCGAGAAGACGGACGCCGTCCGCGACTGGATCGCCGCCGTCGGCCACTACTCGGCCATCGCGGTGCCGCTGATCGTCAACGACGTCGTGGTCGGTGTGCTCACGGTCAGCGGCGAGCGCGGCCGCGTCTTCGGCGAGGACGACGCGCGGCTGGCCCAGACCTTCGCCGACCAGGCGGCCCTCGCGCTCGCCAACGCGCGGCTCTACGCCGAGTCGGCGCAGCGCCGCGCGGAGGCCGAGGAGCTGGCGCGGCTGGCGCGCACGCTCACCGAGTCGCTCGACGTCTCGGAGGTGGTGGAGCGCACGGTCGAGAGCGTGCTGCCCCTCTTCCGCGCCCAGTCCTCCGTGGTCCGGCTGCTCCAGCCCGACGGCTCCCTGGCGGCCCTGGCCCTCGGCGGCCGCACGCGCGCCTATTTCCAGCCCGGCCACGTGCTGCCGCCGGGCGTCGGGGTGCTCGGGCGGGCGGTGGCCGAAGGGCGCGCGATCGCGACCGCCGACGCGCTCGCCGACGCGGCCACGCGCGTGTCCGACGACCTGCGCGCGAACTTCCAGAATTCGGGCGACGGCGCGGTGCTGGCGGTGCCGATGCGCGCCAAGGGCGTGATCATCGGCGCCCTCGGCATCGTCGACCGGGTCGGGCGCGTCTTCACCGACGGGGAGGCCGCGCTGCTGCAGGCCTTCGCCGACCAGGCCACGCTCGCCCTCGAGAACGCGCGCCTCTTCTCGATCGAGCGCTCGCGCCGGCAGCAGATCGCCGCGCTCGCCGACATCGAGCGCGAGCTGGCGGCCGTGCTCGACGCCGAGCGGCTGCCCGCGCTGGTCGTCGAGCGCGCCACCGGCCTCTTCAAGGCGAGCGGCGCCCTCTGGACGCTGGACGAGGATCGCACGCTGATCCCGCGCGCGTGGACGGGCCAGGACCTGGCGGGCGAGCGGCTGGCGCCGGGCGAGGGCTTCGCGGGCCTGGCCATCGGCGAGCGCCGCGGTCTCATCACCAACGACTACGCGCGCTCGCCGCACGCGGCGCCGCGCTTCGTGGCCGCCGGCGTGCGCAGCGTCATCGTGCAGCCCGTCATCCTGCGCGACCGTCCCCTCGGCGTGCTGACGATGAGCCGCGCGGGCGTCGAGGCGGCCCCCTTCGGCGTCGAGGATCTCGCGCTGCTCCAGAGCTTCGCCGCCCACGCCGCCACCGCCCTCGAGAACGCGCGCCTGTACGAGGAGGCCACGCGGTATGCGCAACGGCTGCGCGCGCTGGAGGAGGTCAACCGGCTCGTCTCCTCGTCGCTCAATCCCGACGAGGTGCTCGCCAACCTCGCCCGCGCCATCTCGCAGTTCTTCGACGCGCCCTACGTCAGCGTGTGGGGCCTGGACGAGACCACGGGCCGGCTGCGGCGCACGCTGACGCACGGCGATCCCGCCCTGGCCGCCGAGCTGCACGACACGCTGGCGCCGGGCGAGGGTGGGATCGGCTGGGTCGTCCAGCGCCGCGAGCCGATCTTCTGGACGGAGGTGGCGCGCGACGCGCGCACCGTCGACGCGGCGGCGCTGCTGCGCCACGGGCTCGGGTGGGTGACCGCGTACCCCATCGCCATCGGCGAGCGCGTGCTCGGCGCGTTCTCGGTGCACCGCACGGCGTCGTGGCCCGTCACGCCGGAGACGGCCTCGCTCATGGGCTCGCTGGCCGCGCAGGCGGCGGTGGCGCTGGAGAACGCGCGCCTGTACTCGGAGACGACGCGCCGCCTGACGGAGACGCGCGCGCTGCTCGAGGTGGCGGAGATCCTGAACTCCACGCTCGACGCGCGCCAGCTCCTCAAGCGCCTGGCCATCAAGGTGGCCGAGGTGTGCGACGTGGACCGCTGCTCGATCGAGCGCTGGGAGGGCGACCGCGTCGTCCCCCTCATGTCGCAGTTCGCCGACGGACGGAAGATGCCGGCCATGTGGGACCAGTTCCTCAGCGTGACCAACCGGCCGCTGCGCGAGGTGCCGACCAACGCGCGCGCGATCGAGACGCGCCGGCCTGTGATCGTGGAGGACGCGAGCGACGCCTCGCTCACGCCGCCCGACTGGGTGGCGGCCTTCGGCCTCAAGTCGTACGTGGTGGTGCCGATGCTCCGGCAGGACGAGGTCATCGGCGTGGTCACGCTCGACTACTGCGAGCGCGTGCGACCGTTCGCGCCGTGGCAGGTGGACCTCGCCACCGCCGTGGTGGGCCAGATCGCCCTCGCGCTGGAGAACACGCGGCTCTACGCGGAGGCGCAGGAGCGGCTGCGCGAGACCACCACGCTGCTCGCGGTGGGACGCGTGCTCTCGCAGCCGGACGCCGGGGGCGACGTGATGCGGCGGGTCGCGGCCGAGGTCGCGCGCGCCTTCGGCGCCGACATGGTGGGCGCGTACCTGCTCGACGGGCGCAAGGAGCGCCTCGTGGCGGTGGGCGGCTATCACGTGCCGAAGGATCTGCTGCGCTTCTTCGCGGAGCGCCCCATCGTGCTCGATCGCTTCCCGTGGCTGCTGGACGCGTGGCGGGCCGGCCGCGCCGTCGCGAGCCCGGACCCGCACGCCGATCCGCGCTTCGACCAGCAGTGGCAGGCCGCGCTGCCGCCGCACTCCGTGCTCTTCGTGCCCACGCTCGCCCACGGCCAGCCCGTCGGCGGCCTCTTCCTCGTCTGGTGGCAGACCGGGCACGTGTTCGAGCCGGCCGAGGTCCGGCTGCTGGAGGGCGTGGCCGCCCAGGTCGGCCTCGCCATGGAGAACGCCGAGCTCGCGCGCCAGACGCAGGTGAAGCTGGCGGAGACCCAGACGCTGCTCTCGGTGAGCCGCGCGCTGTCGTCGACGCTCGATTTCCAGGCGCTGTTGCGCCATTTCTTGAGGGTGGTGGCGACCACGCTCGGCGCCGACTGCGTCGGCTCCTGGCTCGTGCAGGAGGACGGCGAGTGGCTGGAGCCCATCGCCGGCTACCGCATCCCGCCCGAGCGGCTCGCCGCCTTCCGCGAGCTCCGCGTGTCGCTGCTCAAGCATCCCTTCTACGCCGAGGCGGCGCGTACGAGACGGCCGGTCGTCACGAGTGACGCCATGAACGACTCGCGGATCCCGGCGGTGATCCGCGAGCAGGGGCCGCACCGCACCCAGCTCTTCGTTCCCGTCGTCGTGAAGGACCGGATGATCGCGGCCTTCGCCGCCGTGTGGTGGGAGACCCCGCGCGAGTTCTCGGAGGACGAGATCGCGCTCGTGGAGGCCATCGCCAACCAGGCCGGCATCGCGCTGGAGAACGGCCGGCTGTTCGAGGAGAACCGCCAGCGGCTCGAGGAGCTGTCGGTGCTGCACGACCTCTCGCGCGCGGTCACGGGCCAGCTCGAGCGCGGCGCCGTCGTGGACGCCGTGCGCCGCCACGTCGCGCGCGTGCTGGACGCGCGGAATCTCGTGGTGATCGTCCGGGACGCCGAGCGCGAGGAGCTGGAGATCGTCCTGCGCGTCACCGACGGCGCCGACGACTCGCGGGAGCCGCGCCGCTATCCGCTCGGCGACATCGGCCTGATGTCCGTCGTCCTCGCCACCAGTCGCCCCGTGCGGACCGAGGACTACGTGGAGGAGTGCCGGCGGCACGGCGTGGAGCCCATCGAGGGCTCCGCGCAGCTGAAGTCCTGGCTCGGCGTGCCGATGACCGCCGGCGAGCAGGTGCTCGGCGTCATCGTCCTGCGCGGCGGCCCGCGGCTGTACACGGCCGCCGACGAGCGGCTGCTCCTCAACATCGCCCACCTGGCCGCGCTGGCGCTGCGCAGCGTGCGCCTCTTCGAGGACCGCACGCGTGCCTACCGCGAGCTGGCCGCCGCCCAGGACCAGCTCGTGCGCACCGAGAAGCTGCGCGCCCTCGGCGAGATGGCCTCCGGGGTCGCGCACGACTTCAACAACCTGCTCGCTTCCGTGCTCGGGCGCGCCCAGCTGCTGATGCGCCGCGTGCAGGATCCGCAGCAGCTGCAGTGGCTGCGCGTCATCGAGCGCTCGGCACTGGACGGCGCGCAGACGGTGCGCCGGCTGCAGGAGTTCACGCGCATCCGCCGCGACCAGCCCATGGTGCCCCTCGACCTGGCGCAGATGGTGGTCGACGCGCTCGACATCACGCAGTCGCGCTGGCGCGAGGAGCCGGTGAGCCGCGGCATCGTCATCGAGGTGCGCGCCGAGCTGGGCGCGGGGCCGCCGATCCTGGGCGACGCCGCGGAGCTGCGCGAGGCGCTGACCAACCTGATCCTCAACGCCGTGGATGCGATGCCCGCGGGCGGGATCCTCAGCCTCGTCACCGGCGCCACCGACGACCACGTGGAGGTCGCCGTGTCGGACACGGGCGTCGGCATTCCGGCGGCCGTGCGCGAGAAGATCTTCGACCCGTTCTTCACGACCAAGGGGCCGCAGGGGACCGGGCTCGGGCTCTCGCTGACCTACGGCATCGTGTCGCGCCACGGCGGCTTCGTCACCGTCGAGAGCGAGGAGGGCCGCGGCTCGACCTTCCGCCTGTCCTTCCCGTCGGCGGCGATGGTCGAGTCGCCGGCGACGTCACCGGCGCGTGCCGACGCCGCGCCGGCGCGGACGCTGCGCTGTCTCGTGGTGGACGACGAGGAGTCGGTGCGCTCCATGCTCGCCGACGTCATCGAGTCCGCCGGCCACCAGGCGACGATGGTCAACGGCGGAGCGGAGGCGATCGAGCGGTTCCGCGCCGAGTCCTTCGACGTGGTGCTGACCGACCTCGCCATGCCGCGCGTGTCCGGCTGGCAGGTGGCGAGCGCGGTGAAGCAGATCGCGCCGCGCGTGCCTGTGTTCCTGGTGACCGGGTTCGGCGTGGAGCTGACGCCCGAGGAGCGCCGCGCGCACGGCGTGGACCTCGTGCTCGTGAAGCCGCTGCAGATCCAGGAGATCCTCGATGCCCTGGCCGAGGTGGCGCGCAGCGCCGCGTCGTCGGCCCGACCGGAGGACAACCGATGGCCTTTCAGCACCTGATCGTCGAGCGGGCCGCGCAGGTCGCCACCGTCACCCTGAACCGTCCCGACGCCTACAACGCGCTGAACCTGGGGCTCGGGCGCGAGCTGTTCACGGCCTCGATCGAGCTCGACGAGGACCCCGAGGTGCGCTGCGTCGTCGTCACCGGCAGCGGCAAGTCGTTCTGCGCGGGCGGCGACGTGCGCGACTTCGCCGACAACCTGCCGCGCGTCGGCGCTCTCATCAAGGAGCTGACGACGTACCTGCACGGCGCCATCTCGCGCTTCTGCCGGAGCGACAAGCCGGTGATCATGGCCGTCAACGGCATCGCCGCCGGCGGCGGCCTCAGCCTCGCCCTGTCCGGCGACCTCGTGGTCGCGACCGAGTCGGCGAAGCTGACGATGGCGTACTCGAAGATCGCGGCCACGCCCGACGGCTCGTCGTCGTACTTCCTGCCGCGCCTGGTCGGGCTGCGGCGCGCGATGGAGCTCTATTTCACCAACCGTGACCGCGCGCGAGGCGCTCGAGTGGGGCCTGGTCACGCGCGTGGTGGCCGACGCGGAGTTCAAGGGCGCGGTGGAGGCGCTCTCGCGCGAGCTGGCGCAGGGACCGTCGAAGGCCTTCGGCGGCGCCAAGCGGCTGTTCCACCAGTCGACGTGGGAGAGTCTCGAGACCCAGATGGAGCTCGAGGCGCAGGCCATCGCGAGCTCCGGCCGGACCGAGGACTTCAAGGCCGGCGTGACCGCGTTCGCGAACAAGAAGTCTCCGCCGCCGTTCCAGGGCCGCTGACGCCACGCGCTGAGTGCGCGGGCCGAGGCCGCCGGGTCGGGGCGGTACCCCGTTCGACCACGCACATCGACACTGCGTTGCGCCTGTCACGGTGCACCGATTCCTAGCCGGGTCCGATGCGATACCCGAAACACGGGTCTCACGGGGTACCGCCCCGCCCCGACGGCCCCGCGCGCGCTCAGCGCGTGGCGATCGCGACGAGGCGGTCGTCGGGGAGCCCGACGCGCGCCGCGGGAACGAAGCGCACGCGCGCGAAGCCGGCGCGGCGGAGCCGTCGCCGCAGCTCGGTCGCCGTCCAGCAGCCCATCACGAAGCGGTTCCTCGCAACGGTCTCGCCCCGCGCCGACGCCAGCCGGATCTCCTCGCGCAGGACCAGCCGCCGGCGCGCCGGGTCGAGCCGCGTGTCCGAGCGGAACGCAAGGCGGCCCCGCCGGGTGTGCGCCGTTCGCTCCGTCACCGGCGCCGCCCGCTTGCGCGCCGCCGTCCGCGCCCAGTCGCGCACGTCGAGCAACAGGACGCCGCCCGGCGCCAGCGCGCGGGCGAGCGTCGCACAGACGGCGTCACGGGCGCGGCCGGCGAGCACGTCGTTCAGGACCCCGCGGCAGAGCGCGGCGGCGAAGGGCAGGGCGGGACGGTACGTCAGGAGATCCGCGCGCCGGAACGTAGGCCGGGCGCTCGCCGGCGCCCGGCCCGTGCGGGCCGCGGCGAGCAGCCGCGGGGAGCGATCGACGGCGACGACCCGAAAGCCGCGACGCGCGAGCGCGCGGGCATAGTTGCCGGTGCCGCAGCCGGCGTCGAGGATCCGCGCCGGCGGGCGCACCCCGTGGGTCCGCAGCAGCGCCGCCAGCCTGCGCACGCGACCGGCGCTGGCGTCGGGCACCACCACGTCGAACGCCCAGGCGAAGCGGTGATAGAGCGGCCGCGGCGTCGTCATCGCGCGTCGGGTATAGTGACACGCGATGAAGGCGCGCCTCTACACCCGGCCCGGCTGATCCTCCTGCGCCAAGACGAAGGAGCTCTTGTCGTCTTGGGGGGTCGAGTTCGACCCCATCGACGTCCAGGCGGACGCCGTCGCGCGCGAAGAGATGGTGCGGCTCGGCATCCCGCGCCCGCCCGGCGTGGCCGTGGGCGATCGCGTGGTGCACGGCTGGAACCCCGACGGCTACGCCGCGCTGCTCGGCGTGAAGTACCACGCGGCCAGGCGGTTCACGCCGGCCGAGCTGGCGTCGCGCCTGGACCGGGTGCTGGAATCCGCCCAGGCACTCGTCGCCCGCTTCGACGCGCGCCAGATGGACCACGTGCCGCCCGAGCGCAAGCGCACGCTGCGCGACCTCGCGTTCCACGTCTTCCGCCTGTCGCTCGGCTTCGTCGACGCCGTGGACCGCGCCGAGCTGCCGGAGTCCGTGTACGAGGAGCGCGCGCCTGGAGAACTGGTGACCGGCGGCGACGTCGCGCGTTACGGCGCGCTCGTGCGCGCGCGGCTCAGCGGCTGGTTCCAGGGCGCCGGCGCCGACGAGTACGAGCGCACGGTGCAGACGTACTACGGGCCGCAGGGCGCGGACGATCTGCTCGAGCGCACCACGTGGCACGCGGGCCAGCACCTGCGCCAGCTCTACGTGCTCGCCGAGCGGCTGGGCGTGACGCCGCCGGCGCCGCTGCCGATGGACGCGCTGGCCGGCCTGCCGCTGCCCGAAGCGCTCTGGTAGCGCCCCTCCCTCACGCGAGAATCGGTCTCAGCTCGCGCAGATCACGGATCTCGAAGTCCGGCGCCGGTGCGTCCGGACGGCGCGCGCGCCCACCGCGGTTGACCCATGCGACGCGCAGGCCGGCGGCCTTGGCCCCGGCGACGTCGTCCACGAGGCTGTCGCCGTGCAGCACGTCGTCCGCGTGAAGTCCCAGTCGGTCGAGCGCGCGGCGGAAGACGACGGGATGCGGCTTGTAGGCGCGTACCGCTTCGGAGACGAGGATGAACTCGACGGGCAGGGCGAGGTTCCAGGCCGCCAGGTGCTCGTGATCCGCTCGACGTACCGGCTCGCGTCGCCGTCGACCTCGAACCGCCGCAACAGCTGTCGCAGGACCTCGCCCTGGATGGCTCGTAACGTCCGGAAGGTCGGCTGCTGGATGGCCTCCGAGTAGAGGTCGATCCAGGCGTCGAAGACGTCGTGGGCCGGCGCCGACAGCGCGTGGTCGGCGACGATGCGTCGCGGGATCCGCAGCATGTCCTCGTTCCGCAGCAGCGTGCCATAGGCGTCGAAGATCACGGCCTTGACCGGCATACCGCGCGGGTGGGGGGCGCCCGGCGCTAGCTGTCGTCGGCGTCCCACGCGGCGGACAGCCGGTGGGCGAGGCCCCGGTGGCGGCGGAAGTAGAAGGCGAGCATCGCGGCGGCGGACAGCACGTTGCCGACGAAGACCGTCCATCCCGCCAGCTCGTCCATCACCCACGACGCCGCGATCAGGATGAGACCGAAGAAGAGAATTTCGAATGAGGTGAACAGGATCACCAGCGCGAAGATCACCATCGGCTGCCGCTCGGCGCCCGCGATGAGGAAGGCGCCGATGGTGCCGAAGAGCACGAACGCGACGCCGTGCACGACGGTATAGGAGAGGACGGCGGCCAGCGGCGTCTGCTGCCGCAGCAGCGCGCTGCCCAGCAGCTTCGGCGTGCGCAGCATCTCGCCGTGGATCGCGTCGATGGCGAAGAACCAGAGCGCGACCACGGCCGCGCCGATGAGGCCGGCCAGCACGCCCTCGCGGACCACGGCGCCCCACGAGCCCACCAGGCTCTGCGGCAGCGCGCGGTGCGCCCGGAAGAAATACCAGAGCATCGCCACCGACGCCAGGAGATTGCCGACGAGCACCGACCACCACGTCAGCTCGCCCGTCTTCGACAACCCGAACACCTGGACCATGGCGAAGAAGAACGCCTCGAAGCACGCGAACAGGATGATGAACCCGATGAAGAGCGCCGGCTCGCGATCGCTCATCGCCATGAGGCTGGCCGCGATGACGCCGAAGGCGATGAAGGCCAGCCCGTGCAGCACCGTGTAGCCGAGGATCAGACCGGGGGCGGGGTCGAGCCCGGTCGGCGTCTGAATGCCGAAGAAGACGAAGGCGCCGAGGAGCGTGGGCGTGCGAAAAGCAGTGCCGCGGGCGATGTCGTAGACGAAGAACCACAGCGCGACGACGGCAGCGCCGATCAGGCCGGCAACGATGCCTTCGCGCAGGACCGAGCGTGGTTCGCCCGCCATGGCCGTTCTCGCGCGTATGGTAGCACCGGCTCAGGTCGAAGGAGGCTCGTCCTGCCCCGGTTCGGGCGTGCGATTCTGCTCGATGGCTTCCCGGGCCAGGCGGCGCATCTCACGGGCGATCTCAGCGATCTCCCGGGCGCGCTCCCGTATCTCGCGGGCCCGTTTGACGGCGTCGGGCGGGCTCGTGGGTCGGTTCCCGTCGGGCTGGCTCGTGGGTCGGTTCATGCCGGCCTCGTCTCAGATTGTACCAACGTCGTCGTCGTGGACTACCGGGCCACCCGACAGGCGAGCCGCACGCCGTAATCCGAGTAGCGCAGCGCCGGCGGCAGCGACGAGCGGTGGCCGACCGCGCTCCA
>WNEQ01000027.1_pt1 | contig 60053 bp, 55 predicted proteins | sample 5399971 | NCBI WGS metagenome assembly WNEQ01 (sample SAMN13153330, study PRJNA577476) | soil metagenome | isolation source: 20 cm grassland meadow soil 2 days after 1st rain plot 5 | place: USA:California | collected 2015-09-18
AGGGAGAGCCCCCTCTACGACGAAGGTAAGGCGTACGGTCCCTCTCCGGAAACGGCACTCCCGTCGAAGGCAGAGATTGCGAAAGAATCTGCCCGGACAGTGCCTGCCAGGGAGAACTGGGGGAACGTCGATATCAAAGACTTGACCCTCGGCTCAAAGCTGTTTATTCCGGTTCTTGTCAAGGGCGGCCACCTCTCCGTTGGAGACCTCCACTTCGCACAGGGAGACGGAGAGGTAACCTGGAACGCGATCGAGATGGACGGAAAGATAACGCTTCGAATCGGGCTCTGGAAGGGGGGTCACGCGAAATATGGATCCACTTGGCCAATCTACCAGCCCGGATGGATCAAGCCCCAGTTTGCCAGGGTGCTTACTTTCGCAGGGTTATGTGTAGAAAACGGCAAGCAGTACTACCTCGATGCCACAGTAGCGACGAGGCAGGCCCTCATTAACACCATCTCCTTCATTCGAAAACTTGGCTACACCGGCCCTCAAGCCTACACGATCCTTAGCGTTTGTGGCATGCAAATGAAGATCTTCGGTATCGTGGACGTCCCCAACGCGGGAGTAGGAGTTGACCTCCCTCTCGACATCTTTGACAAATCCCGATTGGCGAAGGTCGAAGACCTGCTGAGCCACATCAGATAGTCTGGTGTCGGAATCCCTGCCTGCCTAAGAGTTGCTACCGTCTGAGCCGAGAGGTTGCACCCTCTTTGGAACAGTATGTGTCCATCCATGGTTCTCTTGAAGCCTTCTCGATTCAATGTGAGCTCATGGCCCTCGGGCGCTCGCTCACCCGACATCCAGCCCTCTCCGCTTGCCAGGGGCAGCAGGACAGAAAGCTGATACACTGGCCAGACATCGTGATGATCATGTGTCCGGGTTGCCTTTCGGAAGCCTCAGCGGTTCTCTGCCGAACCGCCGCGCGAGTAGGACTGCCCCTTCGACCAGCTGCTTGTTGCTCCTTGCTCGAGTACCGTCGGCGAGGAATAGCGTGTCCTCCATCCCCACCCTTACGTCTTTGCCGGTCAGGATTCCATTTTCCAGAACCGGCCAAGCAACCCGCCCATAGCCGTGATGCAGCCTCGGGGTCTTAACTCCCGACCGCTTCAAGTACCCTTCAATATCATCGGCGAGGCTGACGGCTTTCCTAGGCTCTTTTTCGGTGACCTCGACCAGGATTCTCAAGCAACGCCCATGAAGCCCGCTCTTTACCAACCTCGCAGCATCCTCGATGCTCCAGATTCCGGCTTCTACGCCTATCCCACGCTTCAAGAGAAGGCTGCAAAGAGCACTGTAGCCCCTTTCGTTGAAGTTGACAGAAGCAAAGTCTGGAAGGACCTCCCAGCGACTTATCGCGTCGAACCTCTTTGCCTGATTGCTCTCTATCCACTTTGCGGTTGAGAGCCCTATCGGGATGCCTGGACATAGCTCCCTCGCACGGGAGACCGCCTCGCCGCAGCTGCGGGCGTCCAAGGTCTCCCTTCCGTCCCGCGCTCGCGGGTGAAAGTGAACAGCTCCCGCTCCCGCGTCGGCGGCGAGCCTCACGTCGGAAGCAATTTCGCTTGACAGCACTGGGACCGCTTCGTGTTCAGACTTCATCCGGGGACCGTTGAGGCAGGCTTTGACCAAGATCTGCCGAGAAAATGCCTCACGAATTACGTCATCACCAGATCGATTTTTCCAGCCAGCTCGTCCAGACTTCTTACCTCTATGTCCGGAGAATACCCCAGCTCGTCGAAGGTAGCACGAGACCGGTTACACCAGGCTGTGGTGAGCCCGCAGCTGGCAGCTCCGCAGATATCCCAGCCGTTCGAGGAAACGAAGAGGAGTTCCCTTGGTCTTGCCCTAAAATGCCTGGTGGCCATGTCGTAGACCCGTGGGTCAGGTTTGTATCTCCTGACGGCGTCGACAGAAAGCACGGTTTCAAAGTATCCCTGAATCCCGTTGGCTTCAAGGGCGGATGTCAGCATTCCTGGAGTCCCATTGGAGAGTATGGCCAGTCGCGGCACCTTGGATTTCAAACCGGCAAGAGCGGATTGCACTTCTGGGAAGCAGTGAATTTTTCTTAGCCCGTCCATCAACCTATCGAACTCCTTCTCCCCGATGTCCATACTTTTCATTGCATAGCGCAGCGCCTCCCCGCTTACCGACTCGAAGTCGACATACCTCCCCATCAGAGTCCTCAGCCATGTGTATTCGAGCTGTTTGCTCCTCCAGAGAGCTACAAACCTCTGCCTTGCCGCGCCGTCTAGATTGGCAAGTTCGGATCCAAGGGATGCGACATCGAGGAGCGTCCCGTAGGCATCAAATGCGATGGCTGCCGGTTTAGCCACGGAACAGCGCTACGCTGCTGCGGTCAAAAGCATTTCGCAGAGAGTAAGTAGGTGGATGGTATTCGTGGGCAGACGTGGTATGTCTAGAACGAATCCCTTTCCGGCCCAATCTCTTCACTCCGGTATGATTCCAGCCCAATCCCTTGGCACAGGAGACTGTGAAGGGATGCCCTGCGTCGTGCAGATGCTTTACAGGCTGAGCAGCGAGAGGACCAGGCGGCCGTGGATCAGAAGGCTCTTCAGGTATCAGGAGTGGCTGATAGGTGAGGGATACTTGGGCTCGCTCGCGAGCTCGGTTCCTCGCGACATTTCGTCCGTGATCATCTCCGGAGGTCGAGCGGCTGGGACTCGTTCGGCGCACGATGGTGCGCGTTCTCGTCACGAGGGGACGCCTCGTCCCTTCCGACAATCCTGCTTAGGGCGGGGCCTAGTGGCGATCTCGGTCCTTAGCTCACCGCTTTCTTCACGAGCGCGGCGATCCTTGCCTCTTCGGCGGCAGTCAACCCCTTCAGCGCGAAGGCGGTCGGCCACATGGCGCCTTCGTCGAGGTTCGCCTTGTCGCTGAAGCCGAACGTCGCGTACCTCGTGTTGAACTTCTGCGCTGCTTGGAAGTGGCAGACGACCTTGCCGTCCTTGGCATACGCGGGCATCCCGTACCAGAGTCTCGCCGAGAGGGCTGGCGCGCTGGCTTTGATGATAGCATGGAGCCGCTTGCCCATGGTGCGATCCGGTTCCGGCATCTCGGCGATCTTCGCGAGCACGGCGCTTTCCCCGTCGGCCTTGTCCGCCCCCGGTCCGAGGCTTGCGGCCGCCTTCAGCTCTTGGATGCGCTCCTTCATCGCGCCTCGTTCCTCGTCCGTGAATCCCTTGAACTTCTTGCTGGTCGCGGTGGTGTTCTCGGCGGACTTCTGCGTGCCCTTCTGTGCAGGTTTCATGGAATTCTATACGTCTTCAGAGATTAAATACCTTTCACGAGTTCATTCCTTGCGTTTCAATCAGCTTCGTTGGGCCCTTGTTGCAGGGACTACTCGCAACCGTCGGAGCCAGCATTCTCCATGGGATTCGAATTCTTTTGCATTTGAGTCCCTTCCGGCCCACAGCTTCTGGGGGGTCGGTCCCTTCCGGCTCAACTATGATCAAGTCTTGTCGTTCTCAGCCGATGAGCCGGAAAGCTGACTGGCTAGGCAGGAGGCATATCGAGCGGTCCTTGCTCTCTCGGCCACTTTGACGCGATTTGTATTGGTGGAATTGAGGCTACAGGCGAGCATTCATGTGGAAGAGAATAAGAAGCGAATGCCGGCTGGTTGAATCGTGGGCCGGTAGTTCAGTTGGTACGAACGCCCGCCTTGCACGCGGGAGAGAGCTTGAAGCTCCCCAAAGTCGGGGGTTCAAGTCCCCCCCGGTCCACACTATTATTCGTGTGAGTCCTATCCGGCTTAAAGCCCCTGAAGCTCACCAAAAATTGGTGAACATGTAAAATTGAGGAGGCTGAGCCTGGCAAAATCGTCGTACCACCACTAGGTGGAAGATGAGAACTTCAGGAGGTGGGTTGAAGCGCTCGAGCGAGGCTCGATTACAACCGCGTCGAACTACTTCCGCAAGTCCGTGAGCTTCGAGAGATCCCCAGCCAGCTTTAGCAAACCTCAATCAGGTTTAGGTATTCACACATCACACTCGGCCGCTCTATGCCTTCGACTTGGAAGATTATCATCGATCCTGATGACCACCACTTCCGCACTCATGCGTCCGTCGAGGACATGGTCGCAGGCATAGCGCCGGTGCTCGAGTAAACTTCAAACCCGAGCTTCGTGACGGCTTGCTATTGCACAGACTTCCTGGATTGGTTGCGGAAGATAATCTTCCAGTAGAGGAACCTTCGACGAAAGATGTTTTTGAGGCAAGACGAGTCATCAGTCGCTACTTACCAAAAACCCCTCTGTATCATTATGCCTCTTTGAACAGCATGCTCTCAGCAGATGTCTACGTCAAGCACGAGAATCATCTTCCTACGGGCGCTTTCAAGGTTAGAGGAGGAATTAATTTGATCTCTAGGCTGAGTGAAGATGAAAGAAGAAGGGGAGTAATCGCAGCCTCCACTGGAAATCATGCCCAATCAGTTGCTTTCGCTTCCAAGTTGTTCGGAGTACGCGCTCTGATAGTCATGCCTGAGAATTCCAACCCGCTCAAGGTTCTGGCTACGAAAGAGCTGGGTGCCGAAGTAATCTTCCACGGAAAGGACTTCGACGAGGCGAGGGAGTTTGCGGAGGAGCTTGCGAGCAAGCAGAATTATCGCTACATCCACTCAGCAAACGAGCCTTTGCTAATTGCTGGCGTTGCAACGCATACACTGGAAATCTTAGAGGATCTGCCAAACGCTGATGTGATAATTGTCCCAGTCGGCGGAGGGAGCGGTGCAGCTGGCGCTTCTATTGTTGCTAAGTCGGTAAACCCGAAGATTAGAGTCATTGGAGTTCAATCTGAGAAAGCACCCGCTGCCTTCAAGTCGTGGAAAGATGGAAAGTTGGTCACTGACAAAAGTGGAACGTTCGCTGAAGGATTAGCGACAAGAGTAGGCTTTGAACTTACTCAGAGGATACTTCGAAGGTTGTTAGATGATTTCGTCCTGGTGTCCGAGGAGGAGATTCGGAACGCGATGATAGTCATGATCGAGAAAACGCATAATCTTGCAGAAGCGGCTGGCGCTTCGCCACTGGCCGCTGCACAGAGAATCAGCAGCAGCCTAGAAGGGAAGAAAGTTGTTTTGATTCTAAGCGGCGGAAATACCTCCTTGCAACATCTAAGGGAGGCTCTGTTATCCTATCCTGGTAGCCGCTAGCAGCTAAAACCGCCAGCCGAACATCCTCATTATCTATGGGTCCTTACCTTTCTCTTGTTGACTGCCTCGGGTCAATGATGAACCTGTCCCCCCGGTCCACCTTTGCTCGAGAAAGGATTTTCGCCCCAACCCCGTGCTCCTGAAAGTTCTAATACGGAAAAGGAAAGGTCGTCGAAAGAACTCCCGTTGATGCCTACCCCCTCAGGTGGAGAAGCGAACGCACTGGAGGCCACCTCACTCGCGAAGTCCTTCGGGACGACGCGTGCGGTCGACCATCTGACCTTTGCCTTGCGACGGGGGGAGATACTCGGGCTCCTCGGCCCGAACGGCTCGGGCAAGTCGACCACGATGAAGATGATTCTGGGGATCCTGAAGCCGGACTCGGGGAGCGCGAAGGTGTACGGGAGAGACGTCATCACGGACCCGATAGGCGTCAAGGAGGTCTCAGGCTACGTCCCCGAGACGCCGCAGCTCTACGAGTTCCTCTCCGGGGTGGAGTACCTGGACTTCGTCGGAGACATGTACGGGATGGGACCTGCCGCGAAGAAGGAGAGGATAAGCCAGTTTCTGAGGGCCCTCGAGCTGGACGGTCACGAAAATGATATGATAAGCGGTTACTCTCAGGGGATGAAGCAGAAGATAACGATAACCGCGGCGCTGATGAACAAGCCCAGGCTCCTCGTGGTCGACGAGGGGCTCAACGGGCTCGACCCCAGGTCGGCTAAGATCGTGAAGGACCTCCTGCGCGAGCTCGCGAGAGAGGGCATCGCGATACTCTTCAGCACTCACATTCTCGAGATCGCAGAGGCGATCTGCGACAGAGTTCTCATCATGCAAAGAGGTAACCTCCTCGCCGAGGGGACGCCCGCGGAGTTGAGGAGGCGGGCCGGGATGCCTGGCTCGACCCTCGAGGATGTCTTCCTAAAGATGACCGGGACTGAGGACCTGAAGGAGGTAGTCGAGGCGCTCACCCGGTGAAACCTGTGAAGGTCCTCAAGATAACAGACGTCCTCGTGAAGTCGCAGTTGAGGTCCGCGAGGAGCGGGAGATTCTCGGGGAGTTTCCTCAACCGCCCGGCGGCCGTGATACTCGTCGACGCAATCGCCTTTGTGGTTTCCGCGGTCATCGTCTCCAGACTCGTTGCGTTCTTCCCCTCAATCCCGGGATTCTCACTCGCAACCATCGCGCGAGAGACGCTGATTTTCCTGCCGGCCCTCCTCCCTCCGATGATCTTCGTTGCGAGCCTTCTATTCGAGCTGAACGTCTCGTCCAAATTCGCCGCCAGCGACACCCTCAACTGGCTGCCTGTCTCGCAGAGCGAATACGTGACAGCATCGGCCCTCTCAATCTGCTTCATCTACTCCATCCTGCCTGCTCTCGCCTTCGGGGCGACACTCCCCATCGCAGGGAGTCAGGGGCTGCTCCCCGTCTGGGTCCTTGCGGCTCTGTTGAGCGTCGTGGCGCTCTTCACTGGGGCACTCCTTGTCGAGATACTCAGGGCGACGCTGAACAGGGTCTCGACGTCGGCGATGGGGAGGGCTCGACGAGGCGCCCTCTTTGTGAGGCTGGCTATCTCGATTACCGTGATCGTGACCTTCCAGTTCTTTTTCAATCCTCTCGCCCTTCTCAGCCTCCTGACGTTATTCAGTAGGGAGGCCGCGGCGTCGTTCCTCGTTCCGTTCCTCTGGCCGTCGTCGGTCGTAAGGGAGGCTCTGGACGGTCAAGCGTTGTGGTTGCTCGCCTTCGCGGGGCTCTCGGCAGGCTTCGCGGGATTCATGACATGGGCCGCCGTCAGGGTCAGGTCTAGGTTCTGGTCGCCCTCTCCCGTGTCGGTGACGGTGTCGCACGGTGAGTACACGCCGTCGAGCGGCGCCCTTCAGGGCTTCGGCTTCTCCGCTGTCGAGTCGGCCCTGATCAGGAAGGACCTCAAGGGGCTGACAAGGAGGAGGGAGATGGTCCCTTTCCTCGCGATACCGTTCGTCATGACGGCCGCCTTCCTCCTCCCCCAGTTCACCGGCGTGGGCGGGGAGCGGGGAGCATCATCGGGGGCGGTTGGCTTTCCCCTGCTTCTCGTCGGGGGAATCTTCGCGCTCATCTTCTCGAGCGTCAGCATAGGACAGGAGGGAAAGGCGATAGCGAACATCTACACTTTGCCGGTTACTCCGAGGCAGTACCTCAGGGCGAAGGCAGCCCTGGCATTGACCTTCGCGCTCGGCGCCACGGCGGTAATGGTCGTCGTCACCTCCGTATTCCTCGGGCTCGGGGAGAGGGAGATTCTCTCGGCCCTGATATTAGCACCCGCCGTCGCGGTGGAGGAGACATTTATCGGGCTGGGGTTCGCATCGAGGTTCCCGGACTTCTCCGAGAGGCCGAGACCCAGGTTTGTAAAACCGGTCGGGATGCTGGTCGCATTTCCCACAGGAGTGGCAATAATGCTCGCGTCGATCTCCCCGGTCCTCGTTTCCCTGATCGCGGGGAGCATAGCCGTTGACATCGGCTCCATCTACACGATACTGATGGCGGCGGCTCTCATCTTCTCCGCCGCCGTCTCGCTGCTCGCGTATCGCTGGGCCAGGGGAGGGATAGCTGACCTGCTCCGAGAACTCGAGGTCTAGCGCGCGGGCGGATCTGGGGGCGGGCGGCCTACCTCTCTTTCCAAATGGTGACCTTGGCCCCCAAAAGGACGAAGACGACCGCGAGGGCCGAGACCACCAGCATGTTCGTAAGGGCGGCTGAATAGTCGCCAAGGATCATCGAGTCCCTCAAACCGTCGGAGAGGTAGGTGAGAGGAAGCACTCGAGCAAAGGACTGTAGGAAGGTGGGCATTATGTCCACGGGCCAGTACGTCCCCGAGAGGAACATCATGGGGAAGGCGATCGCGTTACCCAGCCCCGATGCCGCTTCAGGGTCCTTCACCAGCCCCGCGAGAGTCATCCCGATTCCGGAGAAGAGGATCGCTCCGAGCACAAGTGCGGCGATCGTGTAACCATCCAGCGAGACGTTTGATTGGTATGCCACCTTGGCGAGTGCTATCATCACAAGAGCCAGCAGGAGGGCGAGGACCGCCTGGCTGAGGACATTGCCGACGATCCACTCGTACTTTCTCAGGGGCGTAGCCGAGAGCCTCTTCGTTACTCCGCTCCTCCTGAATTCGCTCGCTATGCTCGTCAGCCCGATAACCCCGTTCGTCATCATGAAGGCCGCCGTGAGGCCGGGCACGTAGAAGTCCACGTTCTTCAGAGCCCTAGCCGAGGAGGATTCGTGGGAGAGACCAACCACGCGGCGTGCCCCGGCCACCTGGAAGTTGAATCCATTCGCCACTTCGGAGATGACCCCGCCAACGACGGGACCGAGCTGGTCCGCGGGGGAAGAGATGTAAGTCACATTCACGGGGAGGCCCCTCGATACGTTGGCCCCGAACCCACTGGGGATCACGAGGACTCTCGGGTTGCCACCGAAGAACCTGGAGTGGCTCTGAATGAAGGCTGTGACGTTGACCGAAGGCGCGAGGATCGGGCTATTCACGACGACGACCTTCGTTGAGTTGAGGGCGCCGATGAAGTTCTGGGAGAAGCAAGGCGAAGAACCCGGACACGCGTCGTTGTTCTGGACGTAGAGAGTATAGCCACTCGCGTTGGTGTTTCCGAAGACGCTTCCGAAGACGAGGAGAAACATCACCGGGAAGAGGAAGCTGAAGAAGAGCCCGCTCCTGCTTCTGAGCCAGTTGCGCGTTATCGCCTTGAAGATCGCGGTGATGCGGCTCACTTCGCCTCTCCCTCCGCCGTTATCCTGAAGCCGGCCAGCTTGAGGAAGACTTCCTCTATCGTCGGGGAGCGTAGCGCTATCTCGACCTTCAGTCCCCTCTCAGTTAGAGCGTTCAGGGCGACCTCGACGTCCCTGGTCTGGGTGTAGGGGAGCAAGACGTCGCCGTTCTTCGCGGCGACGTTATCGAAATATCTTCTGAGAGTTCCAAAGACGGTATCTCCGCCCTTCGTGAAGACTATTGTCCTTTCTCCACCGTACGTCTTGATGAGTTCACCGGGGGTCCCGATCGCCGCTATCTTCCCCTTCACGATTATCGCAATCCTGTCGGCAAGTTCCTCCGCCTCCTGCATGTAGTGCGTGGTGAGGAAGACCGTCTTCCCCCTCCCCCTCAGCCCCCTTATGACCTCCCAGGTAGCCCTCCTGACCTCGGGGTCGAGGCCTGTGGTCGGCTCGTCGAGAAAGACGAGGTCCGGGTTGTTAACGAGAGCCGCGGCAACTCCGACCCTCTGCTTTAGCCCCCCCGAAAGTGCATCGAACCTGACCTTGGCTTTCTCTTGCAACCCGAAGACCTCGATTAATTCATTCACACTCGCTGGATTGTCGTACATCGCCGCGAAGAGTTCGAGGTTCTCGCGAACAGTCAGCCTTCGCAGCGCGTTGAAGTCTTGCGGCAGGACACCCATCCTTTTCTTGATTCGCGCGGTGCCTGGGGCGTCCGCTACGTTTTCTCCAAGGACGGTGACCTCACCTGAGGTCAACGGGCGGAGGCATTCCAGAATCTCGACTGTCGTCGTCTTGCCCGCTCCGTTTGGGCCCAAGAAGGCGAAGATTTCGCCGGGCTGGACCTCGAAGGAGATGTCGTTGACGGCTACGAGGTCGCCGTATCTCTTCACGAGATGCTGCACCCTGACGGCCGACTCTCCCATCTGTTCGATTCGCGGATTTCGCTTGGTATATTAAAGGCTCGGCGATGACTTCTCCTATTGTCTCCTGAAGAACTTGTGAGAGACGTCATGGAGGAGAATGTCCAGACCATAGACCTCAACGCGAATGTGAAGAAGGGCGCGGCCGTAATGGCGAAGAAGGGGATCGGGTCCCTCGTCGTAGTTCAGGAAGGTAGGGCCGTAGGAATAGTAACAGAGAGAGACCTGGTTTCGAAAATAATCGCCGACGGATTGGACCCCGCGAAGGTTCTGGTGAGGGACATAATGTCTACCCCCCTGATCACAATCCAGCCCGACGCGAAGATAGCAGAGGCTGCAAGGCTGATGAACGAGTACAAGATCAGGCGGGTCGTCGTCACCGCGGCGGACGGCTCCCTTGCGGGGATAGTGACAGCGAGTGACTTGGCGAGGGTGCTGGCGGAGCGGAAGGATTACTCGGATATGACCCTGAACGCTATCGCAAGAGCGAGTCCTGAGAAGGGCCCCTACCAGTAGCCTGCTACTCTACCTTCACCCTTACACCCGCTCCCTTTGCGGATTTCAGGGGCAGGGTTATCTCGAGTATCCCGTTGTTGTAGGTCGACTTCGCTTCCTCCGGCTTCACCAGCCCCGGCAGGTCCAGCTCCTTGTAGTATTTTCTGTTCTCGGTGTCGACCGAGATGATCACCCTCTGCTCGTTGACAGTCACGTCGATCTCCTCCCGCCGAACGCCAGGAATCTCAGCGATGAGCTTCACATCCCTATCCGAGGAAACTACGTCGACGAGCGGCTCCCTCCTGTCCTGGATCTCCTTCCAGGGTTGAGTCGCGCCTCTCTTCACGTTGCCGAATTCTCTCACGACCGGCTTCCCATCAGGTCCTATGGTGACAGAGTAGCCGTAGACGATCGGCCCAATCTCCTTTCTGGTGCTTCCATCAGGAAGCCTCCTCTCCCTAACGAGGTTCTTCGGTATCTCCTTCTCTATGTTCTTGAACTGCTCTGCGAACGACCGCTCGATCTCCCTTATCATTTCGTCCATCTCCGAGAGGGGCCAGGGACCGAAGGGCATCTTCCTCTGCCACCTCTTCAACCAGTCATCCGGTTCCATACGCCAGTGAGGTAAGAGGTGGCTTTAATCTTTAACGCTCCCTCCCTCGAAAGGTTTTTACGAGTCGGAGTCGATTCCGAATTCAGGGTTTAGTTGTCGGCATCCTTCTACCTGCGAATGACCGCGTTGTTTGGGGTCTTGACGGGACTGCTGCTGGTACTGGGATACATAGTCGGTCTTTACTTCGGCGACCCGGTCCTCTTTACGGGGCTAGCTCTCATCCTCGCAGCTGTCTTCAACTTCATCTCGTACTACTATAGCGATTCGATCGTCATCAGGATGAGCCGGGCGAAGATCATTCAGGAGAGTGATAACCCGACCCTCTTCCGGGTCGTTCGGGGGGTCGCACAGAAGGCCGGGATGCCCATGCCGAAGGTAGGCATAGTCGAGTCGGCTCAGCCGAACGCGTTCGCGACAGGGAGGGGGCCTGAGAAGGCCGTGGTCTGCGCGACATCGGGAATCCTGGGGACGTTGACCCCCGACGAGCTTGAGGTTGTGATTGGCCATGAAATCGGGCACGTGATTCACAGGGACGTCCTGATGTCGAGCATAGCCGCGACGATGGCTGGAGCGATAGCCTACATCGGAAACATCGCGTTCTACTCGATGTGGTTCGGCGGATTCGGTGGGAACAGGAACAGGCAGGGGAACGGCTCGCTCATCCTGCTCCTGGTGGCTGCAATACTGATCCCGCTCGGCGCGACATTCGTGCAGCTGGGGATAAACAGAGCCGACGAATACAACGCGGACGAGTATGCGGCGAAGCTGACTCGCAATCCAGCAGGCCTGATTTCGGCTCTCGAAAAGATAAGCAAGAAGGTGGAGACGAAGAGCTTCTCAGGCAATCCGAATAACAGCCCCTCGCCTGCGACCGCCTCGCTCTGGATAGTTAACCCCTTCAAGGGCCACTCGCTCCTGGAAATCTTTTCTACTCACCCTTCGCTCGCACACAGGGTCGAGAGGCTGAAGAAGGTCGCGAGGGACCTAAACATCTACGTGCCCTAGCGTTTTGAGAAGATCCTCAGTATTCCGAGCAGCGCTACCAGGGTTAGGAACTCGTCCGGAGTCTCCCCCTTCCTGGCTTCTGGAGTCGCCTCGTATTTTAGGGGAGGAGAAAGAGTCTGCACTGGAAAGAGGGTGGAGGGGAAGACAGCTGAGGTGGCGGCGGTCTGGCTCGTCTCTGTCGACCGCGGTTGCGGAGGGGGAACTTGTGGCTCGGGCGCCCTCGCCATCTGCACCGGTGGGGGAGTCACTCTCGCCTGGGGGCTGGGGCGAGTGGGGGAAGGCTGTCTTTGCGGAATCCTGGTCCCTCTCCGGGCCGGCAGGGCTGCCGCGACCATCAGGATGACCCCGATGAACGAGACGAAGAGAGAGCCGGTTGCTGCTCCCGCGATTATGAGGATTACGGCGAAGAAGAGGAGGCCGAGGTTCAACTGACCGTGGTGCCGGGTCAACGGACTTTTAACCCTTCATGTTGCTCGCGTCTTGCAGAACCTTGCGGGGAGGAGAGAAACTGGAGGGAGAATCTTCCCGGCAGATGAGCCTGAAAACAAATCCTTAGAGAGAGGGAGAGCGGATGGCTCGAAGGCCTAAATGCAAGTGTATCGCAGCGTCGAGAAGGTGAACCCAATTCTGCAGTCCCTAGCTGAGGAGCGACCTCGCCTTCCCGCCTTGCTGAGCGCTGTCAGAGGAGTCGGTGACTGACCCTGCTGAGAATTGGGGTGGTCATGTATCAGACCAGCCTCACGAAAGGGCAGGAACTCGTGGCCGAGAGGATGGTGAGGGAGTTCAGGAGGCAGGGTTACGACGCCTTCCTGATAACCAGTATCTACGAAGACTGGGAGCCGGCTCTCCCCATCGAAGAGGTGACGGCTCGTGGCGGCTTCGTCCACCTCTACGACGACAGAATGAGAATACCCGTTATCAGGGTCGATAGCTACCAGGGCACCTGGCCGCCCCGCAGAATATTCTTCAGGAACTTCATAGACGTCCTCAAACACATCGTCGAGGAGCTGAAGCTCAACGTCCTGATAACTCACTCCACCCTCTGGAACGGACCTGAGGAGGTGGCGAAGTTCATGGGCTGGAGGAGGGAGCTGATCGCGAGCGGTTCAATTCACGAACATATGCTCTTCTGCCACATGAGTCACTTTCAGGAGCCATCTGATGAGCGATACCCCCTCGAGGAGAGGTCGTACAGGGAGGCCTGGAACAAGTTCAGCCTCGCGCGAATAGTCAAGGATGCGGATATGCTTCTCGTGACTACACCGATGGAGGAGGAGGGAATGCGGAGACTCGGCGCGAAGGACGAGCAGACGTTCCTCTTCCCGGCTGGCGTCGACGACATCCTCGAGACGTACGCGGCTGGGTCAGGAATACGGGACCGATACAAACTCCCGGGAGGTGCCAAGCTCGTCACATACCTCGGTACTGTGGAGGAGAGGAAGAACGCCCTCGGACTGCTCGCAGTTGCCGGGAAACTCTCCCAAAATAAGGGCGTCCACTTCGTTATCGCGGGAAGGCTCGAGGGTGAGTATGGAGAGAAGGTGAAGGAGGAGGCCAAGAAGTATCCGAACGTGACGGTCATCGGTCAGGTCTCCGACGAAGAGAAGGCCCAGCTGATTAGGGAGTCGTACGTGAACATCTCTCTCAGCCGGGCCGAAGCACTGGGAATAGCTCAGCTCGAATTCATGTACGGGGGCATTCCCGTAATCACGTCTGGGATGGGGGGACAGTCGTGGATAATTCGGAATGGCCAGACGGGCGTGATTCTGAATGGGCCGGAAGACGTGGAGGGAGCCGCGAAGGCTGTACTTGAACTGTTGAATCGACCGTACTATCGCAACAGGCTGGGCAAGGCGGCGGCGAGGTCCGTTTCGCGGTACTCCCTCACGCGCCTGATTCAGACATTCTCCAAACTACTCGTTCAGGAGTTCGCAGAAGAGCAGGAGCCCGCAAGCCCGCTCAACGTTGAACCGAGCGAGAAGGTTGTGGAGGCTTGGGTGAAGGACAACTACCGCGTCGTGGTCACGACCGAGAGGCTGACCGTCGTTCCCCTCAAGAAGGCGAAGGAGACGGCAAGCATTCCGCTGCGCGAGATTACGAAGATAAAATTTCAGGTCAGGGCTCTCTGGTCGGCCCTTTGGGTTGGCGGAGCTGTGACCGTGCTCTTTCTCGTCACGCAGATCGTCGGGTGGGACTGGGCCTCGATGCTCGTCAACTGGCTGTCTGGAGTCGCGTTAGCGCACGGAATCGAGCTCCCGGCGTCGTCACTCCTCACTCCTTCAGTGGACTTCCTACCACTCGCCATCTCCGCGGTTGTTTTTCTCTCGACCGCCAAGAGAGGGTACCTCGTGCTGTCGGACCCCCCCAGGACGACTTTCGTCCCCAAGAGCTTCATCAAGGCACTCAGGCTGGCAGATAAGCTCGCACCGGACGAGCTTTTCGGGAACGAACGAATGAACGAGTGATTGAACTGCGCGCTGTGAGAAGCCCGCCTGAGTCGGGCTCTGCGGATCCGTTTTCGGTTCAGCCTCCAGCCAGAGATGCTCTTTTCCGACGCTCGCTGAAAAGCGTCAAATAGCCGTCTTCTTGGATTAGGTCGAATTGGAAGAACCGGCGCGTAGACGCATTTCTTTCGGCCCGAGGATGGCATGGGCCTTGATTGGGGTGCTGATAATCGTCCTCATTCTATTTGCGGCCTGGACCTTCCTGGAGTGGTCAATCGCGGAGCACGTCTACTCTCTGAAGGGCGGGCTGGATTGGTTTGGGATCAACTTCTACGGTGGCTCGATCTTTCTCGCTGCTGCCCTGCTCGCGCTTGTCGTCATCAACCCCGAGGTGGGTAAGAGTGACCTCGGCTCGCTGATCAGTGTCCTCTCGAGGAGAGTGAGTTCGTACGAAGAATCGGAGCCGCCACGAGAGGTGAAGACGGGAAAGTGGCTCTGGGGGCTCTGGCAGCTGACGAAGTGGGCGGCCGTCTTCGGCTTCTTTGTCGCGAATCGCAGCTTCCCCTTCTTGGGGCAAGTCATGAACCCGATCGCGATGATGAGCCAGGGGCTGGGGGACTGGTCCGCGGTTGGAAGGGTCCTCCTGATTCCTGCCTTTCCAGCGTCGGGCAACGAGTTGGTTGGGCTCATGCCGACGCTAGAGATCCAGTACCGGCTCGTCTCCTACGTCGCTCTGGCGTTCATTACCGTCTTCGTGATCAGGATGGCGCTCAGGCTTCTCAGGAATCTCGTTACGAGGAAGAGCGAAGTCTGGCTCAGGAATCTGGTCTTGATCCTGGCGGCCGTGGTCATAGCGGTAATACTCGGTGCGCCCTACTGGTTGATGGACGCCGCGACACCGTACGTCTACGGCTCAACCTGGGTCGTTCTGGCGTTTGCCATCCTGGGATGGTCGTACCTGGGAAAGAGGAGGGACGTCCAGCTTCCCCGCCTCACCCTCTACAAGGCGATCGCCGTCGTGATCGCGATCTCGCTCGTGGTTCAGGCGGGTACACTGGCCTTCTTGTATCTGAACTGGAACAACAACTACCTGCCTTACCAATGGTTTCCGGGCACCCACAAGGAGATTACTGTGACAAGGTGGGCGGCGGGACTTGACAGGATACAGGTCTCCTCGGCCTTCAACCTCCCGACGAGCAACTCATCGACGATTCTTAACGTTGTAAGACAGTGGGACCAGCAGGCGGCCGCCGTCACCAACACGAAGGAGATTGGGGCATACAACTGGATGACGCTCGGTAGCTCAGAGATTGTCTTCCTAAAGAACACGGAGTACTGGGTTTCTCCCACAACTCCCGCGTTTCCTTCGACGGATTGGGTAAGCGAGCACTTGATCTACACACACGCGGCGCGCATCCTGGTGATAAACACTTACAATGGCTCAGAGATCCCGCCCACAAAGGCATACGGAATTCCCTCTGAACCCCCCATCTACTACGGCGAGGGAAACGGCTTCCAGCATAATGTCTACGTTCATGTCTCGGGTTACAATGAAATCCAGAACGCTCTTTACGCCGGCACCTCCGACTACGTTCTGGACGGCTGGCAGAAGTCCCTGTGGTTCACATTCGCGGAAGGGCAGTTGGGCTTCGCCTTCTCTGGAGAGCCGATTCAGATGCTATGGAACAGAAACGTCTTCGACAGGGTGCAGGGCGTTCTCATACCGGGACTCGTCGAGGACCCTGCGGCGTATCTGGCCTCGGACGGGAAGAGCGTATTCTACGTCGTCCAGCTCTACATCGACTATCCCATTCAATCGGGCTTTTCGGCGAGCGACTACCTGAGGTTCTTCGGGGTAGCACTCGTCAACCTGGGCGATGGGTCGATGAACTTCTACGGGGTCTCCAGCCTCATCGGGGGGAACTCCAGTGATTTTCTGACACAGTTTTACAGCAACTACTACAGCAGCTGGAAGAGCCCGCCAGCGTGGCTGGTTCCTCAGCTGAGGTATCCCGAGCAACTTCTCGGTTCTCCCCAGGTGGCCGGCCAACTCGACTACGACTTCTTCTTTCACGTCAACGACCCATTTGTGTGGAGGTCGGCAACCCAGTTCTACGAGCGGCCCGAGAGCAACAGCGTCCAGTACATCCCGTGGGCCGTGGGGAACAACATCTACTTCGTGGGGACGCAGCTTGTCCACTTCAGGAGCGCGGCGAGCAAGAACCTGGCTGGGCTCTACATCGCTTACGGAGGGGACAGGCTAGGTCAGATCTACCTTTACGAGAACCCCTCGAACTCGTCGACGATCATCGGGCCCTCGGCGGCAGAGAATGCCCTCACCACGAACAGTCAGGTCAGAACGCAACTCACGCTGCTGCCCAACTACAGGTTCGGCTCGTACCTGCTCTACTCCGTCGGTGGAGCCCTGACCTACTTCGTCGCCGTCTACACCAATCCAGGTACGGCCGGGGTCGTCACGCAACTTCCATTCATGACAGCCGTGAACCCGACCACGGACGCGGTGGCCGTGGGGGCTAATGCGGGGGCCGCCTACCGAATCCTCGCCGGGGGTGCAGTCCCTGTTGGGGGCAACAGGACCCAGGTCCTGCTCGCGGGCATCTCATCGCTCGTTTCCTCCATGAAGCTTACGCTCGTGAACGCGACGACGGTCAACCCGACAGTTTGGATCAAGACTGGAATCCTCTCGGTTGGAAACCTCGGAGTAAATGGCACGCTAGCTCAGGTGAGCGAATTCCTCACGGGGCACGCTCCGGGTAGCGTTGGGAGCGCGGTCTATCTCTGGACCGATAGCAGCAGCGGCGGGCTTGACGTGGGGGTCTTCCAGCTCCGCGGGAGCATCACCGAGCTTTACTACATCACGATAATGCTCTAGCTTGAGTTGCTAGCGACGAACAAGAGCGATTACCGCGACGACGATTATCACCGCTAGCGCGAGAACGATCAGGCGGAGGACGCCGTTTCTCTCCCAGATCAGCACACTCGCGTTGAGCTGAGAGAGGGGGTTCCTGGAGTTTAGCATGATGACGAGCTGAAGAGCCTCTTCGTAGACGAACTTTCCGCCGTCGACTTTGACGATGTCGTCACGCCCCAGGGAGAAGGTGTGCCCCTTGACAGCCAGGGGAAGGGTTGAGCCAGATTTGAACCAGCGCTGAAACTCTTCCTTGCTCATGAGAAGAGGAGCAGCGAATCTTGGCTAAAAAGTATCGTAATTGAGATCGTTGGATGGGTGAGGTCTCTCTGTCTTATGAGGACCGCACTGCCATCCTTCGGTGGAGGTATGGAGTCTGGTAGTGGGCCGGGGCGGATTTGAACCACCGACCATGGCGAGCCTCTTTGTCACAAGACGCCCTTCGCCGTGTCAGAGCGACGTCCTAACCATGCTAGACGACCGGCCCCAACTTCGTGCGAAAATCGTCCTACTTTTGTCTTTAAGAATGATATTCGACGATCGACTTGTCCCAAACGGTCGCCAGTTATCACGGGCACGCTCTCGAAAGGCGAGTCGAGCCAGACGGAGAAGATATTTACAATTTTTGTCACGCGGACGGGAGACGCGCTTCGACGAACCCTTCGACTCTTGACGAGCGGAATGAAGAGGAGTTTAGGTTGAATTATATAACATCTCAATACCGCTCGTAACGCATGACAGAATCCTCAGAGATTCCCGGTTTCTACAAGCTCTCGCCTGCAGAGCGGATGAAGGTCGTTCAGAAGCTGACGGGGATCACCGACGAGGAGGCGAAGACACTGGGCAACACTGGCGGCCTTCCCCCCGAAGTTGCTGATAGGATGATAGAGAACGTAGTAGGAGGGATGACGATCCCACTCGGAATAGCGGTGAATTTTCTCATTAACGGGAAGGACTACCTGATACCGATGGCCCTCGAGGAGCCTTCGGTCGTTGCCGCCGCGAGCAACGCTGCGAAGATGGCGAGGGTCAAGGGCGGTTTCAAGGTGACCAACACCGGCCCCATAATGATCGGGCAGATCCAGGTCGTCTCCCCCTCCGATCCGAACGGAGCCAAGTTGCAGCTCCTCAATCGGAAGGAGGCGATCTTAGCCAAGGCGAACGAGCAGGATCCTCTGCTCGTCTCCCTCGGCGGCGGCGCGAAGGACCTTAACGTCAAGGTGGTCTCGAGCATCAAGGGGCCGATGGTAATAGCGGAGCTGATCGTCAACACCGGGGATGCGATGGGCGCGAACGCCGTCAACACCATGGCCGAGGCAGTCGCCCCGATGATCGAGCAGCTCGCGAAGGGCAGGGTGCTCCTCAGGATAATTTCGAACTTGGCGGACAGGAGACTGGTCAGAGCCTCCGCCGTCTTCGACAAGGACGCGATTGGGGGGGAGGAGGTGGTCGAGGGAATTGTCTACGCGTACGCCTTCGCCAAGGCGGACCCATACAGATGCGCGACCCACAACAAGGGGGTAATGAACGGAGTGGTCGCGGTTGGGATTGCTTGCGGGCAGGACATCCGAGCACTTGAGGCGGGGGCACACAGCTTCGCTGCGAAGCTGGGAGGGTACAGTCCGCTAACGACTTGGGAGGAGAACGCGGACGGCGACCTGGTCGGAGCGCTGGAGATGCCGATGGCCGTTGGTCTCGTCGGAGGGGCCTCGAAGGTCCATCCCGCAGCAAAAGCGGCGATACGAATACTCGGTGTCAAGACCGCGATAGAGCTAGCTGAGGTTATGGGGGCTGTCGGGCTTGCCCAGAACTTCGCGGCGCTTAGGGCGCTCGCATCTGAGGGGATTCAGAAGGGGCACATGAAACTGCACGCTCGATCGATGGCAATGTCAGCGGGAGCCAAGGGCAAGCTGGTCGACGTCGTTGCAGAAGAGATGGTAAGACAGCGGAAAGTGCGATTCGACGTCGCGAAAGACCTCGTGCGGAAGTTGAGCGATGGGGAGCACACGTCCTGAGCTGCGAGTCGTTGCCGAAGTCGAGTTCAGCCGGCGGTGCCGATGCTGGTCCTTCTCGAGTGCTTTCCAGAGTGGCCCTTGAACCTCTCCTCCTCCCAGACGTTCCCCCTCTCGTGGTAGCCGTACATCTCCCAGTAGCCATCCCTGTAGTCCCGGATGAACTCGATCCTGTTGAGCCACTTCGCGCTCTTCCACCCGTAGAGTTTGGGCATGAATGGCCTTGCGGGGAAACCCTGCTCGACGCTCAGGGGCTTCCCGTTGATCCGGAGCGCGACGATGGAGTCTTCGTCGAGGGCGTCCTCGACTGGTATTGGTGCGGTATAGCCGTCGAGGCAGTGGAACATTACCCACTTCGCGTCTTGACTGACGCCGGCGGGCCCGACGAGAGATGGCAGCGAGACCCCCTCCCACTCGGGATTCTCGATGCTCCATTTGGTTACACAGTCCCGTGTGACGAAAGGAGAGAGCATGGTGAAACCTGGAGCGACGAAATCGAAAACCTCGCCTCGGTATTCCTCTCTCCAAATCCGTCTGATTGGGTAGTAAAAACCATCACCTGTCTCCCAGTAATGAAACTTGTTGATCTTTTCAAAGATGGGCATGGTACTGAGAATCTGGCGCGCCTTCGCGCCACGAACTCTGATGCTGTAGCCGTTTCTTACTGAGCCGGGGTGATTTACGACGTCGGCAGGAACCCCCAGCTTCGACAGTGCGAGAATGAGCTGGTAAGCAAGCGTCCTCGAACTCGTGGTGAGGTCAACGAAGTCTTCGTAGCGCGCTGGGATGCGAGCTACGGCAGGCGAGTATCCGTCACCCTCAAAGTAGCCCTCTAGGAAGGCCCTTATGATGCGTGGGTTTGAATCGATGACAAACTGTGGTATCTTCTTTGAGAGAGCATCCTCGCCACACCATGACTTGAACATCGCGACTATCTGCTTGACTCTGCTCGAAGTGATTACGACATTCAGTACTGTGGCTCGGCGATTCGTGTAGACCGATGTCTTGGCTCCAAAGAGTTTCTCAAGCAGAAGCCTGAGTTGCCTCGCTTGCTCGGTCTGACCCGAGCTCAGTGGGAACGAGATGCATCTGCCGTCGCTGCTCGCCGCCGACCCCTCCGCAACGTACCACCCAATCACGTTGGCAAGATCTCGGTTGATCTCGAATCGAGAGTCCTTCCATGTCACGATCTTGGCATTGGAAACATGTGTGTATTTCGGAAAGAAGACATAGTCACCCAGCTCAAGCTTGTCGGCTCTGACCCAACTCCGCCGGACTCCCTTACGGAAGGTCTTCTGTCGTCGCTTACTTCGACTGCGGCCATAACCGGGATGCGCTCTGACGGCAAGAACAGGATGATCTGGCGTCATCAGAGTCGGGGGAAGGTAAGACGCCTTGACGCCGACCAAACCACCGTAATATCGTTTCTTGATCACTTCTCTTATTCTGTGTTTTCTCCCATCGCCGCCTATTACGAGGCTGCCAGGTTGCAGCTTCTGAATTTCGATGGGCTCTGGGTTTCCGAAGACTAAGCCTCTCTCGGGTAGGCAGTGAAAGGAGCGGCTGTATCTGGTCACTTGAGAGTTGGTCAGGTCCTGGTAAGAAAATTCAAGGGGGCGCTCCACCAGGCCGTCCACGCGCAGCCTCCACTTCTCAAGGTCAACCTTCGGCACGCCTAGCGCGGCGTAGAGGACCCATCTCTTACCCCGCACCTGGCCGGGCGGAAGTTCGCTCGCGGCTTCAGTCACAGCAGCAGCTCACCCAATTTCTCGTGCATCTCTTCGAGGTGTACAAGTAATGTAAGACCTCCGGACTCGACACGCGCGGACTGTGGATTTTTAACCTTCTTCCTCCCACCCAGAGGCGACGTGTCTCTTAGGAGAGTCACAGAGCTGGGAAGCATGGCACTGGCGTTCGTCGGGGGAGGACTGATTGTCGCAAGTGGTTTCAGTGTGCACGGCTTTCTTCTTTCCATACTTTCTCTGGTGAGCGGTGGGATTCCCACCGTCCTCCCTGGAGCAATCGCCATTCCCTTATCGATCACCGTCTCGATTCTCAGCGCGCTTGTCGCACTCGGAGGGGTCACGGTTCTGTTAGGGGGAATCGCTCTGTACCGCCGCCACGTCTTCGTGGGGAGGTTTCTCATCGGCCTGGGGGGAGGCGCGAGTTTCCTCGGTTTTCTTATCGCGTTAGCCTACGCCGTGGTGACGGAAGGTGCTACAGCGGTCGATGCCCACTCCCAATACTGGATCGGGGTCGCTGTGGCTGTCTTGGCGAGGTGGCTGGCCGGCAAGGCCTAGACGGGCAAGCATCGTACCCATGTGAGGCTACCCCGCCGGTGATAGAGTTTGCTACTCTTCCAGACTTGACCGCGAATCGCCTGAGTTCTGTGAGTATCGCCAATACGCTAGTCTTTTATTCTAGGTGAACAACGTGCGCTTCGAATGAGAAAGGGGCAGCTTCTGTTATCGACCTTAGCCGCCGTTATGCTGGCAGCTGGGCTAGTCGGAGCCGTCTCCGGGGCGACGCCGGGCTTCGCGGCTTACACCGTCCAATTTTCCACGCACGGCGTCTCGAGGTCGTTCACTGTAAACGAATCGGTTACTCAGACATCCAAGCCGGCGCTCGATAGGCTCTTCCTGTCTGTGACCTCGCCATCAGCGAACTTCACCTACTCAAAGTTCGTAAACTCCTCAGTTGTGATACAGCCATTCTTGCCCGCCGTAGCGAACCAGACCTTTAGCTTCGGCTCTAACAAGACGAGCGTCTCGATAAAGCTCACACAAAACGGAACTGCCCCCTTGACGTTCCAAGGGAGCGCCTATACACTGACGAGTTTTACTTTCAGCGCCCACTTCTCCGCGAGAAACCGAACTGGTAGCGCCGAGGGCACCCTCCTCACGTTCCCTTCAGGGTTGATCTACTCCGTCAGAGAGGATTTCAACGGAACCTCCAACCTACTAATAACGCTCACTGCGACCTCCCTTCCGCTCACGGTGGGAGCTGCCTCGCCAGCCGTGCAGGTAAGCTCGATAGGAGTAGGCGCGGGAGTCGCAATATCAGCATTAGCGCTCGGGATGGGCGTGCAGATAAGACGCCGAAAGAACCGAATCGTCGAGAAGAAGCCAGAATACTGGGTAGACTAGCCCGGGCGCGATCGCCGCTAGATATTAGATGTGGGAGTCCAAGTTGGAGGAGGTCGTGCAGTTCGAGGAGACTGTGAAGGACTACGGGTCAAAGGAGATTGGTCCGCTCACATTCTCCGTCGGAAGAGGGGAGATAGTGGGGCTCCTAGGTCCGAACGGCTCGGGAAAGTCCACCTCTATCAGGCTTATGCTCGGCCTAATTCGACCGAGTCTCGGGAGAGTCATGCTGATGGGGCTCGACCCCCTAAGGCACCACGTGAAAGCCCTCGACAAGGTGGGCTACTCACCCGAACTCGCTAACCTCCAAGCCTTCATGACTCCGAGCGAATTCCTAGAACTAACGGGCAGACTGGTCGGGCTCGGTCGGGGGCTCTTGAAGGAACAGGTCGCGAAGACCCTCGAAGATGTTGGGTTAAGCGCCTACGAAAACTACAAGATCGGAAAGCTCAGCAAGGGGATGGTCCAGAGACTGAGCGTGGCCCAAGCGATGATGGGCCCGCCATCTCTGTTGGTTCTCGATGAGCCGATGATAGGAATCGACCCGGCTGGTGTTGTTCACTTCAGGTCTCTCTTCAGGCGGTTCGTGAGCGACGGGGGCACGATAATCATGTCCTCCCACATACTCTCCGAGGTGGAGACGCTTTGCAACAGTCTGGCGATCATCCACTCGGGGAAACTGGTATTCAGGGGTGAGATAGAGAAGTTCATCCAAACGGCGCTCAAGTCGCGGCTGATTGAGGTCGAGCTGCAGACGTTCCCAGACGACCTATTGGTCGAGATTCAGGGCGTACCCGGAGTGACGAGGGCGACGAGGATGGAGCGTGGCTACTTGGTCGAGGCCGCGAGTGGAAGCGACCCGCGGAGTGAGATTGCCAAGCTAGTCGTGGGATCGGGAGCGGGACTCCTCTCGATAGGGTACTCCAGGGGCGAACTCGACGAGGCGTACATCGCCGCCATAAAGGGGTCTGGGAATTGAACATCGGAAAGGTGAGGACCCTCGCGTTCTACGAACTCCAGAGGACTGTCGCGAGAAAGAAGGTACTAGCGCTCGTGATACTTACCATCCTTGTGGACACCATCCCATACTACTTCCTCAGCACTGCAGGGTCCTCCAGCATCCCGCTCGCCGCCCGACCCTACCTGTGGGTTGTCGGCGTCTTCCTCCCGCAGGCCTTTTTCCTTCAATTCATCGCACTATTCATCTCCGCCGGTTCAATGTCCGAGGAGTACGAGCAGGGGACAGCGGAGATTCTTCTCTCGAAGCCAGTCAGCCGCGACGAATACTTCTTGGGAAAATTCTCCGGAGGGTTCTCGCTCTTGACACTCGTGGTCGTGCTGAACGCAGTCCTGAGCGTCGCCTCCTCAACCCTCACGTTCGGCCCTCAGCTTTCACTAGAGATACTCCCATCGGTGGTCATTTCCCAGGTCTTCTCGGCTTTGGTTTTCTTCTGCGCTGCATTCATGATAGGTGAGCTTGTACGTCGATCCTCACTCGCCTACATCATCGCCTCGGCTGTCTTCTTCACGAGTCAGATAGCTGGCATCATCCTCGGAGCAATCTTCAGACTTACGGGCAATGAGTTCGACCACCTTCTGGACCTTTATCTCCCGACGTCTCCCGTAAACTCTCTCCCCCTTCTCGTGGCTCGGCCGAGCCTTCCCAGCGGGGCCACCTCGGTCCTACAGCTCGGCGGGATTAACGCGATAGAATCCTCTGTCGTGTTCTCCATCGGGCTGATAGCGGTCTACGCCATCGTCTCGCTTGTTATCACCAGGGTCTACTTCGGGTGGGCCGACGTCGCGAAGAAGATCAGCTAAGAGTCGAAGAGGGGCGAAAAAGCTGGAAGGGCCGACCTTAAATGGGATGCCGGAGAGACGGGGCGCATCACCGTGATCCCCCCTCAAAGCACAGAAGTGGACCATGTCATCGTGGGTGGGGGGCAGGCGGGTTTCTACGCGTCGACTGCGATCAGGAGACGGAACGCCTCGGCCAGGATAGTCCTCATCTGCGATGAAGCGCATCTTCCATACGACCGAGTGCCACTGTCGAAGGACTACCTCGTAGACAAACGACCGCGCGAGAAGATTTTCTTCAGGCCGAAGGAGTTCTACGAAAACCAGAAGATCGAGGTTATCTCCGGGAAGCGAGCGACGAAGCTAGACAAATCTGGACGGGTTGTAAGGCTTGAAGACGACACCGAAGTCGCATTCGGGCGCCTCCTCCTCGCGACCGGTGGCCGACCCAGGATACTGCCCCTCCCCGGGTCTGACCTCGGCGGCATACACTACCTTCGGACGATCGACGACTGCGAGAGGATCAAAGAGGCGATGAAGAAAGCGAGGAACGCCGTCGTCGTCGGCGGTGGATTCATCGGCTGTGAAGTGGCCGCCGCATTCGCCACCCGAGGCCTCAAGACAACGATAGTCGAGGTCGCGTCGTATCCTCTTAACGTCGCGGTCAACGAAGAGACGGGTAGATGGATCGCGGGATACTTCAGAGCGAGGGGAGTGGACGTGATGACTGATACGCAGGTCTCCGCCTTCGTCGGGAGAGATGGCGCGGTGGAGGCGGTGCGGACGAGCCGTGGGGAGCTGCCCGCCGACCTAGTCGCGGTCGGAGTTGGGATAGCCCCGAACATCGAGCTGGCGCAGGAGGCTGGGCTGAAGGTGGACAGAGGAATCGTGGTGAACGAGTACCTCCAGACGGATTCAGAGGGTGTCTACGCTGCTGGCGATGTTGCGCGCTTCTACAGCCCAATATTCGAGAGGCATCTCAGGGTAGAGCACTACGACGTGGCCGCGAAGCAGGGGATGACGGCGGGCGCCAACATGGCAGGGGAGCGCAGAGCCTTCGCAGACCTCCCTTTCTTCTTCTCCTTCATGTTCGACCTGAAGATAAACGCGTACGGAGACCTCGGCAAGAAGACGAGGATTATGAGCCGGGGGTCGGTGGGGGCGGAGAAAGGGTTCTTCCAGCTCTACTTTGACGATGGCGTGCTCAACGGATTCCTTTCAGTCAACCGCCCCTTTCAGGAGGTCAATGAACTCAAGAGAGTCATCTTGTCCCGCAAGAGTTTCCCCGACATATCCCTCTTCGAAGACGAATCATGGAATCTCGGGGCCTTAATCCCAGCATAGCTCGCGCCGCTAGGGTTACTTACTTGAAACTCGAGCGACTGGCGCCTTTTCCTTAGATGCAGTCAACCAACTAGACAGGGTGAGACGGAGCGATTCCGTTACGCCCTCTTTTCTCGGACCGAGCGGAGGGTCCCAGCAGGTAAGATTACGAACGAGGAATACCAGAGGGCGAATCTCAAATACTCAATCGGAGTCATTGTCCAGAAGATCGGCATAATGCAGAGACGATGAATATCGCGCCAACGATGGTCTCGGCTTTCATCACCCACCTGAATCTCCGCAGCATGACTGGGTGCAGGCGAGGATGACCTCCACCGGAACCAGGCTTGTGTTCTTCCTTCACGACCAACAAAGCTAGGGCAGCAAGGAGGAGGAACATTGCGCCCACATCCAGAGCGTATGCAATCGATTCAGTGTTCAGCAGGTCCAAGCTATCAACCGACGCTAAGATGAAGAATAGATATGGTTCGAGAGCCACGCAGAAGAGGAGGAGGAGGTTCAGGAGAAGCGTGAAAGGTACCTCCACTGGCAAGACAGCCATCGTCCTTGAATAACCCACCCAGGTCATCACGAGTATCAGAAAGCTAAACCCGAATAGGAGAATGTTGGCTGCTAGGTCCTGACCGGTCTGGGGTACTCTCCCAATCAGGAACACAGAGCCTATCGAGAGGGCAAGCCCAAAAACAAGGTCCGAGAGCGATTCTATTCGAATCTTCGTACGCAGAAGAGGAGCGGCAGAGTCGTCTTCCGCCAACGTGCGGTCTCGAACCACATCGAGTGGTCGCTCTCTATTTACCTGATTCTCATCTGAATTCTGGAAGCGGTGTGCGAAGATACCTGAGATTGAAGAATGGTATGAGGAATGCCCTAACGACTGGATGCTATTTCGTCTGATAAGGCCTATGGCACGAGTGGGCTCCGTTCGCCGAATCCCTCGGAACCGCCGAGGTTGGATGCCGACGCTGCCAACTTCAGATTGACGATCATAACCAGCTTCCTCCTCGGTGCTACGATGATCTCCCTTTCCCTAAACGTATCCATAATCAGACAGAGTGCAGCGACGGGGCTGATGGGAACGACCGAATGGTGTTGGCCGTGTCGGTTGCGCTGATGCTCTTCTCCACGCTTATCATGCTCTTCATGTCCTACGTGACTCTGGTTGCGATGTACCTTGCCCCCTTCACCCAAAACGAGAAATTCAGAATGATCGCTCGGGTCAGAAATTATGTCGGGCTTTCATCGATTCTCATTATCACATCCTTTGGGTCCACCTTTCTCGTGAGCCTGGGGTTATCCTCACCATGGTCTTTGCTTCTCGGCGGCATCGGATACGGGAGTGGTATCTGTTTGGCTGTCTAACAGATTTGGGCTCAGCAAGCTGGGTATAAGTGCGGTCGCCGGGATTTGAACCCGGGTGTCTGTTCCGACTGCTCGAATTACCAGCGTGGCAGGCCTGCACACAAGGGTTTGATGTCCTGGACCAGGCTTTCCTCTCTGTGAGATCTAGACGACGACCGCGCGAGCATTCAGCGCCTGCGAGGCGAATAAAAATCTTGGCTAGGCGACCCTCGTTCCGAGCGGCATCTCCCTGTCTGGCTTCAGGAGGGCGATGTCTTTCTCGTCGAAGGCGGCGAGCATCATGCACTCCGAAGTCACTCCCGCCACCGACTTGGGTTGGAGATTCACCACGACAACGACCTGCCTTCCTAGGAGTTGAGTCCTTGTATAGTGTGACTTGACCCCACCGACACACTGCTTCACCCCCAGCGGGCCGAAGTCAATCTTCAGCTTGTACATCGGGTTTCTCGCCTGAGGAATGTCGTCAATATCGATAATCTTGCCAACCCTCATTTCGAGCTTGCTGAATTCAGCGAATGAAAGGGACACTCCACGAAGCTTGTGGCGCTCGCCAAATAAGGCTTAAAGGCGCAAAAGGCCCGAGCCGAGAAAGAGCGGGCCGGTCGTCTAGTCTGGTAGGATAGAGGATGTCGTCCAATCCCTTGGCAAAGAATTCCAGATTGGGACAGGTCGGGGGTTCAAATCCCCCCCGGTCCACTTTGGCTTGGGTAAGTCCTTTAGTCACTGATGAGGGACGTAGAAGAAGGAGGAAGAAATGTACGCCGCTCCTATGAGGTGGAGTTCTATTCTCATAGAAAGTTATCGGAGATAGTCCCAGAAACCTTATGTTTTAAGATGAGATGGTTTCACTGAGTTTGCGAGCCTCGATAGCAGGTTCCCTCGCGGTGGCGGCAATTTTGAGTCTATCCAGCCTGGGCCTAGCCCAGTCTCTTTTACCTCAGGCCGGCGTCACCCATCGCTCGGTTCCCAGAATCCGAACGTTGACAGATGGTACGGCAACGAGTACCAACTGGAGCGGTTACGCAGTCACCGGCCCGGCAGGCTCCGTCACCGATGCGAAGGGTTCGTGGATTGTCCCAAGCGTAACCTGCTCGTCTGCCGCCTCATACTCTTCCTTCTGGGTCGGAATTGACGGCTTTGGCTCCAATACGGTGGAACAGACGGGTACTGATTCGGACTGTCAGAGTGGAATCCCCACCTACTACGCCTGGTATGAGTTCTATCCCGGACCAGCGTTCTTGATAACCGGCATCACCGTAAGACCGGGTGACCGTATTTCGGCCGAGGCGGTCTACTCGTCTGGCCTCATTACTGTCACGATAACCGATACCACAACTGCTCAATCCTTCACCACCTCCGGAGGGGCCGGGGCGCTGAGGAGTTCCGCTGAATGGATAGCAGAGGCACCATCTTCTGCCGGGGGAGTCCTGCCACTTGCCAATTTCGGGACAGCCTACTTCGGCCAAGACAACACGGGTCTCTCGCCGACGAACTACGCGACGGTGAGCGGGGTCACCGGCCCAATCAGCTCCTTCGGTCCTTCCGTGCAGGAGATAACGATGGTGTCGAGCTCGGGCACAACCGAAGCGCAGCCATCTCCCCTTTCGACAGACGGAACCAGCTTCTCAGTCGCCTGGGGGGGTTCGACGAGCACAACCAGTAGTGCGACGACCACAACGACGACAGCGACTACCACCGTCTTAACCACGAGTACTACTGCGAGTACGACCAGCAGTATCAGTTCATCCTCCGCAACGACGAGCGCAACGTCTACGACCGCTACATCGACTACAACTAGTGGCAGTGGTACACCCAACCTTACGATCAATACTCAGGATACCACTGGAGTGGCACTCACGGGATATTGGACGGAACTCTCCCAGAACGGCCAGGTGCAAGCTAATGGGTACACCCCAGCCACATACACTCTCACTAGCGGGCAGACGTACACTCTCGAGGCCGACGGCTATGCCTCCTGCTCCTTCGATCACTGGCTCGACACAAACAGCCCGAATAATCTGAGAGACGTATCCATAACCAGCGACACCTCCTTGACTGCGGTCCTGAACTGTGGCAATACTGTGACAACCACTACAACGACGACAACCGCAACTACCACTTCAACTACAAGCACTACTACCACGACCTTAGCAGGTTTCTCGCAGATATCGGTGAGCACGGTCAACTCTGCGGGGGCACCGATAGACGGCTACTACACGACGCTCTGGCAGAACGGGGTGATGTTGCAGTGGTGTTACTCTCCCTGCTCCTTCGTAGTCAGCAACGGACAGACGTACCAGGTTGCTGTGGCCGATTACGGAGGGGAGACATTCAGTCACTGGAGCGACGGCACCACGAACATTTTCCACACAGTCACTCTTGGGAGTATCAGTATCACATTCAGTCTGACCGCGGTCTACACACCGTAAGTTGTTCGGGCCGGAGGCGGCGACCGATGGGTCGAACCGCTTCGGCGGGAGGCCCCGTTAGAGTGAGAATGATGGGAGGAATTCAGAGACCCATAGCCGGCAGAAAGAGAGGTTCTGCTCGTGCCATCCGGGAAACCGAAATCCGTTGTCTCGACGGCTCAGCGTGCTGGGCCTCGCCGCAGCGGAACTCCCCACGATCTCCGCGCAAGGACATCAGAGGCTTCGGAGGGGACAAATTCCACCAAACGAGACAGATTTAGAGGAGTCTCCGGTCGGCAAAGGATGCGCCCACAACCTTGACATTCTCGGGTAGAAGGCTCGGAGTCGCTCTTCCAGACACCGTCCTCGAGGAGCATGACTCGCTGAGAGAGAAGACGGTAAAACTGGGAACAATCGCCCGCTCCTGCGCGATTTACGGTGTCGATACCATCATCGTATTCCGCGACCCGAAGGGGAGGGGAGAATCCAGGCTGATCACGCGAGTCTTGGAGTACCTCGAAACTCCCCAGTACTTGAGGCGGAGCCTGTTTGGGTTTGACGAGGCTCTGAAGTACGCGGGCCTCTTACCTCCTCTTCGGATTCCGTCTCACAAGCAGAGAGTTCAGGTGGAGAAGCTAAAGGTTGGAGAGATCAGGGAGGGTGTCACCCTCTCCGACGGGAGGGTAAACATCGGGCTGGAGAAGCATCCATATCTGGGACAGCACCTCGGAGCGAACAAGCGGGTTACCGTCAGAATAAAGGAGACGACTCCCCTGACCGGCGAGTTGGTGGCGAGGGAGGCGGCTCACGAATACTGGGGGTACTCCGTGGAGCTGAGGACCTTGGACGAGCTGGTGGCAGACGAGAGATTCGAGCTCAAGATAGCTACCTCACGCTACGGGAATAGCATCAGGTCGGTTCTCGGAGGCCTCAGAGTTGCCTTCGAAAAGGCGAACTCCGTCGTTCTGATCTTTGGCTCCCCCTCTCGTGGTCTCTTCGAAATCGTAGGGAAAGACCTCTCCACAAGGATTCAGTTCGTCATCAACCTCTTCGGTGAACAGCACGTCGAGACCGTCCGAACCGAAGAAGCGATCGGCGCTGGTCTCTACCTCGTGAGTATCCTGACGGTCTAGGTTTTCGAAAGAAGACTTAAAGGTCAACGGGGAAGCGGCCTTCGGGAAAGGCGGGGAGAGATGGGCCACCGTAAGCACTCAGCACCGAGAAGGGGTAGTCTCGCCTACAGGCCGAGGGGGCGCGCGAAGAGGTTCGTACCTCGCGTCAGGACGTGGCCCAGAGTAAGCAGCGGAGCACCAGTCCTGCTCGGGTTCCCCTCCTTCAAGGCCGGAACGATTCACGCGATAACGACCGACGATAGGGAGAAGACGCCGAACTTCGGGAAGCCGCTCTTCAACCCTGCGACAGTTCTCGCCATCCCCGAGGCTGAGGTGGTCGGGGTTCGCCTTTACGCGCGTGAAAACGGCGGCGAGCGGCCTATTGCGGAGTGGCATAGCAACAGCGGAAATGAGTCGGAGCAAGAGAAGACCATCGGCGGGTGGAGAGAAAGGCTCGCCAGGGTGAGCAGAGTCGCGGGAATCGTGTCCGTCGTTCCGAGGGAGGCGGGACTAACGCAGAAGGAACCCATCGCCCTCGAGATGGGGGTGGGAGGGGGCGAAATAAGCTCGCAGTTTGAATTCGCGACGAAGCTTCTCGGCAAGAAGGTGAAGTTCTCGGAAGTCTTCAAGCCAGGGATGTACGTGGACGCGCTCTCGATCACCAAGGGGAAGGGGTTCGAGGGTCCCGTGACGAGGTTCGGCGTCAAGAGAAAGCAGCACAAGTCGAGGAAGAGCGTTAGGGCGATAGGCGTCCTCGGGCCGTGGCACCCGGCCGCAGTGATGTACACCGCTGCAAGGGCGGGTCAGAAAGGCTTCCAGCAGAGGACGGAGACTGGGAAGAGGATACTCCTGATTGGTAATGCGAAGGAGAAACCGATAACCCCTCCTGGTGGGTTCCTCCACTTCGGGAACGTCGAGGGAGACTATGCCGTGGTAAAGGGTTCGCTTCCGGGGACACCGAAGAGATTCGTTCTTCTGAGACATCCCGCCAGGACGAAGGTGAAGAGGAAGATAGCCCAGCCCCAGGTACTGGAGCTGAGCCCTCTGGGAGGGGCCCAGAGATGAACGCGAGCGTCGTAGAACTTGACGGGAAGAGCTCAAGAAAGGTGGAGCTACCGCCAGCCTTCGAGACTCCACGAAGGCCCGACCTGATAAGGAGGGCCTACTGGCTTGTCAACTCACATCATATTCAGCCCAAGGGGAGGGACCCCATGGCTGGAATGAAGACGAGCGCCGAGACGAATAATCCCCCCACGGGGAGGGGCATAGCGAGAGTCCCGAGGGTCAAGGGGGACCGCTACTCGAGGTCAGGGCAGGCGGCGGGGATAGCCAGTGTCGTCAAAGGGAGGCTGCCCCATCCACCAAAAGCAGAGAAGGTGGTCTACCTGAAGATCAACAAGAAGGAGAGGAGGCTGGCGCTCGCCTCCGCGGTGGCATACACCGCCCATGAAGATGCGGTCGTGTCGAGGGGACACAGGATCAAGAGGTTGGAGCTGCCCATAGTCGTCTCCGACGACCTTGAGAGCGTCAGCAAGACCTCAGAACTCGTCAGCCTCCTCGAGAAGGTAGGGTTGAAGGAAGAGCTGCAGAGGCTCTACGATGGCGTGAAGCGAAACAGCGGGCAGTCGAGACTGAGGGGCAGGTCTTACAGGGAGAGGGTCGGTCCCTTGGTAATAGTGACGAACGACAGGGGTGTGGGACGGACCGCCCAATCGATCCCTGGAGTCGAGGTTACAAGAGTCGATAGCCTGAACGTGCTTCAGCTTGCCCCGGGAGGAGTGCCGGGCAGGCTCACCATGTGGACCGAGTCATCACTGACGGCCCTACCGCCTCTCCAGAACAACGACAACAACAACAGGGAGAAAGAGTCGTAAGTTGCGACTTGAGGACGCCCAGAAGATTGTGGAGAGGCCCTACGTCACCGAGAGGACCTTCGACCAGATCGAGAGGGAGAACAAGCTCTGCTTCATAGTCGCCGACAGGGCTTCGAAGCCTCAGGTGGCAGCCGCGGTCGAGGCTCTCTACGATGTCAAGGTACACTCGGTCAACACCGCGAGGACAATCAGGGGGAAGAAGGCTTTTGTAAGACTCGCCCCCGAGAACTCAGCAGCGGAGCTCGCCACTAAACTCGGGTTGGTGTAATTTGGGAAAAAGAATACAACAGCGAAGGGCGGGGAAGGGGGGAATCCAGTTCAGGAGCAGGACGAGAGGGAAGATCGCTCCCGTCAGGTATCCCAAGATCGGAACGGAAGCCCATGAGACAGGCGTAGTACGGGCCATCCTCGACGAGAGGGGAAGAAGCGCCCCACTAGCACAATTAGAGTACGGAAGCGGCCAGTTCACCTACGTCCCCGCGGCCACGGGTCTCTCGGTCGGTAGGGAGATTCAGTTCGGAGCCTCGGCCGACGTATCGTCGGGTAACGTCCTCCCCCTCTCCAGCATACCGGAGGGAACGAGGGTCTGCAACGTTGAGCTCAGACCGGGCGATGGAGGGAAGCTCGTCAGGTCATCGGGAGGCTCGGCGGTCCTCTTCTCGAAGGCCGGGGGTAGCGCGATACTGAGGCTTCCATCGGGGAAGAACATCATGATAGACCAGAGGTGCAGGGCGATGATCGGAGAGGTCGCGGGAGGGGGGAGGCTTGAGAAGCCTTTCCTCAGGGCGGGAGCGAGGCACCACGCGAAGCGGGCAGCCGGAAGGGTCTACCCGAGGATGAGGGGGATCGCGATGGCTGCCGTCTACCACCCGTTCGGGGGTGGAAGGCACCAGCACCCCGGCAAGTCGACGAGCACTTCAAGGAATGCACCGCCCGGAAGGAAGGTTGGTCTGATAGCTCCGAGGAAGACGGGCAGAAAGAGACTCGCGAGGGCGAGTGTGGAGGTAAGGGGGAGATAGATGCCGAGGGAGTACAGGTACAGGGGATACACCCTCGAGCAGCTCAACGGGATGCCCACGGAGGCCCTCCTGCAGCTCCTCCCCTCCAGGGCGAGGCGGTCTCTGAACAGGGGAGTCTCGGAGGAGAAGAGGAAGCTCATCGAAGACGCGAGACGTACGAAGGATGGAAAGATTCGGGGCCAGATCAAGACCCATGCGCGGGATATGGTCGTCCTGCCTCTGATGGTTGGCCTCACGATACACGTGCACAACGGGAGGGAGTTTGTCCCGCTCGAGGTCAAGCCCGAGATGGTCGGGCGCTACCTGGGGGAGTACGTCATCACGAACAAGAAGGTCGTGCACGGAACGCCCGGCATCGGCGCCTCTCGTTCCAGCCTCTACGTCCCTCTGAAGTAATTGTTCGAACCAATCTCCTTCATCCGTGTCGTTCTGGCGGCCATAATCTACGCAGGGATCGAGTACAGGTACATCAACCGGAGGGAGGAGGATTGGACGAAGAAGGTCGAGGGATTTATGGAGAAGCCTGCTTTTGGCAAGTACTCACCCTATCAAGTCTTCTTCCTCCTCCCCCTCTTCATTGTCATCTCGTACACCCAGTCCCCGACCGCCTGGGTCGCGAACGTCTTCCTCCTCGCGCTCCTAGAGGACTTCGCCTACTTCGGCTGGCGGGGAGAGATGGTGAGGAAGGGAGAGTGGACGACCCAACTCTTCGGGTCGTTCAAGGTCGGCTCGGCGGTGATACCCGCGTGGTGGCCGATCGACCTGTTCATTACCCTCGCCCTCTACGCGGTACCCGTCTTGTAGCGCGAGTTAGCCTGAAACGACGGTCTGGGACTGCTCCCTCAGGAAGTTGAGGAGGTAATGCGGGCCGCCGACTCCCCTCCCCGTAGCCCCGCTCGCCTTCCATCCCACGAACGACTGTGCACCCGGCCAAGCCCCCGTGGTGGCTCCACCCCTCCGGTTCGCGTAGACTACCCCAAACTGGATTACGTCCATGAACCTCTCGACCTCGCGAGGGTCTTCGCTGAAGATGCCCGCTGTCAAGCCATACTCCGTATCGTTGGCCTTCTCGAGTGCCTCTTCGAGCGTCTTGAACTCTCCCACGACAACGAAGGGAAGGAAGAGCTCTTCCCTGAAGAGCCTGTTGTTCGAGGAGAGGCCGGAGACGAGGGTGGGCTCGACGTAGTATCCTTCTCCGAAGATCCCCTCCCTTAAGATGCGGCCGCCGCAGAGGATCTTTCCCCTGCTCCTCCTTACCTCCCGTACCGCGCTCCTGAACTTTGAAACAGCAGCCTTGTTGATCACAGGCCCCACGAAGGTCCCCTTCTCCCTCGGGTCTCCGACGCCGAGCTGCTCGACACGCGACTTCAACTCCTCGAGAAATCTCGATTTGATTGCCGTCTGGACGTAGACCCTTGAGGTCGCACTGCACTTCTGTCCGTCGTATCCGTAAGCAGCCCTCACTACGCCCTCGACCGCCTTCTTCAGGTCCGCCTTCGAGGTGACTATCGTCGGGTTCTTGCTCCCCATCTCCATAACGACGGGCTTCGGGTGGGGCTGACTCGTGAGAAATTCACGATACAATCTCATCCCGACGTCGCGGGAGCCGGTGAAAGCTATCCCCGCAACCTTGGGATTCGAGACGAACTCCCTCTCGAAGTTGCTTCCGGGGCCAGTGACGTAGTTCACGACGCCGGGAGGGACACCGGCGTCCCTGAATAGTCTGTACAGCAGGAGCCCCGTGAGGGGCGCCTCGCTCGTCGGCTTTAGGATGACTGAGTTGCCTGTTATTAGGGCGCCGAGAGCCATCCCGTTTGCCAGCATGAACGGAAAGTTGAAGGGAGAGACGACGGGCCAGACACCAAAGGGCTTCCCGACCACCCGTGAGTTCTCACCGGGACCGCCGGGGCCCATCTGTACGACGTAGCCATCCCTCTCCTCCATCACGTTAGCGTAGTATCTTATCGCATCGATGGCTTCCCAGGCCTCCGCCAAAGCCTCGAGACGGTTCTTCCCGACCTCGTACGTAATCACCGCGGCTATCTCGAACTTTCGTTCGTCGATCAGGTCGGCGGCCCGCCTCATTATCCTGACCCTCTCTCGCCAGGGAGTCTTCGACCAGTGGGCGAACGACTTCGTCGCCTCTTCGATGGCCTCCCTAGCGTGCTGCGCCGTTCCTAACTGGAAGTATCCCACGACCACCTTCGTGTCGATTGGGCTTCGGTGTTCGAACTCCCCGGCCTTCGAGCGAACCTCGCTCTCCCCGATGTACATGGGGTAGTGTCTCCCGAGTTCGCGGCTGAACTTCTCAAGGGCGGCGTCGTACTTCGGATGGACGCTCTCGTCCGCAAAGAGTGTGACGTAAGTGACCTTGGGAGCTGTGGTGGTGGTGGACACGTTTCGGACGACCATCCGCTTTTACTTAATCTTTCTCGACTTGGACTTCAAGCGCGGCCGGGGCGAGCTCCATCTCAAAGACGGTCGAGAACTCTCTCGTCACCCGAACCTTTACCTCCTCCATCGAGACCGGTCTCCCGGTCAGCTCAATCATCGAGGTAATCACGCTCGGGTCGAGGCCGCACGGCCTGATCAGGCGGAAGTACGACAGGTCGGGATTCACGTTCAGCGCAAATCCGTGATACGTAACCCAGTTCGAGACCGCGACCCCTATCGACGCCACCTTCCTTTCTCCAGCCCAGACGCCGGTCTGCCCCTCCCTTCTCTCGCTCTCTATTCCGTAACTCCTCGTCACCCTGATCAGGACCTCCTCGAGCATTCTTAGGTATCTGTGGACGTCGTGGTCCTGCAGCTTGATAATCGGGTAACCAACGAGTTGACCGGGACCGTGGTAGGTGGCGTCTCCGCCCCTCTCGACGTTAAAGACGGGTACCCCCTGGGGTCGGAAGTTATCGACGCTCGTCCTCCTCCCGAGGGTAACGACGTGTTCGTGCTCTACCAAGATCAGAGTATCAGGCGAGGAGTCGTTCGCCCTCGCCGCGACCAGCTCCTTCTGAAGTCGCCAGATCTCCCCGTACTCCCTCCTTCGACTCCCGAGATCCAGAACTCTACCCTTTTTCATACTTTCAACTGATGGATCGGTTTACCCTCTGCTGCTTCCGCGGCCTCCATTAGACCCTCGGAGAGTGTCGGATGTGGATGTATCGTAAGGGCGATATCCTCAACGGTGGCGCCCATCTCGATCGCGAGAGCCGCCTCGCTGATGAGGTTCGATGCTTCCGGGCCCACTATCTGGACCCCCAGAACCAGCCCGTTGGACACATCGGAGACAATCTTGACGAAGCCTTCGGGCTCTCCGGTGGAGAGGGCCCTCCCGAGGGCCGCGAAGGGGAACCTGTTCTTCTTCACGGTGTAACCCGCGGCAACCGCCCTCGCCTCGGTCAACCCGGCCGTCGCTATTTCGGGGTCTGTAAAGATGGCGTCCGGAACGGTGGTCCACTCAGCGGCCGTCGGCAACCCCGCCGCCGACTCGGCCGCGACGACCCCCTCCTTGAAGGCTTTGTGCGCCAATAGAGGAGGACCCCTGACATCGCCGACCGCGTAGATCCCAACGACGTTGGTCATCATGCGCTTGTCGGTTTTTATGAAACCACGCTGGTCCGTCTCGACTCCTATCGTCGAGAGGTTCAACTTCTCAGTCCTCGGCTTTCTCCCAACGCTCAGAAGAAGCTTATCGGCTTCCAGGCTGATCACGCCAGCTCCGGTATCGACCTTCGCGACGACAGAGGCCTGCATCTTCTCGATGGCCGCGACCCTAGATTTCAGGTAGACTTTCCCTCCTCTTCTCTCGAAGTTCTTCTGCACCAATCGGACGAGGTCCGGGTCCGCTCCGGGGAGGAGCTGCTCAGTGAGTTCCACGACGGTTATCCGGCTGCCCAGCTTCTGATACATGCACGCGAATTCCAACCCCACGACACCCCCTCCCACCACGAGGAGCTCATTCGGAGCCGAGGTGAGTTCCAGCGCCTCCTTGGAGCTGATAACAACTCTGCCGTCGAAGGCGATCCCCGGAAGCTCCGCGGGACGAGTTCCGGTCGCGATCACGATCCTCTTCGTCTTCACCTCCTCCACCCCCTCCTTCGACCTCACCACGACCTTCTCACGCCCTCCGACCTCCGCCTCGCCCATGACGAGCTCGACGCCGTTCCCCTTGCAGAGGGCCTCGATGCCAGAGACAAGCTTGGATATCACCTGCGACTTCCACTTCTGAAGAGCCGCGTAATCTATCCGCGCCCCGTCGATCAGTAGACCAAACTTCTCAGCCTCCTTGACTTTCTCGTAGAGCTTCGCGACTGTTATCAGAGACTTGGAGGGGATGCATCCCGCCCAGAGGCACTCGCCGCCGAGCCACTTCTCCTCAACCAGGAGTGTCCTGAGACCTAGCTGCGCAGCCCTGATCGCGCAGACGTAGCCTCCCGGACCGCCTCCAATCACTGTAAGGTCCGCTTCCTTCACCGGGGTTCAAGTTGGCGAATCGGGAGGTCGCTTAAATCTTCACCCACCCCTTCGAGGAAGACTCGCGGGAACAGTTAATTAGTTAACTACCGCCTCGACTTCGTTTGCTTTCTGCCTGCGTCCTAATCAGGTCCGAGCGGGGAAAGTTCGAAACTGTGACTGCGAGGTTGGCGCAGCTTCCTCAGGTCATGAGAGCCTTCTCGGTCCTCGGGAGGTTTGACATCGTGGCTGACGTGGAGGCGAGAGATAGCCTGGAGCTCGGTAGGGCGATACTGAAGATCAACAGACTCGCAGGCGTCGTCTTCACGGAGACCCTCCCTCAGGTCGAGGGGAGATGAGGGGAAGAGGGCTGCTCAACGCGTGCATCCTGATCAAGACCACACCCCTTCAGACGGAATCGGTTCTTGAGAAGACGGCGAAGTTGAAGGGTGTGAGGAAGGCCTTCATCGTATACGGGCGTTTTGACATGATCGCATTCGCAGAAACGGACGACTATCCCGGGATCAGGGCGTTGACGGGGACGATAAACGCCATCGAAGGGGTAAGAAGCACCGAGACACTCGTCGAAGCCTAGCTAGAGGACCTCGGTGAGCAGCTTCTTCGGGTCCTGAATCGTTTCGATAACCCTCGTGGTGAAGCGTGCCGCGTAGGCTCCGTCCACCACCCTGTGGTCGAAGGTAAGAGAGAGGTACATCATGTCCCGCACCTCGACCTTTCCCTCTCTGAAGACCGGCCGCTTCACGATCTTGTAGACACCCAGGATCGCGACGTCTGGTAGGTTGATGATAGGCGTCGCGAAGAGTCCGCCTATGGCGCCCACGTTGGTAATCGTGAAGGTCGAGCCGTGCACCTCCTCCAGGATGAGTTGACCCGCCCTGGCCTTCTCTGCGAGCCTTTCGATCTCTCCCGCGAGGGCAAAGATGTCCTTCGTGTCGGCGTCCTTAACGACCGAGACTACCAGCCCCTGCTCCGTATCCACCGCTATTCCGAAGTTGTAGTAGCCCTTGAGGATGATGTTCCCGCTCTGCTCGTCGAGCGAGGAATTCAGGTACGGAAATTCCTTGAGGGCCGGAATGAGTGCCTTTACGATGAGAGGAAGGTAGGTGAGTTTCACACCCCTCTTCTCCGCGCTTCCCTTGAGCGCTTCACGGATTAGGACGAGCTCCGTAACATCCGCCTCGTCCACGTGAGTCACATGGGCGGCGGTGTCCCTCGACTTCACCATCCGCTCCGCGATCGTCCGCCTGATGCCTCTCAATGGGATTGATTGCTCCTTCTTGGATGGTTGGGCGACGACAACAGCAGCAGCGGTGGTGGTAGCCGTGACCGGAACCATTCGAGTCGTCATTCCTTGCGTCGCTCCTCCTTTCTGTGCAGCCACCCTCACGTCATCATCGGTCACCCTCCCCTGTGGGCCTCCTCCCTTCAGGGTGGAGATATCGACGTTGAGTTCCCTAGCAAGACGGCGAGTGGCGGGAGTAGCCAGGACTCTGGCCCCCGGGGACTCGGAAAGATACGTCGGTGGTGCCCGCGGCTGCGTACTAGTCGTCTCCCGCGGGGGCGTGGGGGTAGGAGGAGGAGTGAGCGCCGGCTTCTTCTCTCCGTCCTCCGAGATGACGAGAATCGTCTGCCCCACCTTCACGCTCTCGCCCTCCTTGGCCAGGATCCTGGAGACTACGCCACTGCGTGGGGCGGGAATCTGGACGTTGACCTTGTCCGTCATTACCTCGACGAGAGGCTGGTCTTCCTTCACGTTCTCGCCTTCCTTGACAAACCACTTCAGAATCTCGCCTTCGGCGACTCCCTCGCCGATGTCTGGAAGTTTGAATTCGTAGGGCAAGACCGCTGGCCGCTATTTTCTCCCCGCCCCCCGCCATTAGTATCCTTTGCGGTGTTTCGTCGACTCGACGATTGGGATCAGTAGTTGAGAACTTTAGTCGCGGCCTTCAGTATTCGATCCTTGCTGGGAACGTACTCGTCCTCAAGCTTGGAGAGAGGAACGACGGTGTCGAAACCTGTGACTCTCTTCACCGGCGCCTTCAGGTAGTCAAGGCCCTCGTCCGCGATCTTCGCGGCAATCTCGGCGCCTACCCCGAGATTCCTCGGCGCCTCGTGCACTATCACCACCCTGCCTGTCTTCCTCACGGATGCTAGTACCGTCTCGAAGTCGATCGGGGAGACTGTCCTCAGGTCGATTACTTCAACTGAGTAGGAGCGCTCTGTCTGCTGCTGTTGTAGCGCGTCGGCCGCAGCGAGCGTCGGGGCCATCATGGCGCCGTAGGAAATCAGGGTCAGGTCTGTCCCGCCCCGAACGAGCTTCGCCTTCCCTATGGGGATGGTGTACTCCTCCTCGGGGACCTCCGTCTTGGGGGAGTCGTAGAGCTTCTTCGGCTCCATGAAGATGACGGGGTTCGTCTCCCTCAGGGCGGATGCCAGAAGTCCTTTCGCGTCGTAGGGATTGGAGGGGATGACTACTTTCAACCCGGGGGTGTGACAGAAGTGCGCCTCGGGGGAGTCGGAGTGACTCTCGGGCGCGCGTATCCCCGCACCGTAGGGAAACCTGATCACGCCCCGCGCTGTAAACCTCCCGCGTGTCCTGTTTCTCATTCTTGCGACATGGTTGAAGATCTGGTCGTACGCCGGAGGGGTGAAACCGTCAAATTGGAATTCCGCGACGGGCACGAGACCCCCCGCGGAGAGTCCCACGTATACGCCGGCGATGCTCGCCTCCGCGAGGGGAGTGTCGAAGACGCGGTTGGGGCCGAATTCGTCTTGGAGGCCGCGGGTCACCTGGAAGACCCCGCCGTTCTTCCCCACATCCTCGCCGAAGACGACTATCTTTCCGTCCCTCTTCATCTCCTGACGAAGGGCCATGTTCAGGGCGTTTCTCATATTGACCGCGGGCCTGCCGCCGGTCAGGGTTGGCTCGATGCTGGAGGCCGAGTCCTGCGGGGCGGTTGCGCCGAAGTTCTCGCGCATCTCATCCACCAAAATAGGGGTGGGCACGTCGTACATGTACTGGAACATATCGGTGGGCGGGGGAGGGTGGATGGACCTGAAGGCCCTCACGGCGTCTTCAATCTTCGCCGCAATCGAAGAGGCGACGGACTGCTTGTAGGGGGCGTCTATGATGCCCTTGTTCAGCAGATACTTTTCAAACCTCACAATCGGGTCTTTCTTCTCCCATTCACTCAGCTCCTCGGGGGACTTCAGTTTGTTGGAGACAAGCTCTGCCGTACTGTGAGGTCCCATCCTGTATGTGTAGAATTCAATGAGCATCGGGCCCATCCCCCGCCTCGCTCTTTCAACCGCATACTTCGTGACCTCGTAAGATGCGATCACGTCGTTCCCGTCGACGACGATCCCGTCGAACCCGTAGGCGGTGGCCTTCTGCGCGATCGTCTTCGATGCCGTCTGCCTTGGTCGCTTTAGTGAAATCGCCCACTGATTATTCTCAACCGCGAAGATGATCGGAAGATGGAAGACTCCGGCGAAGTTAAGGGCCTCGTGGAAATCCCCCTTCGATGTCCCGCCGTCGCCGGTCGAGGTGAGCACGATGGAGTTTTCCTTCTGGAAGGTCTTGGCCATCGCCAAGCCAGCGGCGTGAGGCAGCTGAGTCGCGACAGGAACGGCAATCGGGAGCATGTTGACTTCCTCCGGCCCTCTCATCCCTCGCTCGTCCCCGCCCCAGTACTGGAGGAGCTGCAGCAGAGGGTAGCCCCAGGCGAGCATCGCGGCGCTGTCCCGATACATCGGGACGAACCAGTCGTTCTTCTGGAGGGGCGAGATGAACCCGATCTGGGCACCCTCCTGCCCTCTGCAAGGAGTGTAGGTGCCGAGCTCCCTCAAGGTGGAGAGGTTGCTCGCCTTCTGGTCGAAGTACCGGCCGAGGACCATCCACTCGTACATCCTGCGGAGGGTGTCGGGGTCGATGCTCGGCTCGTCACCGTTCAGCGTTCCGTCGGGCGAGATCCTTCGATATACGGCGTCGTCGGCTTTTCGGAGCCAAAAATCAGCTTCGCTGAAGATTTTCAGCTCTGATCTCGTCTCATACTGAGCCATGTCCATCGTCGTAAATGCGTTTTCCTTTATTTAACGATATTCACTTTAATCTGCTCTACAATGGAAGTGCCAAGCCACGCTCGCCGCTCGTCACTCGGGGAGGCAGACTGCGCCGAGCGAGGCGGACGTGACAAGCCTCGCATACTTGGCGAAGACACCGTGCCTGTACTTCGGGCTCGGTGGCTTCCACCTCGCCTTGCGTTGGGAAACCTCCGAGTCGTTCAGCTCCGCTCGGAGCGTCCGGCCGTCTACATCGATTTCGACGATGTCGCCGTCGCGGAGGAGAGCGATCGGCCCGCCCGCCACCGCTTCCGGGGAGACGTGTCCGACCATCAAGCCGTGGGTTGCGCCTGAGAAACGCCCATCGGTCAGCAGGGCAACCTTCTCCGCGAGGCCCCCACCGACTATCGCCGCCGTGACGGCGAGCATCTCGCGCATACCCGGACCGCCCTTCGGCCCCTCATACCGAACGACCACGACGTCGCCCTCCTTTATCTTCCCGTCGACGACCTCGCGGAAAGCCTCCTCCTCGGAGTCGAAGACTCTCGCTGGACCGCGATGATACCCCCTGGAAGAACCCGTCGTCTTGAGCACCGCCCCCTCTGGGGCGAGGTTCCCCCTCAGGATGGCGAACCCACCCGATGCGCGTACGGGAGCTCTGCTGTCGTGCACGACATCCTGCCCCGGAGGGAGGGTGATTCCCTCGAGCCTGTCTTCCACCTTCTCGCCGGTGACAGTTCTGCATTCGCCGTGCAGAAATCCTGCGTCGAGCAGAAGTTTCAGGACGACGGGGAGGCCACCCACTCTTTCGACGTCGGCCATGACGTACTTCCCCGCGGGTTTTAGGTCGGCGAGCTCGGGAACGCGGGAACCGACGCGGTCGATGTCCTCGAGGCCCAGCTTGACGTTCGCTTCGTACGCAATCGCGAGCAGATGAAGAACCGCATTGGTGGAACCACCCATCGCCGCAACGGTCGCTATCGCGTTATCGAAGGCCTCCCGGGTCAGGACATCCCTCGGTTTCATGTTACGGTCCAGGACACCCATCACCGCCCGTCCCGTCTCATAGGCCAGCCGATGGCGGCTCTCGCTCGGAGCTGTTGGGGCGGCACAGTTGGTGACGGTCAGGCCCAGTGCCTCGATCGCCGAGGCCATGGTGTTCGCGGTGAACATCCCCCCGCAGGCGCCGTAGGTGGGACAGGCGGAGCACTCCAGTTCCCTCAACTGGGCGAGGGTCATCCTTCCCCTCTTCACGGCACCGACCGCCTCGAAGACGTCCTGAATCGTCACACTGCGTCCATTCTGTTCGCCGGGTGGGATGCTCCCGCCGTAGAGGTAGATGCTGGGGAGGTTGAGGCGGGCCAACGCCATTATGCACGCGGGTTGAGTCTTGTCACACGCCCCTATCGCGACGAGTGCATCGAACTGATAGGCGACCGCACAGAGTTCTATCGAATCGGCGATCACTTCGCGACTGATGAGGGAGGCCTTCATCCCCTCGTGTCCCATCCCTATCGCATCGTTTACCGCGATCGTGTTGAACTCGAGGGGCGTCCCCCCCGCGTCACGAACACCTCTCTTCACCTCCTGCGCCAGCTCGCGCAGATGGTAGTTGCAGGGCTGGGCCTCGGTCCAGGTGTTTGCGATACCGATTATCGGGCGCTCGAAATCCTCGTCGGTCAGGCCTATCGCCCGCAGCATAGCCCTCTGGGGTGCTCTCTCCACCCCCGACGTGATGTTCTGGCTGTGCCGTTTTCTCGCATCAGTCTGTTCGCGAGGTTCGCCTCCTCCGCCTCTCCTTCTTCCCTCGTCATCAATGGGTGGACGAGTTTGCAACTTGCTCGACGCTGCTCTGACCTAAACTTAAATGGTGTGCTCGGGGCGACATCGGAGGCGCGATATAAAAAAATGCCCAGGATGTGGCACGACGAGCAACTCAGTCTGGGGCCGCTAAGGGACCAGACAATCGCAGTGATCGGTTACGGGATACAGGGCGCCGCCCAAGCGAGCAACATGAGAGACTCCGGGCTCAAAGTGCTCGTGGGCCTCAGGAAGGGAGGGAGGAGCTGGGAGGTGGCCGCGAAGGAAGGTCACAAGGTCCTGGAAGTGGTCGAGGCCGCAAGAGCGGCGGATATCGTCCACATGCTGATACCCGATATGGAACAATCGCGGGTATACCGCGAGGCCGTTGCGCCTCAGCTGACGAAGGGGAAGGCCCTCTCCTTCTCCCATGGCGCCGCGATTCACTGGAGGTGGATAGTCCCTCCGGACTACGTCGATGTGATAATGCTGGCCCCGAAGGCACCGGGACAGAGGGTGAGGGAGCTCTACCTTCAGAACTTTGGGACGCCGGCCCTGGTGGCTGTGCAGAGGGATGCTTCCGGGGGAGCGTGGAACAGAATCCTTGGCATGGCGAAGGCCACGGGTTGCGCGAGGGCAGGCATAATCGAAACTACGTTCAAGGAGGAGGTCGAGACCGACTGGTTCGGCGAGCAGGCGGACCTGTGCGGAGGGGTGGACAGGCTCGTAAGGACTGCGTTTGAGACGCTGGTAGAGGCGGGCTACCAGCCGGAGATAGCCTACTTCGAGTGCCTTCATGAGCTGAAGCTGATCGTCGACCTCATTCAGAAGTACGGGATAGCGGGGATGTACAGGAGGGTGAGCGAGACCGCGAGGTACGGAGGGCTGACGAGGGGAGGGCGGGTGATCGGCACGGAGGTCAGGAAGTCGATGAAGAGGACCCTGGACGAGATCCAGAAAGGGAATTTCGCGAAGGAATGGGTCGAGGCGTACGGCAAGGAGGGCTCACGGGCCTTCGAGAAATATCTCGGCGAACTGGACAAGCACCAGATTGAGGAGGTCGGGAGGAGGCTGAGGAGTATCATGTGGCCCAGGGAAGCCGTTTCATGAATGACCCAGGTAGCTGAACCCCTCAATCACGACTACCTCGTCTGAAGTGCGAGAGCCATTGACTGGATTGATCCTCGGTCTCTCAAACGTCAGCCTGGCCATCGAGGGAAGGAAGATAATACGAGACCTGAGTTGGGAGGTGAAGGAGGGAGAAAACTGGGTCCTGGTCGGAGAGAACGGGGCCGGTAAGACGACCCTTCTCGGGATACTCAACGGGTATCGCTGGCCGAGCGCGGGGAGGGCTACGGTGCTCGGAAAGGATTTCGGCAGCTTTGACCTGAGGGACCTCAGGAGAAAAATCGGTTTTGTGAGCTCCTACATCAGCGACTGGATACCGGAGGAAGAGAAGGTGATAGACGTCGTCGTGAGCGGTAGATACGCCTCGATCAAGCTTTGGAAGAACCCACCCCCGGAGGAGGTGGCCTTCGCCAGCCGCTTGCTCAGGAGGGTGGGATGCGGCCGGTACGAGGGTGCGAACTTCGGCAAACTGTCACAGGGTGAGAGGCAGAGGGTCATCATCGCGCGAGCACTGATGGCGAGGCCTCGACTGATGGCGCTCGACGAGCCGTGCGCGGGGTTAGACCTCCCGGGGAGGGAGAAGTTCCTCTCCACGGTCGCGCGGATCGCAGAGAGCGGAAATCCCACGATGATTTACGTGACGCACCGAATTGAAGAGATCCCCGCGGGCTTCACCCACGCACTCCTCCTCAGGGAAGGGAGGGTGACGGCAAAGGGAAGGATAGACCAGGTCCTGAATAGCAGGAACCTCAGCGCCTGTTTCCGGGTCCCCATCACGGTCAGAAAGTGGAGGAATAGGTACTACGCACTTGTCGACGACTGATGAACGATGGAAGATTCCTACCCCTTCTTTCGGCCGTCGTGAATCTGACGGGCGATGAACCCAGCGACCTCCGCAGACTTGTTTTTCCCCCCCAAGTCGGGGGTGCTGACGCCCCTCTCTAGCGCCGCGTTGACCGCGGTCCTCAGCGAACTCGCCGCCTTCCCGCAGACGGGGTCCCGGCGACTCTCCCCCAACCACTCCAGCATCATCGAGACCGAAAGAAGCATCGCGATAGGATTCGCAATACCTCGGTTGGCTATGTCGGGGGCGGACCCGTGCACCGGCTCGAAGAGAGCAAACTTATCGCCGAGGTTCGCGGATGGAGCGAGTCCGATCCCCCCGACGAGCTGAGCCGCCTCATCCGATAGGATGTCTCCGAAGAGGTTCGTGGTCACGATGACGTCGAAGCTCTCGGGAGAACGGATCAGTGCCATCGCGGCCGCGTCAACGTACATCTCACTGAAGTTGACACCCGGATGCCCCCTCCAGACCTTCCTGCAGGCGCTCGCAAAGACTCCGTCGCTCTTCCTGAGCACGTTCGCTTTGTGGACCGCGACGACCTTCCTCCCCTTCTTTCTGGACTCGGCCAGCCCGAAGGCACGCTCCGCGATCCTCTCAGATGCCCTTCGAGTTATCAGGCGTAGCGCGACCGCTCCACCATCTATCTCGAACTCCATCCCCTTGTACAGGTCTTCGGTGTTCTCTCTGACAATCACGAGGTCGGCCCCGGGAGCGAGTGACCTTACGCCGGGCAGCCCCTTCGCGGGTCTGATATTGGCGTAGAGGTCAAAATCGCGTCTCAGGCGGACGACGACATCGGCCGCGCTCTCACCCACGGGCGCCTTGAGACAGGAGTCAGACCGGCGGATGACACTTATCGATTCCTCCGGTAGAGCGACCCCGCCCTTCTGAAGACAGGAGTCGCCCGCGAGGGCTGGTCGTATCTCCAGACTGAGCCCGAACTCGGCTTCGAGTGCTTCGAGGATAGAGAGCGCGGCCCTGGTGACCTCCGGCCCGATGCCGTCACCCTCGATGAGTGCTATGCGATACCTGGTCAAGGGCCGTTCCGCGCGTGTGCGCCGATTCGAGTATTAATTCTCGCGAGTCCGGCCGCTCTTCTTCTTGCGTGCGCTGACATCCGCCGCGAGGGCCTTCGCCCGCTCCGTCTTCGCGAGAAGAGCGTTGATCCCGTTGACGATCGCCTCTACGCTCCCGACGACGATGTCCTTCTTCATGCCCCGCCCCGAGGCCATGTTGTTGTAGGCGTCCTCCACGCGCACGGTCACGTCGGCGGTCGCGTTCGACCCGCCAGAGAGGGCCTCGAGTCGGTACTCCTTGAGGCTGATCTCCTCGAAACTGCTGACGATCTTCTGAATGGCGTTGAGCGCGGCATCGACGGGACCTACCCCCACCTCGGTCGCTTCGCGAGTCTCTCCCCTGACCTTGAGCTTCACCGACGCGCTGGGGAGCCTGTTTATGCCCGTCACGACCTCGAGTCCCTCGAGTTCCACTAGGCGCTCCTCGACCTCCCTCCTCTCCCCCATCACCGACCTGGCGATGTTGTAGAGGTCGCCGTCCGTGACCGAGCGCCCCTCGTCACCCGACTCCTTCACCTTGTCTACGATCAGCCTCAGATGCTCTTCCTTCGGCGTCAGACCCATCTGACGGAGCTGGTGAGAGATTCCGTGCCTCCCGGCGTGCTTCCCCGCCTGGAACCATCGTATGCGTCCGACCGTTGAAGGCTCGAAGGGTTCGTAGGTGAAGGGATTGGAGAGGATGCCGTGGGTGTGGATCCCGGATTCGTGCCCGAAGGCGTTCTCTCCGATGATCGCCTTGTTGGGCTGAACGACCACCCCGGTCAGCTTGGAGACGAGTCGAGACGTCTCGTAGAGAAGGCCTGTCCTGATTCTCGTTCTCAGCCCGTAGAGGTTCTGGCAGGTCACGGCGAATTCCTCAAGCGACGTGTTCCCGGCCCTCTCCCCGATTCCATTCACGGTCAGATGGGCCTGCTCCGCCCCGGCCAAGACGCCGCCGATGCTGTTTGCGACGGCCAGCCCGTAGTCGTTGTGGCAGTGAACGCTCACCACGATCTTCTGAGAGACGGACTTCGCCGCCTTCACGTACCTCGCCATCGTTTCAGGGGTGGCGGTGCCGACGGTGTCCGGGATGTCCAGTCGGTCAGCCCCCGCGTCCGATACGCGCCTGACGACTCGCCTGAAGAAGCTCAGGTCGGTCCTCGTCGAGTCTTCGGGCGAAAACTCTACCTTCACGCCGAGACTCTTGGCGTAGCGCACACCCTCCGCAGACCTTTTGAGCATCTCTTCGCGGGTGATGTGCAGCTTGTGCTTCAGGTGAATGTCGGAGCAGGCGAGAAAGACGTGGACCGAGTCCACCCCGCACTGGATTGCCGTATCGATGTCTAGCTTCTCGGCCCTCGCGAGGCCGCAGATCTCCGCAGAAAGACCAGCCTTCGCGATCAGGCGAACGCCCTCCTGTTCTCCCTTCGAGGTTATCGGGAAACCGGCCTCGATGACGTCGACGCCCAGCCTATCGAGCGCCTGCGCGATCTGGAGCTTCTCCTCGGGGATGAGCGAAACTCCCGGGGTCTGCTCGCCGTCGCGGAGCGTCGTATCGAAGACCCTTACGATTCTCTCCTTCAAGTGATCAACCCTTCGGGACGGCTGTCGTTCCCGTCCTGGCAAGTTCGAGTATGTGGGAGCTGTCGAACCGGTGAATGAAGCGGTCTATCTCGCTCGGGGTTCCGATTACCTCCACGGTTATGCTCCGGTCGGAGGTCTCGACTATGCGCGCCCCCTGCAGCCGCTTGTCATCCAGGTGCGAGACGCTGGACAGGTTCAGCTTCACGAGGGCCAACTCTCTCGCGGTCACCTCCTCGGGGCTGTAGGTCTGGGCTTCGTAGACGTCGATCACCTTGCTGAGCTGCTTTGCGAGGAAGTCGAGGGTCGCGTCGTCCCCGTTGACGGTCATCGTTATCCTCGACCTGTCACCACCGTTTGTGACCCCGCAGGTGAGTCCTTCGATGTTCAGCCGCATGAGCCTGATCATATGCGTCACTCTGAAGAGGGTCCCCGGTTTGTTTTCAACGAGGACGGAGAGAATTTTCAGGGCCATCAGAAGATTGCCATCTCCTTGGGGGGACCCACAACCGTCTCCTTGATGCTCTTCCCGGGGGGCATGAACGGAAAGACGTCCTCCTCGGAAGAGACGGGGACGTCGATTACCGCGGGCGAGTCGAGAGAGATGCCTTCCTTCAGGGCCTTCCCGAATTCCTCGAGCGTCGTCACCCTCTTCGCGAAAGCACCGTACGCCTCCGCCAGCTTGACGAAGTCGCAAGACTTGCCGAACTTCACACCCGAGAACCTGCGGTTGTACATCAGCCTCTGCCACTGCTCCACCATCCCCAGGCTCCGGTCGTTGATGATGATCGAGACTATCGGGATCTTCTCGTCCACCGCCGTTCCCAGACTGTTATCAGTCATCATGAAGCTGCCGTCTCCGTCGAAATCTACGACGGGAACCTCCGGCTTCGCCACCTTCGCCCCGATCGCCGCCGGCAAACCGAACCCCATCGTCCCCAGACCGGTAGAAGTGATCCAGGTCCTGGGCTTCAGGACCCTCCAGTGAATTTCGCACCACATCTGATGCCTGCCGACGCCCGTCGTGAGGATGGTCTGTGGCGGGAGGACCTCTCTCATCTTCCTCACTATCTTCGGTCCCGAGAGCTCGGAGTCGTAATCGGTGTAGGCGGGGATGCTCTTCATCTCCTCTCTCACCTGCGCGATTCTCGCGAGCCAGGGGTTGGAGTCGCTCCTCCTGGAGATGCGCCGGACGAGCGCCTTGTAGACCTTCGTCAGAACCTGGTTCGCGTCTCCCCGGATGTAGAGGTCGACCTGCTTGTTCTTGTTGAACTCGGAGGGGTCGGCATCGATGTGGATTATCTTCGCCTGCTTGCAGAACTCGGAGAAGGTGCCGGTAGACCTGTCAGAAAAGCGAACACCAACCGCCATCAGGAGGTCACATTCAGAGACCAGCTTGTTCGACTCCGCCCTTCCGTGCATCCCTATGGGCCCCAAGCACAGTGGATGACCCTCCGGGAAGGAACCCTTTCCTTGAAGGGTGGTGATGACGGGGGCCATCAAGAGCTCGGAGACCGCTTGGAATGGCTCGTAGGCGTTGGAGATTCTGATCCCTCCCCCGCCCATAATCAACGGCTTCTCGGCCTTGACCAGCATCTCGGCGGCCCTCTCGACCGCCAGAGGGTCGACTTCCACGTAGGGTGTGTAGCCTTTCACTTCCACACTCTCAGGGAAGGGTATGTCCCGCACTTCCTGTTGAACGTCCTTCGGTATGTCCACGAGGACCGGTCCTGGCCGTCCGGATGTCGCGATGTAGAATGCCTTCTTGATTCCGGAGGGTATCTCTGTAGCGCTGAGGGGTTGGATCGAGTACTTCGTGATGGGCGTCATCACGCCGATGACGTCGGTCTCCTGGAAGGCGTTTCGACCTGTCATGGCCTTCGGCACCTGACCGGTTATCGCGACAACTGGAGATGAGTCGGCGTACGCGGTCGCTATTCCGGTCACGAGATTGGTCGCACCGGGACCCGAGGTCCCCATGCACACACCCGCCCTTCCCGAGACCCTCCCGAACGCGTCCGCCATGTGTGCGGCACTCTGCTCGTGGCGTGCGAGAATGTGGCGAATATCCGAATCAAGGAGAGCGTCGTATATCGGGAGATTTGCGCCACCGGGCATCCCGAAGACGAACTTCACGTGCTCTTGTCTCAGTGTCTCAATGACGGCCCGCGCACCAGAGATTTCATGCATAGAATCAACTCCCATTTTTTCGAACCCCACAAATCTTGATTAGAAGAGTAAGGTTCTCTAACCAAGAATGAGAAGCGACGCTACGAGGACATAGACTGGCACTGTTTTCGCGGCGCTTCCGACCATGTAACACACAGATTGCCCAAATTCACGTTATAAATATTGCTAATTTAATCCCGTCAGGCCTAGACCGACCTTCTTGACCCGGTTCACCGCATCGTACGTGAGCGAGAGTAGGAAAGAATCGGGTACTGGACGGAGACGACGTTGCTAACCTTGTCGTAGGTGTATAGCCTCGCGTACCTGGCAGTACTAATGACCATCGTTTCGTTCGTGAATCTGTTCTCCGCATGGTTCACAAAAAGGCTAGCCAACCAACGCTCTAAAGACATAGAAAAGTGCATAAGTGACTTCAAACCCCAAAACCATCCCCAATCCTAAGGGACGACCACCTTCCCGCCACCGCCACCATGCAGACCTTCGGTCTCGAAGAAAATCGAGCACTCCAATCAATACCCCAATAGAAACAAAGACGAATAGTAGATTTACAAAGAAAGTACTGGTCAATGTGATGCTGGCCGTTAGAATTAAGCCAACAACAAAGCCGAATATGAGAAGTTGATAATCTGAGAGTGACCGGTTCCAGACACTGACGTTTTCCTTGCCCCCCGTGTCGCTCCTGTAGGCTATGTGATCCGTTGCCATGGTCCAATATATTCAGGAGATGGTATCCCCGCACTAGATTCTGCGGCAGACTGTGCAAGGGCGGTCGCTCCTGCAGAAATTGTCGCAGCCCTTATTCCCGAACCAATGGCTTGGTTCGAGGTTAGGGAAGCATCCAAACCTCCTCCGAATGCACCAAATCCCCCTCCAATCAGTGTAACACTCAAAGCCGCCCCTGGTCTTCTCCCCTCCGCTGAAACTATTGCTTGGCCAGTGTAACTCGTCGCAATTCCGGCAAGAGCCTGACCTGACAAGAATGTACCTGCACTTGTGTAGGTCATTTTACCCGCGGTCGCAAGAGGGAGGAGCCCCTTGGCAGCTACCGAGAGCCCCCCTCCTAGCAGGCCGACTCCCGAGTTGAGTAAAACACCGGTCGACGTGGCCTTATCACCTGCAAGTGCTGTATATGTGATGGCGCTCGCCGCAGCTCCACGAACCTGTTAACTTTTTTGCAGGCCGGTTTGGGATCAAGGTGGCCCCAGCCTTGGGAGGACTTTCTCGAAGGAGAGAGCCGCGGAGAGGAGCCTTTGGTCCGCCATCACGTCGCCCACGAGCTGTAGCCCCACCGGAAGGACCTCACGCGTAGCCCCGCAGGGGATAGAAATTGCCGGCGCACCCACTAGGTTGAACAGCTCGGTTAGCCGCAGGAGCGCCGTCCTGACGTCCATCGACGTGTTCCCGACCACAACTCTACTGGTTTTCAGCCGAGGAGCGGCGATGCAGGTCGTCGGCAGGACAAGGAGGTCAACCCTCTTGAATAGGCGTCGGAAAGAGGCGGTCAGCTTCCGGCGTACCCTCTGAGCGGCCAGATACGTCGTGGCTGGTATCAGCAACCCCTGCAGAAGCCGCTCTCTTACGTCCTTTCCGTAGTCTGCGAAATGATCTCTCATCCACTCTCTGTGGTAGGATGCAGCCTCGGCATGCACTATGATATTTCTTGCAGCCGCCATGGCCTGAGGATTCTCCAGCTGGACCTTCATCAACTTCGCGCCTTCCTTCTCGGCCATGTTGAGAGATGCCTCGTACCTCCTCCTCACGTCCTCCTCGAGCGGCTCCAGCACGTTCCGCGGGATACCCAGGCGGAGTCCCCTGAGTTTCAGCGGTCTGGTTCTCCAGCCCGATTTTGGGTCATGTGCGGCGGCCTCCGTGAAGGTCACCGAAGCGAGTATGATTGCGTCCCGGACTGACTTCGTCAAGAAACCGATTGAGTCGAGGCTCCAGCTAAGAGGGATTACTCCATCCCTGCTCACGAGACCGTAGGTTGGCTTGTAGCCAACAACCCCGCAGAGTGAGGCTGGAATCCTTATCGAGCCTGCGGTGTCTGAGCCGATCGCCGCGCAGGACATTCCCGCTGCCACGGAGACCGCACCCCCGCCCGAGGAGCCGCCCGAGATTCTATCCTTCTTCCACGGATTCCTGCAATTCCCAAAGTGAGGGTTCAGGTTCGTCACGCCGAACGCAAACTCGTGAAGGTTGGTCTTTCCAGTGAGAGTCGCGCCAGCCTCCTTGAGCGCTCTGACTACGGCTGCGTCTACGCGGGGGACATAGCCGAGTAGAACCTTCGAACCTGCGGTGGTCGGCTTACCCCTGACGTGAATGATGTCTTTGACCGAGATGGGGATCCCGCGGAGACTTCCGCGTCCGCTGCCCCTCTCTCCGCCCGGGAAGACGGTGATGAAGGCTCTGAGTTCGTCGTTCTGCCTTCTTATGTTGTCGAGCTGTGACTCAAGAAGCTCCTCGGCGTGAATCGACCGGGCGGCCAGTAGCTTCGACGCCTCCCAGACGGTCAGAGCGGAGAGTCTCGAACTCAATATCATTCAGGTTCGAAGGTCGTCGCCGGTTCCAGGTCGGGGTCTATTAGCCCACCGAGCTTTCGGTCGAGGGCGACGATCGCGTCTATCCTCTCCATCGCCGCCTCGCTCCCCCCCTTCGGTAGAGAGAAGAGTTCATCGAGATGTGGGACCTTGCTTCTCATGTCAGACGATCAGAGACGCCTTGGGTTAAGAGTGTTTCCCAGTGACCGCTTACCGAGCCTTCGGATAGACTCTGGTGACCCAATCCGCGTGCTTCTTCGATTCCCCCTTCACCGCCTGAGAGTAGGCTGCCTTCAACTGCACCGTCACTTTCCCGGGTTCGCCGTCGCGTATCTTTCTCCCGTCGACCTCCAGAATCGGCTCCACTTCGCTCGCGGTACCCGTGAAGAAAACCTCCTCGGCGGTGTAGAGCTCGCCTCTGTCGATGGGCCTCTCCTCGATAGAAAGGGCCGCGTCTTTCGCGAGGGTGATGACGGTGTCTCTCGTAATCCCCTCCAAGATCGAGGAGTAGACCGGAGGAGTGCTTATCACTCCTCTCTTGACGATGAAGATGTTCTCCCCGGCGCCTTCGCTGACGCGCCCCTGGTCATCGAGGAGGATGGCCTCGTCGTACCCCGCTAGTTTCGCCTCGATCGTGGCGACGCATGAGTTAAGATAGTTCGCCGCAGACTTCGCCCTCGGTATCACCGACATCGGTGAAATCCTCCTCCAGGATGAGACGCAGACGCGGAGCCCACTCCTCTCGAAGTAAGCCGAGAAGGGGAAGGCGAAAGCGGCTATGTGTTTGGGATGCTTCCTGTAGTCCAGGTTAATCCCTCCCACCCCCACGAACATTATCGGTCGGATGTACACGGAAGTTCTGAAACCGTTCTTCCTCAGCAGGGCGATGATGCCGTCCTCAACTTCTTCCTCAGTGAAGGTTTGTTCCAGATGGAGCATCTGGGCTGATTCAAAGAGGCGTCTGATGTGGTCTTTCAGGCGGAAGACGTAGAGCTCGCTGTTGTGATAGTAAGCTCTGATTCCCTCGAAGACCGCGGTTCCATAGTGAAGAGAGTGGGCTTTTACAGAAATTTTGGCCTCGTTCGCGGGGACGACCTTCCCATCAAACCAGATGTACTCCGGTTCCTCACTCAATAGATTTGACAAAACGGGTTAAATTCCGCATATAAGATTTTCTCAGAAGAGGCGGTAATTTTGCATGGCGGGGTCAAGAAACGTCTCGGAGAGTGAGAGGTTCTACGGCGAGGACGAGGACGACGGGCCGCCCCCTTCCCCGGGAGACGGTTCCACCTTCGCCTTCGGGTAGGAGCCGAGAACCTTGAAGAAGATGGTCTTGCTGACGAGCTCCCTAAGAGCACCCCTCTGAACGGTGTCATCCCTGTGTCCTTCAAAATCCAGGAAGAAGTAGTACTCCCAGGGACGCTGTCTTGTTGGCCGAGACTCTATCTTCGTGAGATTGATGCCGTGCCTCGCAAAAGATTCCAGGGCGCCGTAGAGGGAACCCGGAACGTGAGGAAGCGAGAAGATTACTGAGGTCTTGTAACCGCCTCCGCGACGACCCTCCTTCGTGGAGAGCACGAGAAATCGGGTATAGTTCCGACCGTAATCCTCGATTCCGCGTGAGAGGACGCTCATCCTGTAGATTCGGGCGGCGTTCTCGCTGGCGACCGCGGCGGCGTTCGTCATCCTCTTCTCTTTGATCATCTTCACGCTGCCCGCGGTGTCGTAGGCGACCATGACTTTCACCCCAAGCGAGGCGAGGAAACCACGGCACTGTGCGAGGGCTTGAGGGTGTGAATAGACGACCTTGAGGTCCCCGACAGTCGTCGAGGGGAGTGCGACGAGGCAGTGCACCACGCGAAGGACTATCTCTCCGGCTATCTTGGCGCTGCTGGTAATCAGCGAGTCGTACGTTTCGTGGACGCTCCCCTCGATCGAATTCTCGATGGGGACGACGCCGTACCTTACGGCTTCGACCTCGGCCAAGTTGAAGACTTCGGGGATTGTCTTGCAGGGGACTGTCTCAGCCCTCCCCCCGAAGCGCTGATAGATCGCCTCCTCGCTGTAGGCGCCGTGCTCTCCTTGGAAGGCAATCCCTTTAGGTCTCAATCTCGTTCAGTGAAAAATGCGTGCCTAATCAGCTCGTCGGAAGCGTTCCTTCGCTCGAGCCCTCCCCGTCTCGGATGACGGAATCTATGAACAGTTCCCCCGCCCTGTAACTGCTTCTAACGAGGGGACCCGATGCGACGTACTTGAACCCCATCTCCTCTCCCAGCTCCTTGTACTTCGCGAACACCTCGGGGCGGACAAATTCGACCACGGGGAGGTGCCTCGCAGATGGTCTGAGATACTGACCGATGGTGAGGAAGTCCACCTCGGCACCCCTCAGGTGCATGAACGCGATTTCCAGCTCCTCCTGAGTCTCCCCCAGCCCAACCATTATCGAAGACTTCGTGTACGTTCTCTGGTTCAGTTTCTTGATGCTCCTCAGAACGGAGAGCGACTGCCAGTAGTTGGCTCTGGGGTCTCTGACCCTCGGAGTCAGGCTCAACGTGGTCTCGAGGTTGTGGGCGACGACGTCGGGTCTCGCCTCAACGATCAGACGCAACGAATCGAGGTCGTTCTGAAAGTCTGGAATCAGCACCTCGACGCGCATCTCAGGACACTGCTCCTTGATGAGCTTAATCGTTCTTGCGAAGTGAGCGGCGCCTCCGTCGGGGAGGTCGTCCCTGTCCACCGAGGTCAAGACCACGTAGGTGAGGTTCATCTGGGAGAGGGCGAACGCTACGTGCTCGGGTTCGTGCTCGTCGAGAGCTCCCGAGGGCCTTCCGGGCGTGACCATGCAGAACCTGCATGCCCTGCTGCAGACCTCGCCCATGAGCATCAGGGTGGCGGTGCCTCCTCCCCAGCATTCGTGGATGTTCGGGCAGTGCGCCTCTTCGCAGACCGTGTGAAGGTTGAGGTTTCTCAGAAGCCCCTTGAGCTGGTCGTAGTTTGCGCTACCGGGTGGGAGGACGGTCAGCCACTCTGGTTTCGCTTCTAGTCGCAAGAGGAGTCCATCTATCTATCTGTCTGTCTATCTATCTGTCAGTCTAGCTTGGGAGAGTCTTCAGTCTCTCGAATCCTTTCACTGTCAAAAATCCGTCGCAGGCATCGCAGCCTTCAACCATGAACCCAGGCTCGAGGTCTCGGTGGAGACTACACATCAGGTGATTGAACCTGATGTAGTCGCAAACCTCCGTCATAGTTCTGACTGCTTCTCTCTCGTCACCCGTCTCCGAGGCGAGGATCGACGCCACCCTGTCCACGGCCTTCGCGACCGTCGGGTCCATCTCGAGGTCTATCATCACGCCCCTGGCCTTCCTGGCATAGTTGCTGACGGAGGCCTGGGTTATCCCCATTCTTGTCGCTATCTGCTGCTGGGTCATGCTGTACCTGTCCTTGAGCCGCTTTGAGACCATCGCTCGTAGGGCGGGTAGAGCCGACCTCGAAACAATCTCGTAGGGGTTTAGCATGAGTTATCATGTCAGTTATCCTGCCTCCTTTATTTAAGTGTAGGACTCTCTCTCGAGTCTGGTGGTATGGGCTCTGGTCCCCGCCCTCTTCTCCTTGTGTCAGTCAGGGGCAGACTCGCGCGGTCGGACCGACCAAGAATCGCCTTTCACACGTGCAGACGAGGTATCGCTCGGCATGCGGCGGGGGAAGATAACACCTGGGATCACGAGCGATAAGATATGACCAGGACTACCTTTTCTTCCTCCAGCTCATCACTTAATAACCCAGAGGGGCGCTGACCCCTCGACGCTCGTTTTTGAGCAGTAACTCTAGCTTCGACTATTTGGTTGAGCCCGTTAGGAGCCTGCTGAGGGAATCGGGCATAGAAGAGCCGACACCTCCGCAGGCCTTGGCCTCACCTCTGATCCTCCAGGGGGAGAACGTGCTCATAATCGCGCCAACGGGCTCTGGGAAGACTGAGGCGGCAATCCTTCCCCTCTTAAGCAGGATAGTTGGCAAGGATCAGAGAAAGGGGATCTCACTGCTCTACATCACCCCCCTGCGTGCCCTCAACAGAGACATGCTAAGGAGACTGGAGGTGTGGTGCTCGAAGCTCGGTTTGACGATCGACGTCAGACACGGGGACACCCCGCTCTCCCAGAGGAATAAGCAGTCCAGAAGCCCTCCCGATTTGCTGGTCACAACTCCCGAAACACTCCAAGCGATACTCCCGGGGAGCAGGATGAGAGAGAACCTCAGGATGCTGGATGCCGTCGTTGTTGATGAGGTTCACAACCTTGTGGAGAGCAAGAGGGGCGTACAGCTCTCCGTCGGTCTTCAGAGGCTAAGGAGGGTAGCGGGGGAATTCCAGCTGATAGGCCTCTCCGCTACTGTTGGTTCTCCTGAGTTGGCTGCAGGATTCCTTTTCGGGGACAGAAAGCATCAGATAGTCAAGGTCGACCTCCGGAAGGACTTCAAGTATGGGATAGAGTATCCGACTCCAGACCTGGTGAACAGCGAGCTCGCCGAGAAGACATTCGCCACCCCCGACCTCGCAGCAAGGCTCTCCAGGATCGCTTCCCTACTGGAGGCTCACACCTCTACCCTCATCTTCGTCAATAGCAGGACTGTGGCGGAGATGCTCGGCGAGAAGCTCGGAAGGCTGCGAAAGGACGTGGGGGTTCACCACGGCTCCCTCCCCAGAGAGGAGAGAGAGCGCGTTGAGTTCGCCTTCAAGAAGGGGGAGGCGAAGGCACTCGTCTGCACCTCGACTCTCGAGTTGGGGATAGATGTAGGGTCCGTCGACCTCGTGGTGCAGTACATGTCCCCGAGGCAGGTGACCTCCTTGATTCAGAGAGTCGGGCGGTCGGGCCACAGAATCGGAAGAACCTCCGAAGGGGTGATAATCGCGGTCTCCGCCGACGATGTTCTCGAGTCCTCATCGAGCATCGCGGAGGCGAAGCTCGGAAGGCTAGAGCCGACGAGGCCTTACAGGGAGAGCCTCGATGTGCTCGCACATCAGGTCGCCGGTTATCTCATGGACTTCGAAAAGATGGATGAGGGAGAGTTGCTGGGAGAACTGAGGAAGACGCAGACTTACTCGGGTCTCTCCCAGGAAAAATTCCGGAGAGTGCTAAAGTACCTGGGAGAGCTGCGAAAGCTGAGAGTCGAAGGGACTACCCTGCAGAGGACGAGAAACACGAGGGAGTACTACTTCGAGAACCTCTCGATGATACCCGACGAGACGCGCTACCTCGTCGTGGACGTCGCCACTAATCAGACAGTTGGAATACTCGGCGAGGAGTTCATCGTGCTGAGGGCCAGGGTGGGCGTGCACTTCATACTGAAGGGAAAGATCTGGCAGATCGAGAAGGTCTCGGACGACAAGAAGGTGTACGTCACTCCGGTCGACGACCCGTTAGCTGCTGTTCCCGGCTGGGACGGCGAGATGATTCCCGTGCCCTACGACTTGGCGCGCAGGACGGGCGAGCTGAGGAGGAGGGTCGGCGAGGTGATCGAGGCACAGGGAGTCGAGAACGCCGCTCCACTTCTCGGGGAGGAGATACCGGCGCCGGCGAGGGCCATCCAGAGCGTCGTCGATGAAATCGACGAGCAGAGGAGGATGGGCGTGCCGATTCCATCCGACAGGCTGATTCTCCTGGAGGGGTTTCAGAAGTACCTGATAGTCCACTCTTGCTTCGGAGAAGCGGTCAACCGGACGCTCGGCTACGTCCTCGAGGAGCTTCTCTCAAGGAGAGGGCTGATCAGGTTGTGGTTCATGGACGGATACAGGCTACTCATGGAGCTGACCGAGGACACCTCGGAGGTCGACCTGAAGGCGCTCGCGGACCAACTCTTTGCTCTTTCTCCGGAGGAGATGGAGAAGACCTACCTGATAGCGGCACAGAGGAACTTCCCCTTTCCTGGGAGGGTGAAGACTATCGCGGAGAGGTTCGGGGCACTGAAACGGGGTAGTTACATCTCCCATCCGAATCTTTGCTCCCTCCCGACGAGGTTTGAGAACACACCGATCTACGAGGAAGCCCTCCAAGAGACAGGGAGGGACTTGATAGACATCGAGAGGACCAAGCAGCTGCTCATCAGGGTTTCCGAAGGAACTCCCAGGGTCGAGGTCTTCTACTCGAAAGAAAGGCCCTCGCCCATCGCCTATCACATCCTCTACAGGTACCTCGACGTCCCGGAGGCCGTCGCCCCGGATTCTCTGGCGAAGACATCTTCTCAGAGGATGAAGGTAAGCATCTACGGCACCTCCGTACACCTCGTCTGCGTGAAGTGTGGGAGAGTTCACTCGCCGGCGAGGGTTGGGGAAGTCTCGGAGGAACCTCTCTGCCAGGGTTGCGGCTCTTCTCTTCTCGCCCCCTGTTTCTGGAATCCCGGACAGGTCGAACTCCTCGTGAGAAAGAGGCTGGGGAATAACGAGCTGACAAAGGAGGAGAGGGAGGAGCTCGCCAAGGCTAGGAGGGCGGCTGACCTCGTCTTGTCCTACGGAAAGAGAGCCATAATCGCCCTCTCGGTCTACGGCATAGGACCGCAGACAGCGGCGAGGATTCTGGCGAGGATGCACACTGACGAGGACGAATTCTACAGAGATGTCTTGGAAGCGAAGCTTCGATTCGTCACCACCCGTCCGTACTGGGACAGCAAGTAGGCGATCACCACTGAAGGAGACGAGCGTCTTCGAGCTATTCTCCCCTCCGCTCGTTCAGGCGCTGAAGGAGCGAGGGTTCTCATCCCCCACCGACCCACAGGTGAGGCTCGTTCCCATAGTGACCGAGGGGAAGAACGCCCTCTTGATGGCTCCGACGGGGACCGGGAAGACCGAGGCGGCAATCCTTCCCATAATTGACAAGCTGATTCGCGAGGGGGCGACCCGCCCCAGGGGAACGAAGCTGCTCTACGTGACCCCCCTGCGTGCTCTCAACCGCGATATGCTGGAGAGGATGCAGTGGTGGT
>WNEQ01000192.1_pt1 | contig 59731 bp, 66 predicted proteins | sample 5399971 | NCBI WGS metagenome assembly WNEQ01 (sample SAMN13153330, study PRJNA577476) | soil metagenome | isolation source: 20 cm grassland meadow soil 2 days after 1st rain plot 5 | place: USA:California | collected 2015-09-18
ACCCTTCGGATCAAAGGCCTCGCGTAATGTGAACAGGTGCCAGGCCAGCAGGAATACCAACAGGAACGTCCCCGACATGAACACCGTGTCCTTGAAATTTCCTGTCCGCTCCCCCGCCATTGCCATACCTTCTTGATCTCCTTTTTTCTCTTCCCCTCTACAGAGGGCGGCGCCAGGCTGCCCTTACTGCGCGCCTATTCTTTACCTTCCTCACTTCCACAACCAGGAGGGATGGCCTGACTGCCCTTTACTGCGCGCGTCCGGCGAGCACACTATCCACCACTGCCCGGAACTATAAATCTTGTGTGCGCGACGCGCGAGCACGAAGGGCGGTCTGGCCAGCCCTCCGTTCTCTTTACGTCATGCTGTGAATCTTGAAACTCTTGACATAGGCGTCGGCCAGGTTTGGATCGAATACCTTGCCCATGATCGTGTGTTTGGTCGAGGTGGCCTTGTGCGTCGGGTAACCCAGTTCTTTCTCGATACGATCACAGCCTGCCGCGAGATAGACCTGCTCCGCCACCGCCTTGTAGTTCACCTCACCCTTGAGATGTCCCCAGCGCTTCATCTGGGTGAGGATCCAGATCGCCATGGAATGCCAGGGATAGGGATCAAAGTCGATCCGGTCCGGGACCTTCTGGATATTGCCGAGGCCGTCAGCGTAGGTACCGGTGAGGATCTGCTCCAACACAATCACCGGCTGATTGAGATAGTTCGTGGGCGCGATCGCAGCGGCGATCTCCTTTCTATGCGCCGGATCGGACGCGTAGTGCGTCGCATCCACGATCGCCCTCCATAGCGCCCCAAAGGTGTTGGGATACTGGGTGGCGAACTCCTTCGTCACGACGAACGCGCAGCAGGGGTGGCGATCCCAGATGTCCTTGGAGAGCTTATAGATGAAGCCGGCATTTTCGTAGACCGCGCGCTGGTTGAACGGATCGGGGCCCAGGTACCCGTCCACATTACCCGCCTTCAGGTTCGCCACCATTTCAGCAGGCGGCACGATTCTGATCTGGACATCCTTGTCCGGATGGATCCCGCCCTCGGCCAGGAAGTACCGCAGCAGATAATTGTGCATGGAGAAATCGAACGGGACGCAGAAGCGGAAGCCTTTCATGTCCGCCGCCGTCTTCACGCCCTTATGCTTGATGTGCAGCGTGATGGCCTGTCCATTGATATTCTCCACGGCCGGCATGTAAAACGGCGTCGGCAACGAGCCCGCGCCCAGCGTGAACGCCAGCGGCATGGGCGAGAGGAAGTGCGAGGCATCCACCTCCTTGTTCACCGCCCAGTCCCGGATCATGGCCCATCCGGCCGCGCGTTTGACCGACGCGTTCAGACCATGCTTTTTGTAGAAGCCCAAGGGCTCCGCCATGATGATCGGGGTGCCACACGTGATGGGAATGAACCCGATACTGACATCCTTCTTTTCGGGCTTGCCGACCGGATCGGCCGCAAACGCTGTGAGTCTTCCTAATGGAAACAACTCTGCGATCAGTCCCGTCAACGCCGAGGCTCCCAGACCGACCAGCAACTGGCGCCGGGTCGGCCCTGCAGCCCGCAAGACCGCGCTCACTACCGTCTGCTCGACCGTCCGCTCGAAATATTCCTCTGATGAAGGTCTGTTCTCCATTGATCCCTCCTTGCCATAGCAGAGTTTCAATTTCCTACCCACACCCTCTCCCCCAAATGGGACAAGTGAACTCTCATCCCAGCAGGTAGGCCGGGCTGACTTCACTCCGAGCTTACCTATCTCAACTCCATTCTCTTCGTATAAGGGGTAGCCTGATCGTCCTTCACTGCGCGCATCGACCGACCACCGTCCTTTCGACCTCTCGCTCAGACGGCTTCTCGGAAGATTGAGTGTTTCCCATAGTGCCCCTCCTTCTTTTCCCTCACCTCTCCTCTCTAGTTGGGCGAGGAATCCTTGAGGAGGCGGTTGGGGTGCTCGCTATTGCGGCCGTCGAGCGAGCACATTCTGATCGTGCGCGCTCCGGGAGCAGGGCGAGCATCCCAACCGCCTCCTTCCTCAGTGTTCGTTCCCCTCGCTAATCCCATACTTCCGCATCTTGTACGCCACCTGCCGGGGCGTCAGCCCCAGCGCACGAGCCGCCTTCGCCTGGATCCATCCGACTCGCTCGAGGGCGCCCAGCAGCCGCTGTCGCTCGATCGCCTGCAGGCTCGCGCCGAGCGGTGGTCCTTCCCGCCGTTCCCTTCGTTCCGGACCGAACTCGCTGTCTGTCACCTGCCTCATGTCGGCAAAGTAGCCACGCAGCGATGGAGGGATGGCCTCGAACGTCACATGCTCGTGATCGGGGTCGGCCATCACCACGAGTCTTTCGACGCAGTTTTGAAGCTCCCGAACATTCCCGGGCCAGTGATAGCGGCCCATCAGCGCCAAGAGCTCGCGCCCCAACCGGACCTGCCGGCGGTTCTCACGATTGAAACGCGACAGGAAATAGTCGATGAGCAGCGGGATGTCCCCGTCGCGCTCTCGCAACGGCGGCAGCGTCATCGGCACGACGTTCAGGCGGTAATAGAGGTCTTCCCGAAACGCTCCCGTCTGGACCATCGCCTCCAGGTCTCGGTGTGTGGCGGAGATCACGCGTACATCGACCGTCACAAGCCGGCTTCCTCCGACGCGTTCGAAACACTTGTCTTGCAGGACGCGGAGGAGCTTCACTTGCGTAGCAGGGGGGATGTCCCCGATCTCGTCCAGGAACAACGTGCCACCATCGGCCAGCTCAAACCGCCCCTTGCGTGTTTCGACCGCGCCGGTGAACGCTCCCCGCTCGTGCCCGAACAGCTCGCTTTCCAGCAAGGTCTCGGCGACCGCCGCGCAGTGCAACCGCACGAACGGGCCCTTTGCTCTGGGCCCTTGCAAGTGGATCGCCTTCGCCACCAGCTCTTTCCCGGTTCCGCTCTCTCCTCGCAGCAGGACCGTGGCCTGGCTGCCGCTCACACGCCTGATGGCCTCGTAGACCAGGCCCATCGCATGGCTCCGCCCCACGATGCTCGGGAGGACGCCCCCCGCCATGGCTCCTCCACGTGTTTTCCCGGTGCTGCTTTCGTCCTGCAGTATGAGCGGTTCGCTGAGGACGCGAACGTCGTGCTCCTCGGCTACGCCCCCGCGGAAAACCCGCCTGGCTCGTACTACCTGTAGCCGATCCTGCAGGAGCTCCAGCGCTTGGTCGAGTCTCCGCTCCGGAGAGTCCGAGCCAACCAACGCCCTGGCGATCTCCTCAAGAACCGCGCATTCCTCCGTCAGCTCCGCTTCCGCGACGTCCGTCATACCCTTGTCCTCAAGTCCCTCCGCCGACGTTCGGATTGAAGGGGGAAACAAAAAGGCGCCAGCGCTGCAGATCTGGAGAGGTCTCGGTCAGCGACCTCTCGGCAGCACTGGCGCCTTTGCCAGTTGGCCCGTTGCACCGACCCGTTGCAACTCGCAAGGCAACGGATCCCCGAGCAACGAGCACCCGGTCCGACGACGTTGTCGGACCTAACTATGAGCCAACAGCAAGTAGCTGGCAGCGAGCAGCAATACACTCCTCGCTGTTCACTGTCAGTAATCGCCTCTCGCTATTCGCTGTTAGCTGCTTACTTACACGTCGAAGTACATGAAAAATTCGTACGGATGCGGGCGGAGCCGCAACGCGTCCACCTCGCGACCGCGCTTGTAGGCAATCCAGGTTTCGATCAGATCCTCGCTGAACACGCCTCCCTTGAGGAGGAACTGATGGTCCTTCTCGAGGTGTTTCATCGCATCATCAAGGCTTCCGGGCATGGTCGGAATCCTGGCAGCCTCTCTGGGTTCCAGATCATAGAGATCCTTGTCCATCGGCTCGCCCGGGTCGAGCTTATTCTCAATGCCGTCCAGCCCGGCCATCAGCATCGCGGCAAAGGCCAGGTACGGATTGCAGGCCGGGTCGGGAAACCGCACCTCGATCCGCTTGGCTTTGGGACTCGGTGAGTACATCGGGATCCGAATGCCGGCGGAGCGATTGCGGCTGGAATAGGCCAGCAGAACGGGCGCCTCGAACCCCGGGGTCAGCCGCTTGTAGGAGTTCGTGGTTGGGTTCATCAGGGCCGCCAGGGCGGGCGCATGCTTCATGATGCCGCCGATATAGAACAGGCAGAGCTGGGAGACACCGGCATACTCCTTTCCGGCAAACAACGGCTTCCCTTCCTTCCAGATGCTCTGGTGGGTGTGCATGCCGGATCCGTTATCGCCGAAAAGCGGCTTGGGCATGAACGTCACGCACTTGTTGTGCCGACGGGCCACATTCTTCACGATGTACTTGTACATCATCATTTTGTCGGCCATGGCGACCAGTGAGTCGAACCGTAGATCGATCTCGGCCTGCCCCGCCGTCGCCACCTCGTGGTGCTGCTTCTCGACCTGCATGCCGGCTTTCTGCATCTCAAGGATCATCTCGCTTCTGATGTCCTGGAGCGTGTCGGTGGGTGCGACCGGAAAGTAGCCTTCCTTGTGCCGCGGTTTCGAGCCAAGGTTGGCCCCTTCCTTCCCGGAGTTCCAGATCCCTTCCTCGGAATCGATGAAATAGTAGCCGCTGTGGCTATTCTGGTCATAGCGGGCCTGGTCAAAGATGAAGAACTCCGCCTCCGGCCCCCAGTATGAAATGTCCCCGATCCTGGTACTCTTCAAATACTGTTCGGCTTTCTGCGCGATGTTTCTCGGGTCTCGTTCGTAGCCTTCTCGGGTAATGGGGTCCACCACGTCGCAGATCAGGCTGAGCGTCGGCGCCGCCATGAACGGGTCCATGCAGGCGGTCGCAGGATCGGGGATCACCAGCATATCGCTGCTGTGGATCGCTTTCCATCCTCTGATCGACGAGCCGTCGAACCCCGAGCCGTCCTTGAAGGTCCCCTCGTTCAGCTCTTCGATCGGAATCGAGAAATGCTGCCATGTCCCGAGCAGATCCACAAACTTGAGGTCCACCACCTGAGCCTTGTTTTTCTTGGCATACTCCAGTACTTCGCGGGGAGACATTCCGAACCTCCTTTCATCCGATCCGAGTCATGATGACGCGCCTGATGAGACTCTTTCCTGCTCGCCAACCCTCTTGTCCAGGAACCGATCGATCTCGTCCTTGATGGTGACGCGGATTGCCTCGAGCTGCGCGTGGTCCATGATCTTCCCCCCCTCGAGGTCCGACACATAGAACACGTCCGCCACCTGGTCCAGCCGGGTCGAAATGCGCGCTGCGTGCACCGACAGTCCGAGCTTGAAGATCGCGTGCGTGATCACGTACAGCAGCCCCTGGCGGTCATCGGCGAACACGTCGATGATCGTGAAGCGGTCGGAGGTCTCATTGTCAACCTGCACCGCGGTGGGCTGCCGGCCGGACGGAAGCCTGCGTCCGGACGGAAGGCGGCTGCTTCGGCCCACCAGGTTCTCGACCGTATCCTCCCCTTTCAAAATTCTGACGATGGTTCGGCCGATGCCGTCCCGCCGCTCGACGGGCGGCGCCCCCGCGTAGTCCAGATCGATCACCTGAAAGGTGTCCACCACGATGGCGTCGTGGCGGGTGATGATCTGCGCATCCAGGATTTGGAGTCCCTTGGCTGCCATGACCCCCGCAATTTTCGAGAAGATGCCGGGCGTGAGATCGTCGACCGTCACCACCGTGTATTCACACGTGCCCAGCGTCTCATTAAAGCTCTCCTCGACCAGCACGTCGGCTTCGCGCAGTCTCCTGATCGCCGCCAGGTGCGCCGCAATCCTCGACGGGGCGGTCCCGTACGCATACCGCAGCGGAAACTGACCCAGTTCCGACTCGATCCACTCGACCGCCATCGGTTCCCCTGCCCTGGTGGCTGCCTCACACGCGACGTCGTTCGCAAGCCGTCTCAGACGTTCCGGGCCATGCGCGGCATCACGCTCACCGGACACCTCCGGCAACGTCCGTAGATACAATTCGATGAGCAAGGATTCCTTCCATTTGGTCAGCACGCCGGGGCCCACCGCCGCGATATCGGCAGCGGTCAGGACCAACAGCTTGCGCAGCACCTCGGGCGTCGCCACGGCTCGCGCGAAGGTCAGGAGCACTTTCTCGTCGTAGGGATCCCGCCGGAAGGCGGTGTGGGCCATCAGCAGATGGCGATGCACCAGGAACACCAGGGTCCGCGATTCCTGCTCATCAAACCCCAGCCGGTCGGCGGTCTCTTCGGCAAGCGCCCGTCCAACCTCGCTATGATCCTGCTCCCGTCCTTTCCCGAGGTCATGCAACAGAATCGACAAGTGGAGGAGATCCTTGCGCCGGATCTCCTGGTACACCTCACCGAGGATCCCCTTCTCCTGCGCCAACGCCTCCGCTTTCGCCACCGCCAGCAGGCTGTGCTCGTCCACCGTGTACTTGTGGTACTGATTGAACTGCATCAAGCCCCGGACCGTCGCGAACACCGGGATGAGCTTTTCCAGGAGATGAGCCCGGTGCATCTCCTCGAGAGTGCCGGCCACTGAGCCAGGTCCGGAGAGGATCTTCAGAAAGATCCCGCTCACTTCCGGCCTGCGAAACGATTCGTCCGGGACGGAATCCACGGACCGATGGATTTCGTCGAGCAGGTGGGTGTCGATCGTGAGGCGTCGGGACTGCGCGACATGAAAGAGTTGGAGCAGCAACACCGGGCTGTCCAGCACGCGATTGCGCAACTCCGTCGGGACGGTCAGGCATGGCCCGGCCACCACGAAGTGTCCATCCACACGGGGGGCCGGCAGCAGCCGGACCAGCCGGCGCCACACGGGCACGCGCCGGCACCGATCCACGAACCGGGTGCACCGCTCGTGGAGTCCCATCGTATGCCGGTAGTACTGCTGCATGAACTGTTCGACCGCCAACATCTCCGGCCGATCCTGAAAGCCAAATCGCTCCGCCAACCGAACCTGCTCATCGAAGGTGAGGATCTCCTGGGCGATGCCGGCGTGCACGTGGAGCAAGGCCCGGACACGCCACAGAAACTCCCTGGCCTCGAGCAAGGCCTGGTAGTCCTGACGCGAAAGAATACCCCGGTCCGCGAACTCCTGCAGGGTGCCCGCCTGGTACCGGGCCATCCCCGCCCACTGCAGCACATGCAGGTCACGCAGGCCGCCTTTACTCTTCTTCACATTCGGCTCGAGCAGATACACCGTCTCACCGAACTTCTCATACTCCCGCCGACGCTCCGCGATCTTCCGCTCAATGTAGCGGTCCGCCCCCCGCACCACCACCCGCCGAAGGTACCGGCGCTGGAAGTCCTGGAACAGATCGGGGCTGCCAGCCAGAAAGCGGGCTTCCATCATCGACGTCTGAATGGTGACGTCGGTCGCGGCCAGCTCGATGCAATCCTGGATGGTCCGGACGCTGTGGCCCACCTGGAAGCCGACGTCCCACAGGTGATGCAGGACCTGCCGGGACAGAGACGCCACCGTCGGGCCGGCCTCAGGCCGGAACAGAAACATGATGTCGATGTCCGAATAAGGCGCCAGCTCTCGCCGGCCATATCCTCCCAGTGCGACCAGGCAGCAGTGCTGGAACCCGGCTGTCACCGCCTCCGCTCCGGTTGTCCGCACCGCATTCCGATAGCGGCCGATAATGAGCCCATCGACCAGCTGCGTGAGAGCCGCCATGACCTCGGCGCCCGAGGCCCCGCCCAAGAGCCGTTGATGGATGGCCTGCCGCTGTTCAGCCAGCGCGGCTGTCACGGCCCCGATCGCGCCGTCCCGCAGAAGCCCGGCAGCGGTCTCGTTGTCTGGAAGAGGTGTCACAGCGCGCTTTCCCCCGTTTCGCCCGTGCGGATGCGGACGGCCTCGCCAAGATCGCGCACGAAGATCTTGCCGTCCCCGATACTGCCCGTCCTCGCGGTGCGCGTGATGGTCTCGATCACGCGCTGGACCTGGTTATCCGCCACGGCCACCTCGATCTTCACCTTCGGCACAACCTCGATGGTGTACTCGGTCCCGCGATACGTCTCCTTGTGCCCTTTCTGCCTGCCAAACCCTTTGACCTCGGTCACGGTCATACCCTGGACGCCGATCTCGAGGAGGGCATCCTTGACTTCATCCAGCTTGAACGGTTTGATGATGGATTCGATTAATTTCATATCGGCTCCCCAAGCAAATAGCGAACAGCTGGTAGCAAGTAGCCGGAGCCTGCCCTTGGCTCTCTGCTATTTGCTGCGCGCCGCTTGCTTTTATGAATACGCGCGCTCATTGTGCTGGCTAAGATCCAGACCCACCGCTTCCTCCTCCGATGAGATCCTCAACCTTGTCAGACCATCCACCAGTTTGAGGATCATGTACGTCCCCACAAAGGAGAACAACGCCGCGGCACCGGCCGTGACCGCCTGAATGCCGAGTTGGCCGGCATTGCCGAAGAATAGGCCATCCCCACCCGCGGGATTGATCAGCCTGGAGGCAAACAGCCCGACAGCCAGGATGCCGACGGTTCCTCCGATCCCGTGGATACCCACGACATCGAGCGTGTCATCATAGCCGATCCTCGCTTTCCAGACAATCACGCTATAGCTGAGGAATCCTGCCACGAAGCCGATCGGGATCGCCCACAGGGGCCCCACAAAGCCGGCCCCCGGGGTAATGCTGGCCAGGCCGCCCACCGCCCCACTGATTACGCCCAGGACAGTGGGTTTCCCGCGGTGCAGCCATTCGAGGACCATCCAGGTGAGTGCCGCCGTCGCCGCGGCCGTATGGGTCGCCACGATGGCCCCTCCGGCGACCGCATTCGCCGCCAACGCGCTCCCCCCATTGAATCCAAACCATCCAAACCACAGCAGTCCGGTTCCCAGCAGGGTGAGCGGCAGATTGTGGGGGGCCATATACTCGGTTCCGTACCCGCGTCGTCGTCCCAGCACGAGCGCACAGGCCAGCGCGCCCGCTCCGGAGCTGATATGCACGACCGCCCCGCCCGCAAAATCCAGGGCCCCCAGCCTCCTCAGCCAGCCACCACCCCAGATCCAATGGGCCAACGGGCAGTAGATGAAGATGGACCACAAGATCGTAAACAGCACGAGCGCACTGAACCGCATGCGCTCGGCAAAGGCGCCGGCGATCAGTGCCGGTGTAAACGCCGCGAACATGAGCTGGAACATCATGAACGCCACATGAGGGATGGTGGGACCGTAGCGTGGATTCGGGTCTCCCCCCACGCCGCTCAGCCCTGCCCAAGCCAGTCCTCCTATGATCCCGCCGCGATCGGGTCCGAAGACCAGACTGTATCCAAAGAGGACCCAAATCAGGCTGACGAGACAGAGAATGACGACGCTGTGCATGATGGTGCCCAGCGCGTTCTTGGTCCGCACGAGCCCCCCGTAAAAGAGGGCCAAGCCAGGCATGATCATGGCGAGTACGAGGGCGGACGACGCCAATACCCAGGCGGTATCCCCGCTGTCGAGTCTCGGCGCAACCGGCATCGGCGGCGCCTGTTGCGCCAACGCTCCAGTTGCCCAGAAGGCACCCCCCACCCCGGCCGCAAGGATGGTGATCCAGTACCGCGTTACGGTCGTCACAATGCTCTCCTTGTCAAGATCGTCGAACCATGACCGGGACCCCGGGAGGAGCCACACCCCGGTCTTTGTGCGTTCAGATATTTCGATACCCGTTCGTGATCGGCATCCGCCGATCTTTGCCGAACGCTCGGTGCGTGATCTTGATCCCGATCGGCGACTGGCGCCGCTTGTACTCGCTGCGATCCACCATCGCGATCACCCGCGCCACCGTGTCCCGCTCGAAGCCCATGTCCACAATCTCCTCCGGAGCCCGATCTTCCTCCACATAGGCCTTCAGGATCGGATCCAGGATCGCATAGGCAGGGAGGGTGTCCTCATCCTTCTGGTCCGGCTTGAGCTCAGCCGACGGTGGGCGGTCGAAAATGCGCTTGGGAATCACCGTCGTCTTGTCTCTCCGGTCCCGCAGGCGCGCCAGGTCGTAGACCATCGTCTTCGGCACGTCCTTGATCACCGCAAAACCCCCCGCCATGTCGCCATACAGGGTGGCGTATCCCACGCTCATCTCGCTTTTGTTCCCCGTGGTCAACACCAGATGCCCGAACTTGTTGGAGATCGCCATCAGGAGGTTCCCGCGGACGCGCGCTTGGAGATTTTCTTCGGTCGTGTCGGGCGCGGTGCCCTCGAATGAGGACGCGAGCGCCTGGCGATAGGACGCGAAGGTGTCGGCGATCGGAATGGTGCGCACCTGAATGCCCAATCGGCGCGCCAGATCTGCGACATCTTCCCGACTTTCCCGAGAGGTGTAGGGGGACGGCATGAAGACGCCCAGAACCTGAGCCGGCCCCAACGCATCCGCCGCGATGACGGCCGTGAGCGCGGAGTCGATCCCCCCGCTCAACCCGATCACGACCCGTCGGAACCCGTTCTTCCCGACATAGTCACGCACACCGAGGACAAGGCCGCGGTACACTTCCTCCAACGGATCCAGTGGGACCGCGCCGGCCACCACCGTACGCGCGCGCTTTTTCGGCACGTACGGTTCCGAGATCACCACGCGCTCGACGGCCCCTGCTGCTCTCCCGGCCAGCCACTTCTTCCGCCCATGCGCCATCCTCGCCCTCGCGACTGCATCCACGTTCAGGTCGGCCACGACGAGGTCCTCCTCGAAGGCTTTTCCCCGCACGATCACCTCGCCGGTCTGGTCCACGATCAGGCTGTTCCCGTCGAAGACCAGCTCATCCTGGCCTCCGACCATGTTCGTATAGGTGACGATCACGCCGTTATCCCTGGCCCGGGTGGCCAACATCTGCTCACGAAACCGGCTCTTGCCCATGTGGAAGGGGGAGGCGTTGATGTTCACGATCAGTTCAGCGCCAGCGGCCGCCTGAGCGCGGGTCGGTCCCTCCGGCAGCCAGATGTCTTCACAAATGTTCACCCCCACCGCCGTACCGTTCAGGACCACAAGCGGGATGCGCCGGCCCGGGTGAAAATAGCGGCTCTCATCGAACACGCCATAGTTCGGCAGGTACCACTTGCAATAGGTGGCCACCAGTCTGCGATCGGCGATAATGGCCGCCGCATTGTACAACTCGTGCCGGCTGGCCGGCACGACCATCGGATGGTCCGGCCTCAACTGGGAGACCCCGCCCTCTCCCACATACCCGACCACGGCCGCCATGCCCTGACAATGGCGGATCACCTCCTCAAGCCCCCGGGAGTTGTCCTTGAGGAAGCGCGGCTTCAGGAGCAGATCCTCAGGCGGATAGCCTGTGATGGCGAGTTCGGGGAACGCCACCAGGTCCGCCTTGGCCCGGCGCGCCTCCCGCAGCCACCCCTTCATCCGTCGGACATTCCCCGCCACGTCCCCGACGGTGGGGTTCATCTGGACCATGGCGATACGAAAGATCCGCATAGCGACCTTTCCCCGCCCTTCCCTCCCCCGACACGGGGGAGGGTTAGGGAGGGGCCAAAAAAAAACGCCCTCGCTCCACAGGTGGAGCAGAGGACGTCATTGTCCGCTTACCAGTGCTTCTGTGAATGATGTGGAGACGTCATTGTCTCCAATAAACTGGGCACAGTCATACCATCGGGGGAAAGAGCCTGTCAAGTGCTTTTTAAGCTTAGTAGCGCCGCAAAGCAGGGGTGGGAAGGCTCCACAGGTGCGCCCGGACAGCTTCCCACATGGCTTCCAGCATCGCGTTCAGGTCCGGCGCCGAGCGGGCCACCAATTTGACGGCCAAGCCGGGCACAGCCGGCTGAGAAACGCCCCCCAACACTGAGCCAGGATGCCCCTCCAAGGTCGCCGCAATCTGCTCCTCCAATCGTTTCCAGACTTCTGCATTGACCGTATCGTTGACCAGATAGAGGGATGCCACATAGTCCCAGGCGGTTGCCAGCCCCACCCCACCACTTTCGGCTGGATTGAGATGGTATCGTTCCAACACCGACTGGCCAGAAGAAGTCCCGATCCAAATCTCATTCTCCAGACTGGCAAAGGCCCAGCGCTCCCCTCTGGCCATGCGTCCGGATGCAATGGCATCCCAAAGCAGGACGGTTGCGCCGGGCGCCAATGTTACGTGAATAACTTGGCGAAAACGTGAACCGGCAAACGGGATCGTCGGTTCAGGCACCCACTCCAGGATCGCCCCGCGACCAACCGAAATATCCACCACTTGGACGGAGGTCTCAGAGAGGGAGCGGTACACCCGGTTCGCGGAAGGGGTCGAGATGAGGACGTGCGCGTCCGGGCCCAGTGTCATTTCGATGGAGAGACGGTCTCCGCCCACCAGTCCTCCGGACGGATTGAGCAGGAGCGTATAAGCGGAGCCGGTATCGTCGAGATAGATGGGAGGGAAAAGATGCCAAGGACTCGTGCAATGGGAGCGGGCGATGATAGTCTTGCGATCCTGCCAGACGTACTCGAGCCGAAGCTCACCGACGCGCCCGACCGAAGAGGTCGGCTCCCTGTCCGAGCTCTTCTTGGAAACTGCCACGTCAGAGGCCAGCACTGGTCACCGCCGCTTCGCGCGCTGGGGGATGCGATGCTCAACCCAGTCCACGACGCGATCGAGCCCTTCCCCGGTTAGAAGATTGGTGAAGACAAACGGCAGGTCGCCGCGCATGCGGCGGCTATCCCGATCCATCACGGAGAGATCGGCGCGGACATAGGGCGCGAGGTCCATCTTGTTGATCACGAGGTAGTCCGAGCGAGTGATGCCGGGGCCTCCTTTACGGGGAATCTTGTCGCCCTCGGCCACGTCGATCACGTAGATGACATGATCCACTAACTCCGGGCTGAACGTGGCGGCCAGATTGTCGCCCCCGCTTTCCACGAAGATCAGCTCCACATCAGGATGGCGATGGACCAGGTCATCGATCGCCTCTTGATTGTGCGAGGCATCTTCGCGGATCGCTGTATGCGGGCACCCACCGGTCTCGACGCCCAGGATGCGATCCGGCGGTAAGGCCCCGCGCTTGGTCAGGATTTCCGCGTCGATCTTGGTAAAGATGTCGTTGGTGACAGCAGCGAGGCTGTACCGGTCGCGCAACCGCAGGCAGAGTGCCTCCACCAGCGCGGTCTTGCCCGATCCAACAGGCCCCCCGACGCCGATGACCGGAATGCCCTTCACCCGCGCCTGCGTCGACTTTCCGTCGCCGTGATGGTGCTGATGATTGTGACCGTGCATTGATCGACTCCTTATGACCTGAACAACTTCCACTCCAGACAGCCATGCCGCATCCCGTAGATGTCCTGGACCGGCGACCAGGACGACAGGGGGACGGGCGTCACCTCGCGGCTGATGCGATAGATCAGCGGCAGCCAGCCCTCGATGAGGCTCTGTCCCTCGCGCTGCCCGATGGGCAGCAGTCGCATCGCCGCCGAGACGAACCCCGCCGCCGTCTGGTACAGATAGGCCGCCACGGCCTCCTCTCCCTTCCAGCCGCAGGCGCCCAGCGTAAGTCCGAGGCAGACAGGCAGGTGACCGGGAGCCTTCTCGCGCTCCATTGCGGTGAGATAGGATCGCAGGACAACTTTCCCGTCAAGTTGCTCGGCCGCGATTTTCATGACCTGCCGGCCCATCTGGCGGCTGGCCAGACGCCCGTCGCGACCCAATTTCATGCCGTCCAACTCGCGATCCACCGCCACCGCCGCCGCCTGATTGCCGGTCGTGCCGGCCCGGCTCGCCACGCAGGCCGCGACCGCCTCGCGCCGGCTCATACCTCCGCCTAAAAGATCTTCCACATAGCGGGCAAGCTGGGCTGAATCCTTGACGGCTCCTCCTTGCACCGCCGCCTCCAGCCCGGACGAAAACGCGTACCCGCCCGACGGGAAAAATGTGTCAACGAATCGGAGGCCACTTAGAAGACTTAGAATTTCCACGTTGCTCTCAGCCGGTTAAAAGAGAAAGTATCGTTGCGCCATTGGGAGAACAGCCGCCGGCTCGCACTTCAACAGTTGCCCATCGGCCCGCACTTCGTAGGTCTCCGGATCAACCTCTATCTTGGGCAGCGCATCGTTCAGCTTGAGATCGCGCTTCTTGACACTGCGGCAATTTTTCACCGCTGCCACGCGCTTCTGCAGACCGAGCTTCTTCGGGATGTCCCGATCCAAAGCCGACTGCGACACGAAGGTGAGGTTGGTGCTGCACAGAGCCCGCCCGAAAGCACCAAACATCGGACGGCTGATGATCGGTTCCGGTGTCGGAATCGAGGCATTCGGGTCACCCATTTGCGCTTGGGCGATGAACCCGCTCTTCAGAACCATTTCGGGCTTCACGCCAAAGAATGCGGGCTTCCAGATCACCAAGTCCGCAACCTTTCCGACTTCCACGGACCCAACCTCATGGGCAATCCCATGCGTGATGGCCGGATTGATCGTGTACTTGGCCACGTAGCGCTTGGCTCGGAAGTTATCGTGCCGTGAGGAATCCTCCCGGCCGCTCTGCGACAGATGCCCACGCTGCACCTTCATCTTATGGGCTGTTTGCCAGGTTCGAATAATCACTTCCCCGAGCCGGCCCATCGCCTGCGAGTCAGAGGACATCATGCTGATCGCGCCCAGGTCGTGCAGCACGTCTTCTGCCGCGATGGTCTCACGCCGGATGCGCGACTCCGCAAAGGCAATATCTTCCGGCACTTTCTTATTGAGATGGTGGCACACCATCAGCATATCCAAATGCTCGTCCATCGTGTTCACCGTCAACGGCATCGTGGGGTTGGTCGAGGACGGCAGGACATTCGGCTCGCCGCAGACTTTGATGATATCCGGCGCATGGCCGCCACCGGCCCCTTCCGTGTGGAAGGAGTGAATGGTCCGGCCGGCAAAGGCCTTGATGCTGTCCTCCACAAACCCGGCTTCATTCAGCGTATCCGTATGGATGGCCACCTGTACGTCGTATCGCTCCGCGACACGCAAACAGGTGTCGATCGCAGCAGGCGTCGTGCCCCAGTCTTCGTGCAACTTCAATCCGATCGCGCCGGCTTCGATCTGTTCATTCAGCCCCTCAGGCAGTGACGAGTTGCCCTTTCCGAGAAATCCCAGATTAATGGGAATTCCGTCCGACGCTTCCAGCATCCGGTGTATGTTCCACGGACCCGGCGTGCAGGTCGTCGCGTTCGTCCCCGTTGCCGGACCGGTCCCGCCGCCGATCATCGTCGTAATGCCAGCGGATAAGGCCTCCCAATATTGTTGCGGACAAATGAAGTGGATATGGGTCTCCACGCCACCGGCCGTCACAATGCAGCCTTCGGCGGAGATGGCTTCGGTTCCGGCACCCACCTCCATCCCTTGACTGACGTTCGGCATGAGATCGGGGTTGCCGGACTTCCCGATGCCGACCACCCGCCCGTCCTTTATCCCGATATCCGCCTTCACGATACCCCAATAATCAAGAATAAGCGCATTCGTGATCACCGTGTCGAGCGCGCCGCTCGCGCTGGTCGCTCGCGGGGACTGGCCCATCCCGTCACGGAGCACTTTCCCTCCCCCGAAGACAGCCTCATCGCCGTACGAGGTGAAATCCTTCTCGACCTCAATCACCAGCTCCGTGTCGGCGAGCCGGACCCGGTCTCCGACCGTGGGACCGAACAGATCCGCATACTGTTTCCTTGGGATTTTCACCGTGCCCCTCCTTTTCCGGAGAATCCAAGCTCAGCCGCGCGAGAAAGGGCCTGCGCCTTCACCTGCGCATCATCCAATGATCCATTGGTCAGACCGTTGATCCCGTGGGCCACCCGCTTGCCTGCCAGAGCCACGACCGTGACCCGCTTTTCTTCACCAGGCTCGAACCGCACCGCTGTGCCGGCTGGAATGCAGAGTCGAAATCCGAACGCCTGTTCCCGATCGAAGATGAGTGCCCGATTGGCCTCGAAGAAGTGGCAGTGGGATCCCACTTGAATCGGCCGATCGCCGACGTTGGACACCGTGAGTTCCTTTGTCGCACGGCCTTTAAACGCCTCCACGTCGCCGGTGCCAAAGATGGTTTCGCCCGGCACGACGGGCTTGGACAACTCTGCTTTGATCACAGCGGCCAGGGAGGCTCCCTTTATCTGCGGAGCCTTCTGAGCCTTGGCCAGGGCTCGTTTGGTCTTCGTCGGCATGTGCCCTCCTACACAGACATGAAACAGGTTGGTGGATTCAAGAGAATCCTTACCGAATCGGGTTGTGCACCGTCACCAACTTGGTCCCGTCAGGAAACGTCCCTTCGACTTGAAACTCGTGAATCATCTCCGGAACGCCCGGCATCACATCCTTGCGGCTGAGTAAGGTGACCCCATGGCTCATGAGGTCCGACACGGATTTGCCATCGCGGATGCCTTCCAGAATGGCGGCGGTCAGGTAGGCAACGGCTTCAGGATGGTTGAGCTTGAGGCCACGGGCCTTGCGGTCCTTGGCAAGTTGCGCTGCAACATAAATTAAGAGCTTCTCTTGCTCCCTGGGCGTTAAGTGCATGAGTTACCTCTCTGTGGTTGGATGACCCGCTCTGGGGTTTGTGGCTAGGTCCTCCAACGGTGTACCTTCAGAATTCTCTTGCGGGGAGGCGTAGCCTAGTCTACGATCCGCGCTCTGTCAAGTATGAGGGAAGGCACGTAAGCGAAAGGAGGGGCCCTTGGCGACCGTGACACTGAAGGACCAATACCGAGACCATCCCACCCTTGGATTTATCGACTGGGTGTTGCGGGGGATTGGGCAGGTGGTCTTCCAGAACAACCCAATCTCCGGCGCGGTGGTTCTGGCGGCAATCTTTTACAACTCCTGGATCTACGGTACCGTCTGCCTGCTCGGCACCATCGTCGGGACCGCGACAGCCATCTGGCTCAAGGCCGACAAGGGAATGATCAAGGACGGGTTGTTCGGGTTCAACGGCGCGCTGATGGGGATCGCGCTCGTCGCCTACACCAGCGCAAACTTTACGACCGGCAACGTGCCGAACGCGCATCTCTGGCTCTACATCGTGCTGTGCGCCGTCTTCACCGCGGTGCTCGTGCCCGCCTTTGGTGCCATGCTGGGTCCTCATAAAGTACCGGGCCTCACCATGCCCTTCGTCCTGGCCACCTGGTTCTTCCTCGGTGCGTTGCTTCAGTTCACCACCATTGATGTGTCCAATGCCCTCAAGCCGACCTCGCCCTCAGACTTCACGGGCCCGAGACCAGACTACACCTGGGTCACCTGGTTTCACGGCATCACCATGGGCATCGCGGAAATCTTCTTCCAGGACAATTGGGTGACTGGGGTCATCATCTTGATCGGGATCGCCATCAATACGCGGATCGGCGCGCTGATGGCACTTATGGGATCCACCCTGGCGGTCGGTACCGCGGTGTTCTACGGCGCGCATGATGAGGCGATCCGGGACGGCTTGTTCGGGTATAACGCGGCCTTAACTGCGATGGCCCTCGGCGGCCTCTTTCTCGTGCTGAACCTTCCCGGGTTCATCTATACGGTGATCGGCGTGTTGGTCACAGCCCGGGTCTGGGCGTCACTTGGCATTTTCCTGGAGCCATCAGGGATGCCGGTCTTGACCTCCGCCTTCGTGTTCGTCACATGGCTGATGCTCTTGGCGACGAATGGCTTCCCTGCCCTCATCCCGGTCGCGCCGGCCGACGCCACGACCCCGGAGGACAATCTGCGGCGGTACCAGAAGAGTCAGAAGAGATAAATCGCTTCCAAGGAGAGCGTCGGCTGATAGCTGGTGGGACGGCCTCCGACCTGGAACACATTCTTATCGGACTTGTCGTATCGATATTCCAGGCGAGTCATCAGGAACGGGACCGGCTTGAACTGAAGCGTCCAGGTGAATTCCCAGAGCGTCTGACCCACTGCGGGTGCCGGGGTGGTTGAGGTCGCCCCGAAACACACATTGGCTCGTGGCTGATACGCTGTCGTGCCCTGGCAGGTAGCAAAGCCCCCGGGGTCCTCAAAAATTTCGCCTCGCAACCGTACACCCCACTGGTGGCTAAGGTCATAAATAAGGTACCCGGCGAGTCCATCCCAGCGGGCGTTCCGAGCCTGGCTTATGACGCTGCTGTTGATTTGGTTGGCGTAGTAGGATTCCAACACGATCGACGCTTGTGGCGTGACTTCTAGACTGAGGTAACCGCCCCCTAGTAGAAGCCCGCCCCACCTGATATCCACCGCTCCAAGCCCGGGGCCGACGAGACTGTACAGCGTAAGCTTCACCTTGTTGGACGGCGTGAGAGTGAAAGCTGATTCCACCCACGGACTGCCTCGATCATTCGGCAAGTTACTGTTGATCCGGTTGATCACACCCAGGGACCAGGAGACGTGCTCGTTGAATTCATAGGAAGCCCTTATCCCGCGCGTCGTAAAGGGTTGCCCCAAACCAAAGAGCCATGACCGCGAGTAGTTCGGATTGCGCGGAGACTCAACCACTTCATACCCGATCAACGCGTTGATCTGGCCAAGTTTCAGGTCCAGCCCACTGCCGAAAGGGATGATGTACTGGACGTAGAACTCCTGGAAGTCGGCCCAGTCGCTCAGATTAGTCCCGCCGATGAAATCGGAGTCCCTGCCTGCATTGAACTTGACGTGGAAGCCAGCGCGATCCAGCCAGTTCGTGGTGGGTTGGGCCTCTCGCTCAAGGACAAGTTGCGCCAGGTTCGGACGAAACTGGTTCGAATTGACGTCGAAGATACGCAGTTCGTTGATGCGGTTCGACGGACTGTTGAAGTTCTGCGTGTAGGAGCCGTCGAGATACCCATAGTAGCGAAGACGAAGAGCATCCGAGAGGAGTCGCGTCTCAACCGCTTTCTCGGCTGCCTTCAGTCGCAGCGCGACATGCTCCAGCTCACGAACGACAGGGCCTGGTTCTCCCTGGGCAGACACATCGTGGAAATGGAGAACAACAAATAAGAAGGTGAGGTCACGGAGGATGCAGGCGGTGTAGTAGCGCGCGCTCGAACTCAGCGAGCACAGGGGCCTGCCATGCTGGCCCGTCATTACACCACTAAATGTTGCCTGACTTGTTCTTGGCTCAACTCTGATGTCTTGCCGGCCGCTACCACCGCCCCTTTGGCCATGATCACATACGTATCCGCCAGCCGTGCCGCAAACTCCATATACTGTTCGACGAGCAGGATTGCAAACCGCCGCTCGGCTTTGAACCCCTCGATCACACGCTCGATCTGCTCCACGATGGACGGCTGGATGCCCTCAGTCGGTTCATCCAACAGCAGCAGCTTGGGCTTGGACAGCAACGCCCGTGCAATGGCCAGTTGCTGCTGCTCGCCCCCGCTCAACACGCCGCCCGGCCGGTTCAAGAGCGAGGTCAACCTGGGAAAGAGCGCGAATACCTCCCCGAAGGCTGTTTCCTCTGATCCATGGTTCTGCGTCCTGCCGCTGGCCTCGAACCCCAGACGAAGATTGTCCTGGACCGTGAGGTGTGGAAAAATTTCCCGGCCCTGCGGCGCATAGGCGAGCCCCCGCCGCACCCGGCGATCCGGGCTGTCCTGCGAGATGTCCACTCCCTCAAACCGGATGCGACCGGTCTTAGATCGCAACAGGCCCATCATGGTCTTCAGCAGCGTCGTCTTCCCGACGCCGTTCCGCCCCATCAGGCAGACCACCTGGCCCGGCTCCATCTCAAAGGAGATGTTCCGGAGAATGTGGCTCTCCCCATAGAACACGTTGAGATTATCGAGCTGCAGCAGCATCCGCTTCCTTCTGTCGGCCGAGATAGATTTCGACGACGCGCGGATCGGCCTGAACCTTTTCGACCGGGCCTTCGCAGAGCACCGTGCCTTCGTGCAAGACCGTCACCGTCCGTGCGATCTGCCGTACGAACTCCATGTCATGTTCGATCACGATGATCGAACGGCGGTCCGCGAGCGACTGCAACAGCAGACCGGTCTGCTCGGTTTCCCGATCGGTCATCCCGGCGACCGGCTCATCAATCAGCAGGAGCGCCGGGTCCTGGAGCAACACCATTCCGATCTCCAACCACTGTTTCTCGCCGTGGGAGAGTGCACCGGCCCTGACGTCCGCCTTCTCCGCAAGCCCGATGGTCTCCAGTGTCGACGTGATCTTCTCGGTCTCTGCCCGGTCCGGCTTGGATACCAGGGTCGCGAAGACCCCCTTGCTTTTGCGTTTCAGTGACAGGTCCAGGTTGTACCATACTGACAGGTTCGAGTACACCGAGGGCGTCTGGAATTTACGACCGATGCCGAGCGTGGCGATTTCGTGCTCCGGCAGCCCGATCAAGTCCGTATCCTTGCCAAAAACGACGCGGCCGGATACCGGCTTGACCTTCCCGGAAATGACGTCCAGCAAGGTGGTTTTGCCGGCCCCGTTGGGGCCGATCACGACCCGCAGTTCGCGATAATCCACGATGAAGTTGAGATTGTCGAGCGCCTTGAAGCCGTCGAAGTCAACGGTCACGCCTTCCAGATAGATGATTGACCCGCGTGCAGGCATCTCGCTCACGACACAAGGTTCCCCACGACAACGTCCACCCGCACGGCTATCGGACTTCTTGTCCCTCCGGCTCCGAGGGTGCCAGCTTCTTCCGAAAACTCAGGCCGGCATGCCATCCTCTGTTGAGCCTCCTCGCCAGACCGACGCATCCTTCCGGGAACAGGAGGACCACCGCGACAAACAGTCCCCCCAGAAAGAACGGCCAGAGATCTGGGAAGGAAGTGGTCAAGATGCTCCGGGCCCAGTTGACGCCGACGGCCCCCAAGACCGCTCCGATCAGGGTACCGCGCCCCCCGACCGCCACCCAAATGACCATCTCGAGAGACGGCAGGACACCGATCTGCGCCGGAGTGATGATGCCCACTTGCGGGACATAGAGCGCGCCGGCGAGCCCAGCCAGCGCCGCCGACACGACAAACACAAACAACTTGTAGCTACCCGGGGAATAGCCGGAGAAGAGGACTCGTTGCTCGCTGTCCCGGATCGCCACCAGGACCTTGCCGGTCCTGGACCTGGTAATCCAGCGGCACAGCAGATAGGCCGCCCCAAGGCTGAGCACGGTCAGGACATACAGCGCCCGCTGCGTTCCCGGGTCGCTCAACCGGAACCCCAGCACCTGCTTAAAATCTGTCAAGCCGTTCGTGCCGCCGAGGTTCGTCTCGTTACGGTTGAACACCAGCCAGGCCGAGAGGGCCAGCGCCTGCGTGATGATGGCGAAATACACCCCCTTGATTCGGCTCCGGAACGCCAGAAAGCCGAAGATGGCGGCGAAGAGCGTGGGCAGCAGGATTGCCGCGGCAATCGCAAACCAAAAACTGTAGAACGGCTTCCAGAAGTACGGCAGTTCCTTCACCTGGTTCCACACCATGAAGTCCGGCAACGTGCTGCCATAGACGCTCTCGGTGCCGATGGTCAGCATCAGGTGCATGCCGACCGCGTAGGCACCCAGGCCGAAGAACACCCCGTGCCCGAGACTTAAGATCCCCGTATAGCCCCAGATGAGATCAAGGCCGAGGGCCAGGATGGCAAAGGCCAGGAATTTTCCGAAGCGGTTCAAGGCGAAGTCCGAGACGTGGAGCCACGAATCGGGCTCCGGCAGGACGTTGAGCAGTGGCATGATCACGAGCAGGGAGAAGCCGATGAGCCAGACGGTCAGCCCCTCGCCCCGGTCTTGCGCTACCGTTCCCAACTCATGACTCGACATAACGGCCCTTGATCGTAAAGAGTCCGGACGGCCGACGTTGGAGGAAGAGAATCACCAGCACGAGAATCAACACCTTGCCATACACAGCCCCGAAGCTCGGCTCCAGCAGCTTGTTGAGCCCGCCGATGCCGAGCGACGCGACAATGGTGCCGGCCAGTTTGCCGACCCCGCCAGTCACCACGACCATAAAGGAATCCACGATGTAATTCTGACCCAGGCCAGGCTCCACATTGCCGATGAGCGTGAGCGCGCAGCCGGCCAGCCCTGCCAGCCCCGATCCGAACGCGAAGGTGTAGGCGTCCACCTTGCGAGTCGGGATGCCGAGGCACGCGCCCATGTCACGGTTCTGCATGACGGCCCGCACACGAAGTCCGACGCCCGAGCGAAACAGCAAGAGATAGATCCCCACAACACACAAGGTCGAGAGCGCAATGATAAAGAGCCGGTTATATGGCAGATAGACTCCCACCATCACCTGTGCTCCTCCGCTCAGCCAACTCGGCGCGACGACCGACGTGAGATCGCCGAAATAGACACGGGCCGCTTGAATCATGATCAGGCTCACCCCCCACGTGGCCAGCAGGGTCTCGAGCGGCCGGCCGTAGAGAAACCGAATCACGGTTGCTTCTAAAAACAAGCCGAACAGCCCCGCCACGAGAAACGAGAGGGGCATGGAAACCAAGAAATAATAGTCGAAGAGGTCGGCCGAAAGATAGGCCTTGAAACATTCCTGGGTCACAAAGGTCGCATAGGCCCCGACCATCATTAACTCGCCATGGGCCATATTGATGACACCCATCAGGCCGAAGACGATAGCCAATCCCAAGGACATGATGAGCAAAATCGAACTCAAACTGATCCCCCGAAAGATCGTCTCGATGGCTCCGGACCATGAAGCCCACATCTCAATCCGTTCGATCGCGCCACTTGCCGCGCGCGCGATGGCCTTCTGTTGATCACTCTGCTCCGAGCCAGCCGAAGAGCCGCTCAGCAATTCTTTCAACGCCGGCAAGGCGTTCTGGCTCCGCAACTCGCCGAGCTTGGTCGCCGCCGCAATCTTCGTGGACGGATCCTCGGACCCCAATTTGAGGAGCTGAGCTGCTTCCTCCATCGTATAGCGTACCCAGCGGTTCGGCTCGCGCACGGCGGCTTGTTCCAGCCACGGGATCGCGACCGGCTTGCCGAGCATCCCCAAGTCCGTCGCCGCGGAGCGGCGGGTGTTCGCATCCTCGCTGGTTAAGTGTGCATTGTTCTTCAGGAGGTCAATCACCGGTTTGATGGCCAACCGGACACTCCTGTCGGCATTGATGCGCAGCTCTTCAAGCCTTGGCAGCAGGCTGGCATCGCCACGTTCAATGAGCATGGCCACAGCGGCCTCCTGGATCGCCTGGTCTTGGCTGGACAGATCGGCCAGCGCCCGCTCAAGCGCAGACGGCGGAGGGCCCGTCTTCGACCCTTCCGCCGCCATCGCTCCATCAATTCCCCAGAGCGTCACAACTCCGAGGGGAACTATCCATAGCAGTATTCTCATTTCTTCTTTTGGTAGGTTCCCTGATGGTTGATCCAGTCGCAGCCCTTGTCCGGGTTCGTATATTCGCTCCAGGGCTCTGCCTTCACCAGTCCCTTCGAGCGCGAGACAGTCTTGAACTGCCCGTCCTTCAAGATTTCCCCGATCAGGACCGGCTTGTAGGTATGGTGGTTGGCCTCATCCATTTTGATCTTCCCGCCCGGCGCGAGAAACTCCTGACCATACACCGCCTTGCGGACCGCGTCCACATCGGTCTTGCCGGCCTTTTCGACCGCCTGCTTCCAGATGTAGACGCCGAAGTAGGCCGCCTCCATCGGATCGTCCGTCACGCGCTTCTCGCCGTCCGGCAGGTTGTTCTTTTTGCAGTACGCTTTGAAATTCGCCACGAACTGCTTGTTCTGCGGCGTATCCACGCTCTGGTAGTAGTTCCACGCCGCCAGATGGCCGACCAGCGCCGACGTGTCCATCCCGCGCAGCTCGTCCTCCGCCACGCTGAAGGCCATGATCGGCGCATCTTCGGCGCGCAATCCTTGATTGGCGAACTCCTTGTAGAACGGCACATTGCTGTCGCCGTTGATCGTGCTGATCACCGCCGCGCCGCCGCCGGCCGCGAACTTTTTGATCTTGCCGACGATGGTCTGGTAGTCCTGGTGATGGAACGGCGTGTACTCCTCCATGATGTTGGCCAGCGGCACCTTCTTGGCCAGCAGCATCGCCCGGAGAATCTTGTTCGTGGTGCGAGGATACACATAGTCGCTCCCCAAAAGGTAGAACTTCTTGTGCCCGCCCCCCTCCTTGCTCATGAGGTATTCCACCGCCGGCACCGCCTGCTGATTCACCGCCGCACCGGTGTAGAAAACATTGTGCGAGCATTCTTCGCCTTCGTACTGCACCGGGTAAAACAGAAGCCCATTGTTTTTCTCGAAGACCGGCAGCACCGACTTCCGGCTGACCGAGGTCCAGCAGCCGAACACCACCGCCACCTTATCCTGCAGCAGCAACTGCTTGGCTTTTTCGGCGAAGAGGTCCCAGTTTGAGGCCGGGTCCACCACGACCGGCTGGATCTTGCGACCCAACAAGCCGCCCTTGGCGTTGATCTCCTCGACCGCCATCAGGACGACATCGCGCAGCGACACTTCGCTGATCGCCATCGTGCCGCTCAGCGAATGCAGCACGCCGATCTTGATCGGCTCCTTGTCCGCTGCATAAGACAGAGCCCAGCCGCCTACGTCGCCCAGCAGCGCGGCCACGCCAACGCCGGCTGTCATTCGCGCGCCTAGTATCAGGAAATCACGCCGTGACGTATCGGTTTCACTCGCCTTGTCAGTTGGGCTCTCTGTGTCAATCTTCGTTTCAGGATGATCCTGCGACATGGTTGGACTCCTTTCGTGATCAGGCAAATTTGTAATGTGCCGTGCGCATCCTTGCTCCTAGTACTGGACCTGGAAGGCCACCTTGAAAGCATTAAGATGAGAACCCGTCGCATTGTTGGCGTAATTCGTGCCCAGGGAGGCAAGATTGCCATACTGCCAGAATGCCCCAAGGCGCCCATTAAAACCGGCAATGATGTAGTTCGTGCCGACTTCCGTCTCCTGGCGATCTGGGCTGTTATTAGGGTAAACGGCAGTATATCTTGCATAGGGCTGAAATTGCCCCTTCAATCCCGCAATCCCTACTTTATCCGGAAATAGATACATGAAGGTTCCGTAGTAGGAATTCCCGTCAAACATACAGAAGCAGCCATTAGGATTACCAGGGGCTTGAAAGGCCGGCGCAAAGGCCCCGGTCGTTGCCGAGTTGTTGTAATTTGCAAAGAACTGTTGGTACTCAGCATTGATCGTAATCACGCCCTTGTCCCCGCTGTTACCGAGTAGTTTCTCAAACAGGAGGTCGGATTCAAGGATAGTGAGATCGGCCTGATTAGCTATTGTTCCGGCACCATGTTTCTGATATTGCGGCGCAAATGCCAGCGCGAGAATATCGCCGGACTTTCCGTAATAGGTGCCGGCCGTGTAGTAGCCGGGATTTTTCTCGGGGTTCAAAAAGTTGTAGGTGAGGCGTCCCGCATACAAGAGGCTGTTTTGTTGATTAGGTCCTGCGGTTGAGCTTGACTGGAGTCCTGTGTATACCCCGGCGCTATATTGCAAATGACCATACCCTGGGTCAACTTGACCCCAGAAGGTCACGCCGTTGTCACGGCCATAGACACCAGCCCCGCCAGTGCCGAATTTCCCGGCGAAGTCTGCAGACTCGAACGGCGTCCTATACTGATTGAAGGTCGCGGAGAAGAACGGACCGTTCAGCTCGCCGCGCGAATATGGGACCAACAAACGCCCGACCCAGATGTTCACGTACTGATTAAACTCGAACTTCCCGATCGCATCGAGCAAACCGATCTGATTTTGAGCCCCGGTGTTGGATGTTTGACCAAAAGGACTGCCCGCACCATTACAATCAAAGCATTCAGTGTTGAACTCGAACTTGATGACCTTCGTGATTCCGCCGTTGATATAGATACGAGCGTAGTCGATCCCGAAGCTGTTGGTGTAACTCCCACGATTCGCTGACCCGTTTTGCACCGCCGCGATCCCACCACGAAGACCCATTCCCAAAGAAATCCACATGTTCTTGTCGTCTGGATTGACGATCTTGCCATCCGCATACGCACTGGACGGAGCGGATGCCATCCCGGATATCAACACCAGCAGGACTGCTGCAACGAAAAACATGTTCCTGACGATCCGCCATTTCTTTTGATCTGCCCACATGCTCACACCTCCCAGATCCGGTTGGTGATTTCGTAGTTCGGTTGCGCGATTCCGCCCGGGCGATTCGGCAAAAAAAAACGCCCTTCCGGTCCTCCATGGACCAAAAGGACGTCATTGTCCTTCAACCTGCCGGATTGCGGACACCGTTGTCCTCATCCCAGCGCGTAGCGGGGAGTTTATATCAATCCCCGACACCCCTGTCAAGCACGAGTTTTGGCTCTCAGGCCCTCACGCGTTTGTGCTAGACTGCGAACGCCATGCCACGCTCACGAACACTGTACGGATTGGTCGCGTTCGCCCTGCTCGACTGCCTGACGACATGGGGATGCACGTCCTCGCCGCAGCAGAAAGTGACCATTCACGACAGTCAAGACGGCACGGTGTATCTGGAGCGAATCCCAAACGACTCATTGCAAGCCACCCATCCCATCACGCTGGACAGCGGCACCATTGCGCGCACACTGCGCGGCATTCGTGTCCGTGACAGCAGGAAAACGATGCAGACGTTCCTGTCTTCGGTCTTTTCCCCGTCCACGCCTGTGCGGGCATTCTCGGATGAAGAGGCGGACTTTCTCGCCCCGTTCATTGCCTCCGCCTTCGCCAAGGCTACACCGGACCAACGGGTCGGCTTCCGGATTACCCGGACCGGCACCTCGTTTCAATTCCAGAACGCAGGCAGAGCCACTGGTTCGCCAGGGGATACCGTTTCGGGAATTCTCTTCGTGTATGGTCGCTCCCTACAACTCACCCTGACCCGCCTGCCCCCCATCCGGGACCAGGCTGCAGCCAACACCCCCAGCCGCCATTATGCTTCCGATGCGACCGGATTGAGCGGCCGTGAACTCGTGTTTCTTCCCAAGGAAGCCCAACGGCCGGATACCTTCCGGGTGGGAGAACCCGATGCACCCACGCTGGTCATCGATTACAACCTGATGGCGACGCTGCCGGAACAGCCGGCTGCGGTTCCGGAAACGGCCCCCGCCAATGCGCCGGCGCCGGTGGCCCCGGCGGTCGTTGTGCCCGGCACGACCAGCGAGCTGGAGTCCGTAAAAGAGTCGATCTCCAAAAATGACGCCGAAGTGGAAGCGCTGAAGAAGGAAATGGAAGCGATCAAACAGCAGTTGAACGAGCAGCAGAAGCCGGCTCAGCCGAAACGCAAGAGCAAACCCTCATCGAAACCCGCTGAGCCGTCGCAATAGAGTTTTCTTTCCTTTCTCTTTTTCTCCTCCTCTCTCTCGATTTTCGCGTCTCTCTCATCCTAGCCGCCCTCTTCTCTCTTCACACTCTGTTACGTTCTGCCCTCTCCTCAATCTCGCCAGCCAAGAGAATCGCTTCGGCGATCTCCCGCATGGACTTGCGCAGATCCATGCTTTGCCGCTGGATGAGTCGGAACGCCTCTTCTTCCGAGAGCTTCTTGGAGCGCATCAGGTAGCCCTTCGCCCGCTCAACCAGCTTGCGCACGGCAAGTGCCTCCTGCATCTCAAATGATTTTTCCAGCAGGGTCGTATGCTCGATCGCGATCGCCGCCTGGTTGGCGATCGCCTGCATGATCTTGACTTCCTCATGTGTGAAGGCATGCGGCACGGAGGTATAACTGTTAATCACGCCCACCGCCTTATCCCTGATCATCATCGGCACTGACAGAAGCGAGCAGAGACCTTCTTTCTTGGCAATCTCCGGATACATATACTCCCGTTCCCCGGTGACGTCCGGCACGATGATGGGCCGGCGTTCCTGCAACGCGCGGCCGCTGATGCTCTGCCCCACCTTCAAGTTGGGCTTCCGGCGGTATTGCTCGCTCAGACTCTGGGTCGCCACGATCCGTAGCTCCCCGGTCGGCGGATCGAGCAACATGATGGAGCAGATCTTTGAATTCATCATCTGCGCGGTCATCGCCACGATGAGCTGAAAGATGTCCTCGATCAGACGATTGGAGGCCACGGTCTCCGACACTTGAGACAGAGTATCAAGCTGTAGCGCCTTGCGTTTCATCTCCTCGTACAAGCGCGCATTCTCGATGGCCCCGCCCACTTGGTTGGCGATCGTGGACAACAGCGCCAGCTCATCAGGCCGGTACCGCCTGGGCCTTTTGTGCTGCACATTGATGACCCCCACGACCTCCTTCTTGGCCATGATGGGGACTGATACGAAGGCCTGGTAGCGATCCTCCGGCAGGTTGTGGAAAAACTTAAATCGGGGGTCGTCGCTGGCATTGCTAGGAATCACCACTCGGGTCCGCTCTCGCGCGACCCATCCGGTAATACCTTCGCCAAGACCGATCGTGATCCGGCCGATCAGCTTGGGGTGCGGATTCTTCGAGGCCCGGAGAATCAGCTCTTCGCGGCTCTCCGACAGCAAATACAGCAAGCACGCCTCCGCCTTGGTGGCTTCCACCACCACTTCGACGATATGTTTGAGCACCGCTTCCAGATCAAGCGTGTTGCTGATGGACTCGCTGATCCGGTGCAACACATCCGCTTCGCGAGTTTTCTCGCGTAAGGCCTGCTCCAGCTGTTGAATCGAACGCGGACGCTTTGACTCCATCGTCTCGGGACGCTCCCCTTACCTCCCAGCTCTCTGTTCTCGTGGGTCAGGCCTTGGGCCTCGATGCGGCGTGACGCGGGGAGGGTCTCCGGTCCTGTTTGCCTCCCCGGCTCGCAAACCAACGCTTGAACGTGGCTCGCTCAAGCGGCTCGATCACGACTCGTCCCACCCGCTCAGGCAGGACACAGTAGAGGCGGCCTTCCGCCACTTTCTTGTCATGCTGCATGGCCCCCCACAGCTCGGAGAATCCCACCCGAGGCAGCCGGTAAGGCAGGCCCGCCTCTCGAACCAGCGCATGCTGGCGAGCGGCGACCTCGTCCGGACAGAGACCCATGTACCGCGCGAGGTCAGCTTCCTGGACCATTCCGATCGCCACCGCCTCACCGTGCAACAGCGTCCGATACTTCCCCAACGATTCGAGGGCGTGGCCCACGGTATGACCATAATTCAGGATGCGGCGCTGATCCGACTCCCGTTCATCATCCTCTCATCCGCGATCATGCCATATTTGATCACCTCGGCCATGCCGGCGGTCCATTCGGCCGTCGGGAGGGTGTTCAAGGTCTCCGGATCGATGAGCACCAGGCGAGGCTGATGAAACGCGCCGATCAGATTCTTCCCCAGCGCGTGATTGACACCGGTCTTGCCTCCCACGCTGGAATCCACCTGCGCCACCAGCGTCGTCGGAACTTGCACACAGGGAATTCCCCTCGCGAAGATGGCGGCCGCAAAGCCGGTCACGTCCCCGACGACGCCGCCCCCCAAGGCAACCAGCACGGACCCCCGTTCGAAGCGGGCGTTCGCTAGTTCATCGAGGATCTTGGACACCCACCGGAGGGTCTTTGCGCGTTCGCCGTCCGGAATCAGAATGGTCCGGGTCTCGTACCCGGCCTGCTGGAGCGAACGGAGCACCACAGGCCCGTACAACCGGCGGATCGCCGGATTCGTGACCACCGCCACCTTGCCGGAGAAGCCGAGCCCGCGCAGACACCGGCCGACCTCTCCACGCAAGCCAGACCGGATCAGGATGTCGTAACTGCGCTCGGCCAGCGACACCTTGACGCAATGCTCAACCGGGGCCGTCATGAGACCTCTCGAAGGACAATAGAGAGCGAGCCGCGGGTCGCCGGCATCCGCTCGAAAGCCACGGTACGCTGCTGACGACTTACTCGCTCAAGAGGGGGTCAGAGCGGAGGGATAGTATCACAACTCAGGAAGAACTAAAAGGATTTGACTCAGCCACTTGACGGTCGTACGAACGCACGCTGACACACTGGCTTAGCCTGAAAACCACTGCAAATAGAGAAACATCTACATGCAGGATGCTCAAAAAGGCCATCCAACGAGGCCGCAGGGAGCGAGGACCTTGAGGCGTACTTTTCGTGTACGTTGAGGGGTTCGAGCGACCGAGAACAAAGTTGGGGGCCTTTTTCAGCATCCTGGCTAAAAGGCTTTCACGTACTCCTGGTAGGCGTGATAGTTCCGCTTCATTTCCTCCAAGCTGTCGCCCCCGAATTTGTCGATCATGGCGTTGGCGATCTCGAACGCGACCACCGCTTCTCCGACCACACCCGCCGCGGGAACGGTACAGATATCCGACCGCTCCACGGTCGCGTCGAACGGTTGCTTGGTCTCGATATCCACGCTCTTTTTCGGGCTGTAGAGGGTGGAAATGGGCTTCATGGCCACCCGCAGGACGATCGGCTCGCCGTTGGTGATGCCTCCTTCGAGTCCTCCGGCGTTGTTGGTCTTTCGGATGAATCCTTTGCCACCCTGCTCGTAATAGATGTCGTCGTGCACCTCGGATCCGAATCGACGCGCCGCGTCGAATCCCATGCCGATTTCGACCCCTTTCATCGCCTGGATGCTCATGACGGCCATCGCCAGCCTGGCACCCAGCCGCCGGTCCCATTGCGAATAGCTGCCCAGCCCGATCGGCGGGTTCGTCACCACCACCTCGAAGACCCCGCCCAGCGTATCGCCACGGTGCTTCGCGGTCCTGATCCGCTCGATCATCCGGGCGCCGGCATCCGGGTCCGGGGAACGGACGTCCGATGTTTCCGCCTGTTCAAAGGCGACGAGAGGGTCTTCGCATCGCCGGGCCACGACCCCCCCGATCTCGGTCGTGTAGCTGAGCACGCGCATGCTGAACTGCGCCAGCAAGGCCTTGGCCACTCCCCCCACTGCCACACGGATCGCCGTTTCCCGCGCGCTGGCCTTTTCCAGGACGTTTCTGATGTCGCGATGCGCGTACTTGATGGCCCCCACCAGATCCGCGTGCCCCGGGCGAGGGCGTGTCACCACCTTGTCAGCAGGAACGGGGCCCGGCTCGACCGCCATGACCTCCTTCCAGTTCTCCCAATCCTTGTTCGCGATCATCAACCCGATCGGATTGCCCAGCGTCTGGCCTTTCCGAACCCCGCAGACGAACTCAACCCGATCCTCCTCGAGCCGCATGCGTCCGCCCCGGCCATACCCCTTCTGGCGCCGGGCAAGATCCTGATTCACCAGGTCGGGGGTCAGCGGCAGACCGGCGGGCACACCTTCGAGGACGGCGAGGAGAGATTTCCCGTGCGACTCGCCCGCATTCAGATACCGCAGCATGGTTGATGTCCCACGGTTCAGCTCTTCACGATGGTGGGCGTGAGGAAGATCAACAATTCCTGCCTCGCGATCGTCTCGGATTTGTTCTTGAACAACCAGCCCAGCACAGGGATGCGGGAGAGGTAGGGGATGCCGGCCACGGTGTTGATCTGGCTATCCACGAAGATCCCGCCGATCACCATCGTCTCGCCATCGCGGACCACCACTTGGGTGTTCGCTTCCCGCTTGTCGATGCTGGGCCCGGCCGGATTGCTTCGGGCACCCACGGCGTTCCTCGTGGCCCTGACTTTCAGAAGTATATTCTTCCCTGTCTCCCTCGGATCGCGTGACGTGATCTGCGGGGTGACCTGCAGCTCCAGATTCGCGTCCACGAACGTGGTCTGTGTCCCTTGCAGAGACGTGGTCTGGAACGGGATCGATTCGCCCTGTGAGATCTTGGCCTCCCGTTTGTCGAGCGTGGTGAGCTTGGGGGCAGCGATCACCTTGGTCAGCCCAAGCAACTCCCCGGCTGTGAGCCGCATGTCAAGCAGGAACCCGTTGGCCTTGCCGAAGGTAAAGCCCACGCCTGGAACTGTCGGCAACCCGGACACCGCCGCGGGCAGATTGACCATGAACTGCGAGGTTTGGCCTCCGAACGGATCGGTGCTGGTCGAGGGCTGGCCACGGACATTTGCGACCACTCCGGTGTTCGTCGTGTTGAGGTTTGAAAATCCCCACACGATGCCGAGAGAGCGAGAGTAGGACGTATCGGCCTGAACGATCCGGGCCTCGATCTGGACTTGGGGAACTTCCAAATCCAGTTCGCGCACAAGTTGAGTGAAACTGGCGATCCGTGACTCGGTGTCTTGCACGATCAAGGCATTGACGGCCGGATTGACCTGGAGCTGCCCACGTGGACTCAGGTACGGCCGGAGCGTCGTCTGAATCTCCAGCGCCGTAACGTTTTGAACGTACACGATGCGCGTGATCAGATCCTCGGCCTTGATCTTGGATTCCTTGGTCTTCGCCTCTTCATCCTGCTGGCGGGCGATATTGGTCAGCGAGTCGATCCAGACGATGTTCCCCTCTCGGATCATGCCTAGATTGTTGACCTTCAGCATCATGTCCAAGGCCTGATCCCAGGGAACGCTGATAAGCTTCAGCGTCACCTTGGCCTTGACTCCCTCTCCCACCACGATATTGAACCCACTCACGTCGGCGATCAACCTGAGGACATTACTGATGTCCGCCCCTTGGAAATCCAGCGAGATCCGGCGTCCCACATAGCGGGGTGGCATTATGTCTTCCGGCCCGGCACTCCCCTTGATTTCAGGGGCCATTTGCGCCAGACGGGGACCGGATTCAATGTTGGCAAGCCGTTCCGGAAACGGCACTCGGCCGGCGACCGCGACCCGGACGTTCCCGGCAGGGAACTCTCCCTCCCGCGCCTCACCTGACTTCGCCGGGCGGCCTGATGCGTCAGGCTCGGTCGAAGGAGTCAATTTCACGGCCAATTGGTTCGTCCCGGGCTTGACTGAATAGTCAGCCGGCTGGGGCAAATCCAAGACCAACCGAACCTTTTGGGAGTGGTGGCCGATCCTGATCTGTTTGAGTAACGGGTGATCGACGGGTAATACTTGCAGTCGGAGCGGTGAGGTCACGTTCGCCAGATCCACGATCAGACGGTCCCGATCGAACCGTCTGACGGCATAGCTGAACTCGCCGTCGCCAAGGATCACCACGGTCGCTTCGCCGTCGCCCCGCTGGACCTCGACCTTGGTCATGGTCTTCGCCGCCGCGCTTGAGCTCGGCGGGCTGGTGGGTGCCGCGATGGGCATTTCTGGAGCAGTCGCAGCTGACGAGTCGGAGCCTGGCTCCTGAGCAACCTCGCCTCCCGTGGGACTTTTGGGAAAGTCGATGAACAGTCGCGTGCCCTCAATTCGAACATCGGGCTTCACCGCCGCGGTCAGCGTAAAGACCAGCCGGATCCCCTCTCGAGGTTTTGCCACCTCCGTGGGGGTCACTTCGAGCACCGGCGGCTTGTTCAGCTTCATGCGAGCGAGCCCTCTCCCCTTGGAGAGCCCGGGCAAGTCGACCGTGACGCTGGCCGGTTCGACGGTGCTGGACATGGAATAGACCACGGGGCGTCCGCCGTCCACCTCGACTCGAAGCCGGTCGCCCAGGTCGGCAATCCCGATGCGCTCCAGCGGCGTGGTCTCCTGGATCGAGCTGCCGCTCTCAGCTGGCAGGTGCACACAGGAGAGGAGCCCCTGCAGAACAACTATGCCGACGACCGCGATGGCGTACCTGTGTCTCTCGCTCATTCTGAGCTCTCTTTCTCATGCAGGCGCTTGATGTATTCACGCACCTGCTGCTTCCCGTATACATCCGTAAATCGCTCCTGGACGATGACGGAGTTATCCGTGATGGCACTGACCACGCCGTTGTTCGGCCCGATGCGGGTTCCGGCGCGAACCGTATAGCCTTTTCCGTCCGGTGTCTGCACCATGGCGTTGTAGCCGAATCCCCCCCACACGATTCCCATCAGACTGAGCTCTGTGACGCCCACGCGCTGGAGCGGCGGGAGGTTGAGGTTCTCCTCTCCCAGGTGCTCGCCCTGCAAAATGATTGCGGCGAACGGGTCCCGCCTCCCCGACGGATCGTAGGAATAGCCGAACTGTCCTGCATCCGGAGCCGGTGGCGCGGGGGCCGGCGCGCCACTGGCAGGCGGGCTCCCCGGGACCGTGGCCGCAGCGGAGGGGCTGAGGCTATTCGCCCCGCCTGCCGGCGATCCCGGCTTCACGGGGGTGACTTGGGCGAGCCGCAGAGACTCAACTCCGTACCCCGCGGACAGCCCAGCTGCGGAGCCTATCACCCCGATCACCGTCACTGAGGTCAACACCCTTCCTCCAAACCTCCAGCGGTACCGATTCACCGTACCTCCCGAACACGAGCCGTTGCGTCGGCCATCGCGTGCAGCACTTATTTCGCCTTCGCCGCCGGCACGGGCGCCTTGGGTTCCGGGGTCGCAACAAACGCGGTTAATTCGAATACCGTCTGGATCACCACACGACTCCGTTCGATCTTGGCTGAGCCCATGCGCACATCGGACACGTTCACAATCCGCGGGAGTTTGTTGATATGGTCAAAAAACAACGCGGCCGTATGGTAGCCTCCCTCCACCTCAACGCTGACCGGCATTCTGATAAACAGCTTCGAGGGATCTTCAGCCTGGCTCGAAGGCCTCCAGAGCTTGATGTCAAGACCAAGCCTGACGCCAAGGTCCGACAGTTGCTTGAGCAGCATGACCGCTTCTTCCTGGGGAGGCAGCCGTTCCTTCTTTTTCGCCAGCTCAATCTCGAGCTGCTTGTTCGCGGCGATCAATTCGTCCAGGTGTTTCACTTTGAGCGTGAGTGTCTGAATCTCGTTGTCGAGCCTGACGAGCTCCACTTGCAGGCTCTCGATCATTTGGTTCTTGGGCATCACGACGAAGTTATAAAACGCCGCGACAATGCCTCCCACGATCAGGACGAGCATGAGAATCTTCTGCAGCGCCGGAACCGTGCGGAGAGACTCGAGATTCAGCTTCGGAAGCTCCACGTTAGCCCTTCAAGGAAAAGTTGAGCTTGAACTGATACAGATTGAACTTCTGCTCTGTCCCGGCACGCGATTCCGCCAATAGAATGTTGGTGAAGAAATTGGTCCTTCGGAGGTTGTTCACAAACTCGACCACGTCGTCGTTGCTCATGGCCCGACCCTCGAGCTCCACGTCATTCCCCCTCACGTTCAAGCGCACCAACCACAGCTTGAGAGGGTCCAGGCTTTGGCTCACGTGATCCAGCACACGGACCGGGCCGGCTCGTGATTTTTCGAGTTGTTCGATGATACGGTTTTTCTCCTCGAGGAGCTTTTTCCTCTTCTCGAAGTCCTCGACCTGTTTGACCTGTTCCTGCAGGACAACCAGCTGTTTTTCCTTCCCCTGCTTGTCGAGTTGCATGGACTCTATCTCTCGATCCATCACCCCCGAGTAGAACATGCACACCACAATCGTCAGCGCAACCAGCCCGAGACCTCCGGCCAGCTCGGCACGGACGTCCATCTGTTGTTTGATGGCCTTGGCTCGAGGTCCGGGGAGAAGGTTGATCCGGATCATCGGTCACCGATCCTTCTCATCGCCAAGCCCACGCCGACCGCGGCGAGAGGGGCGAGTTCGGCCAGCGTCTCTCGCTTCGCATCACACGAGGAGGTCTCAATCTGCTTGAACGGATTGGCGACCGTCACGGGGACCCCTAATCGATCGGTGAGTTGCTGCGCCAACCCTTCCAATTTTGCGCAGCCTCCACACAGGAGGAGCTTATTGACCTCCTGATCGGGGTACGTGGTCTTCAAATAGTCCACCGATCTTGCGATTTCTGACGAGATCTCTGCGTGCACTCCGTCAACCACGCTCGCCACCGCTTCCGCGTCGATGCCCTCACGTCGCTCACCCTTCTTCGCCGCTTCAGCCTCCTCGTACGGCACACCCATCTCCCTCTGGATGGCCTCGGTGTAGCGGTTGCCTCCAATCGAGATATCGCGCGTGAGGAGGGACGTCTCGCCTCTCACGATGTTGACATTCATCACGCTGGCGCCGACATTGACCAGCGCCACAATGTCCTCAGGGCTTGGGGGGTAATTGATGCCGTACATGTTCTCGATGGCGAAGGCGTCCACGTCCAAGATCACCGGGTTGAGCCCCGCCGCTTTCACGAGTTCCGATAATTCAGTCACCTTGTCCTTTTTCGCCGCCACCAGGAGAAGGGACATTTGAGGCTGCCCGTCATCTGACTGTTCGTTTGGATTCAGGATGTGGAAGTCGATATTCACCTCGTTGATATCGAATGGAATGTACTGCTCTGCAGCCAGTCTGACCTGGCCCTCAAGCTCCTCATCCGGCATGGGAGGCAGGTTAATTTTCTTCACGATCACTGAGTGCCCCGAGATCGACATCGCCACATTCTTGAGTTTGACGTTGTGCTCCCCAACGAGCTCCTTGATGGCGCTCACCACACGTCCTGAATCCATGACTGTTCCGTCTACGATCACCTCAGGTTCCAGAGGCTGGATCCCAAATTTCTGCAAGAGGTAATTCCCTCTCGCCTGTTTCATCTGGACCAGCTTGATGGCGCTGGATCCGATGTCCAGACCCAGCAAATCCCGCTTGGCTCCAAACAGCGCTCCAACGTCAAAAGACAAGAGTGGCCGAAATTTCATCCTCGACCTCGGCTAGGGGGTCTCACTGCGCGTGTGGATGATCCGCTTAATTTCCTTGATGTTCTGAGACGAATACAGCCGCCAGTTGCGCCAGTCACGCCTGGGCCCTGAAATCATGCCTTCGCGTTCCCACCGAAACAGGGTGGCGCGAGAAACATCGAACAGTTTGCACACTTCGTTGGTCTTGAATCGCTTCTTCGAATTCGGTTTCACGCTCTCCACTCGCCGGCCAGAGGGCAGAAACAGGAGATTCCACGCTGGTTTACACGATTGAGTATAGTCAATATATTAGGCCTGTCAAGCAAACGATGAATGTTGGGAGCGGCACCGCCAGCCACCGTGCGAAACGGGTGGTTCCATGACGGTTTGTCAGGATTTGTGAAGATCGCGGTGGCGAAGTAAGACCTGGTGCCCTGACCCGGCGAAGCTGTCCCGCAACCGGGACGCAATCGCCACCGAGCGGTGTCGCCCACCCGTGCAGCCAATGGCCACAGTCAGATAACTGCGCTGCTCTCGTTGGAAGCACGGGATCAGGAATTTGCAGAGGGCCTCGAGGTGTCCAAGAAATGTGATGGCGTCGTGATCATCCAAGACATAGGACTGGACCCGTGGATCTTCCCCGGTCAGCTGCTTCAGGTCCTCGACAAAATTCGGATTCCGCAAGAAACGTACGTCAAATACCAGGTCAGCCTCATACGGGACCCCGAACTTAAAGCCGAAGGTCAACAGCGAGATGGTCAGGCGGCGGTCCTGATCCTGTTGCAGATAGTGTCGCGCGAGCAGGTCCTTGAGTTCGTGAACCGTGAGGTCCGACGTATCGATGATTCGATCTGCCCGACGTTTGAGCTCGAGCAGTCGTTCCCGCTCGAGTTGAACGCCCTCCGACACCGGCGACTCCGGCAAGAGCGGATGAGGCCGGCGAGATTCCGAGAATCGGCGGACCAGGACTTCGTCTCTGGCCTCGAGAAACAGCAGCTCGACAGGGACATCGAGGGATCTCACACGATCCAGGTTCGCGAACAGATCGGAAAAGAATCCGCGCTCGCGGATATCGATTCCGAGTGCAACGTGCCTGACCTCTCCTTCGCGTTGAATACAGAGTTCCGCAAATTTGGGGAGCAGCGCGGGAGGCAGGTTGTCCACGCAAAAGAATCCCAGATCTTCAAAACACTTGATCGCGTGAGTTTTGCCCGATCCGGAGAGCCCGCTGATGACGACGAGATGGAGCGCTTGCATCATCCCTTCCTGCACGAGGCGGGTTGTGGGTCGATGAGTTCGACACCCCCATGGTCCAACCGCTGTCTCACCGGTAGCCGATCGAGCGCAGCGTTGACGAAGATCAGACCGTCTCTCCTTGAAGAAACATTTGGCCCACGCACCATGGCCTCATGCGACTGTGAAGGGCGCGAGTAGGGATCGGGCTCGCCGTCGATGGCGGCGTCGCAGCCGTGAACTGAGTCAGCACGAACTTAAAAAAAGCGTTTGCGCTGGCTTGCGGATGGAATGTTTTCTTCGGATCGATATTTTGCCACAGTCCGCCTGGCGATCATAATCTGGTGGCTGCGCAACCTCGCCGCAATCTCCTGATCCTTGAGCGGGTGTTGCGAATCCTCCTCAGCCACCATCTTACGAATCATTTCTCGGACTGTGACGGAGGATAACATGTCAGCGCTCTGATCAGAACGCTGGATGCCGGTGTTGAAGAAGAATTTCAGCTCGAGCACTCCCTGCGGACAGTGCATATATTTGTTCGCGGTCACCCGGCTGATCGTCGATTCATGCATGCCGATGTCTTCCGCCACCTGTTTGAGGACCAACGGTTTGAGAAACTGAACACCTTGCTCAAAAAACTGCTCTTGGAATTTGACGATGCTCCCCACGACCTTGATGATAGTCTTATTGCGCTGTTCGATGCTCCGGATGATCCACTGCGCACCTCGGAGTTTCTCATCCAAATAGGCCTTGGTCGCTTCCGAGTCGGCCTTCCGGCCGGCCATAAGCCGCCTGTAATACGGGTTGATCCGCAGGCGTGGCAGACCATCATCATTGAGAAGCACCACCCATTCGCCTTCGTTCTTGGCCACGAAGACATCGGGCACGATCACTTGATTATCGGCCGTAAAATACGGACGCCCTGGTTTGGGCTCGAGCCCCTCGATGACTCGGGTCGCTTCAAAGACGTCCTCGACCGTGACGCCCAGTGCCTTGGCGATCCGCCCGTACTGTTTTTTCTCGAGATCCTTGAGGTGATTGCTCACGATCGACTCCACGAGCGAGCCCCCCAAGACTCCCGCTTTCCGTCCGACTGCCCCGATCGGGTCTCGGTCGAGGTGGCTCAGTTGGATCAACAGGCATTCGCGCAAATCCCGAGCTCCCACGCCGGCCGGATCGAAGGTCTGGACGTGTTTGAGAACAGATTCGACCTCCTCCACCGAGGCGCTGGCTTCGGTGGCAATCTCGTTCAGCGGTGTCCTCAGATAGCCATCGTCATCCAGGTTGCCGATGATCATCTGGCCGATACTTTTCTCGCGACCGATCAATCCGGAGAGGGCCAGCTGCCAGAGGAGATGGTCCTCCAACGAAGTCGGCTTGGTCAGCGTCTGATCGTAGGAGGGGAACTCATCCTGGGAAGCGGAGGGATATTCCACGTCGCCAGCCCGACGATCGCTGTCGAAGTAGTCCTCCCACCCGGTGGGCGAGAGATCCTCGGGGGGATCGGTGCTTTCCGCCTGAGGCTCCTCTGCTCCCCCTTCGCTCGGTCCGACCTCCTTCTTGTCCTGACCTGATTCTTCAAGCGTGGGGGCTTCCCCCTCTTCGAGGTCGGCCTGCACCTCCTCCAGCAAGGGATTCTCCATCAGGTGTTGGGTCAGGGTCTGCTGAAGCTCCAACCTGGAGAGCTGCAATAACTTGATCGCCTGCTGCAGCTGCGGCGTCATGATGAGCTTCTGACTCAGCCGAAGATCAAGCCGCAGTTTCATTCCAGGCCCCGTCCGCGCAACCGACCGTTACAACCTGAAGTTTTCACCCAGATACACCGCCCTTGCCGTGGAGCTGTTGACAATCGTGTCAGGTGAGCCTGACTCCAGGATACTGCCCTCGTTGATGATATATGCCCGGTCCGTGATGGTGAGGGTTTCCTGAACATTGTGATCGGTGATCAAGATCCCGATCTGCTTGTGTCTGAGCCGCGTCACGATGTCTTGAATATCCGCCACCGCGATGGGATCGATCCCGGCGAATGGTTCGTCAAGGAGCAAGAACTGCGGATGTGTCACCAAGGCCCGCGTAATCTCCAGGCGGCGCCGTTCCCCCCCTGACAAGGCGTAGGCTTTACTCTTCCGGAGAGGGGTGAGGTCGAGCTCCTTCAGCAATGATTCGACGCGAAGAGCCCGCTCCTCTGCTGATAAGTCCAGCATCTCAAGAATCGCCAGAATATTCTCCTCGACCGACAACCGACGAAACACGGATGACTCTTGTGGCAAGTACCCAATCCCCCGCCGCGCACGCTTGAACATTGGGAGCTCCGTGATCTCCTCCCCGTTGAGCAGGATCTGACCGGCATCCGGCTGGCACAGCCCGACCATCATGTCGAAGATGGTTGTCTTGCCGGCCCCGTTCGGTCCCAACAGTCCGACCACCTCCCCGGCTTGGACGGCCACACTCACGCCCTTCACGACCTGACGTCCCTTGAAGCCCTTCGTCAGGCCGGAGGCCTCCAAACACTGGTTTGCGCTCGGTGCGATCGGAATCACGCCACCCGCTCCCCCGTCACCCTGCGTTGCCCCAGAACCGGCTCAGCGGCTCTCCCCACCGTTCTCGTCGATCATCACTCGCGACCCCCCTTCCACGACGCTCCGGTCTTCAGCCAGGTACATCGTGATCTTCTTTCCCGTGACGCGTGTCCCCTGCTGCCAGGCGACCGGATCGCCGGTCAACTCAATCTTTTCTTCATCCTCATAGTAGATCGCCTTCCGGCAGGTCGCCCTTCCGTCGGCTTTCTGGATCCTCACCCGGCCGGTTGCCTCAATCATACTCACGGAACGGTTCGACAAGACCGGGAGTTCAACGGCCCCAGAGTGTGTGCCCTTGTGGGTCGGGCCCGCGGCGAGCGATCGTTCGGCGGTCTGACCGCCGGCCTTTCCCGCTGAAACCGGTTGATCGCCGGGTCTGAACGAGACCACCATGACGTCGGAGTGCACGATCAATGCTCCCTTCGTCAGAACGACTGCGCCCTCGAAGATGGCCTTGCTCTCCTGATTTCGAACGGTCATCTTTTGGGACGTGATCGTGGTGTTGGCCCGTTCCGCTGAGTCCGGGCCCGACGCACCGATTTGCGCCGGTCGCGCAGCGGCCGCACACAACACGACCACCACGCCGATGCTACTGAGTGATCTCCACGCGCACATGTTCCACAACCTGGAATTCCTCGGTGTCCAGTTTCCCGAAGAAGCCCCGTCCCTTCACTTCCAGCCCGTGGCCCACGATCGTGACCGGGTCACTGGTGCTGATCTCTCGCCGGTTGTCGGCCCAGGCCAGATGATTCGTGTAGATCGTATAGCCGCTCTCCAGTTCAACGGCGATGGGAGCAGCATGTCTCACCAGCATAAAATCCCTGCTCAGCGTATCAATGGTCCCTTCGTCCCCGGCCAGCCGTAATTCCCACCCTTTGGCGCCATAGAGGGTGACCAGCACGCCTTCAAGGATCGCTCGGTGGCCGGTCTCCAACACGCGGGCACGCTCGGCCTGCACCTTCCATTGGACCGCACCGGCTCGAGACTGGACGAATGTAAATCGGTCAATCCCGGGATCGGTCCGTTCCAGGTTTCCGGAGCTCGCGGAACTGATGGGTGGAACCGACTCCACTCGAGTCGCTAGGAGGTAGAGAAGGAAGGAGGCAAAAATCAAGCTCAGCGCGAGTAAGCCGCGTCGAATCCAGAGATGCCACATGACCCTACCCAACTCAATCGCTTCATGCTCTCATGATTCCCGGGCACGATACTAGCATAGGCGGCCAGGCAAGTAAACAAACGGCGACCCCTTGCGGGGATCGGACCGCCTGACGGGGCCGGATTGCAGCCACGTCATGAGAGTCGTGGAGGTTGGTGAGCGGAACCCAGCCGGAGGGGGGGCTGCTACGTCGTGGCGCTTTTCGAAGACCCTGCCTTCGAGCCGGCCGCAAGAGCGGCTTGGGACGGCTTCTTCGCCTTCTTCTCACCCTCAGACTGTCCAGGTTTGGTCGTGGCACTCTCGACGCGCTTGGCGACCAACTCAATGGCCACCAACTCGGCCGCGTCTCCAACCCGACGTCGCGTCTTGATGATACGCGTGTACCCCCCGGGGCGATCCCGAAACCGAGCGGCGACCTCGCTAAACAATTTTGACACGGTGGTCTTGCTGAGGAGAAATCCTAAGGCCCGGCGTCGAGCAGGGAGGTCGCCTCGTTTGCCGAGCGTGATCATCCGATCCGTGAAGCCACGGATTTCCTTCGCCTTGGCCTCGGTCGTCTCAATCCGCTCATGTTCCAGCAGCGAGGTGACCAAACTACGAAAGAGCGCCCGGCGGTGGCTCGTGTTCCTGCCTAACTGTCTTCCTTTTTTCCTGTGACGCACGGGTTCCTCTCGTTCATACGCCGGTCTTTGCGCCCACGTCCCCCGATGGCAGAGAGTCGAGTTTCACCCCCAGGCTCAGCCCCATCTCGGCCAGAATCTCCTTGATCTCATTGAGCGATTTCTTCCCGAAGTTCTTGGTCTTCAACATTTCCATTTCCGTCTTCTGGACGAGGTCCGCGATCGTCTTGATATTGGCGTTCTTGAGACAATTGGCCGCTCGGACGGACAGCTCGAGCTCGTTGACGCTCCGGAACAGGTTCTTGTTGACTTCGCGCCGCTCCTCCTCCATCCCTGCTTCCGGTTTCGTGGCCGTGAGCTCTTCAGGATGGATAAAAATATCCAGATGGTCCTTGAGAATGCCTGCGGCCGCGGACAGGGCGTCCTGTGGAATGAGGCTCCCATCCGTCCAGATCTCGAGAATCAGCTTGTCGTAATCCGTCACCCGGCCGACGCGTGCGTTCTCCACTAGGAAATTGACGCGCTTCACCGGCGAGTAGATCGAATCCACGGCGATCACGCCGATCGGCAGTCCTTCCTCCTTGTTTCGCTCCGCCGGCACATAGCCACGCCCGGGTTTCACCACCATCTCCATGTCCAGCGTCGCCTCCTTATCCAGCGTGGCAATATGGAGGTCCCCGTTCAGGATCACGACGTCCGCATCATGGATGATGTCCGAGGCCTTCGCCTCTCCAGGCCCTTTTTTGCGGAGACGGATCGTTTTGGGTTTGTCCGTGTGCAGCTTCAACCGAAGCGTCTTGACGTTGAGCACGATCGCGGTCACATCCTCAGTGACCCCCGGGATGGTGGAAAACTCGTGCAACACCCCTTCAATGCGCACGGTTGTGACCGCGGCACCGGTCAAGGAGGACAGCAGCACGCGACGCAGGGAGTTGCCAACGGTCGTGCCAAATCCTCTCTCGAACGGCTCGGCTGTGAACTTGCCGTAGGTCGGGGAAAGCGCTTCCTTGTCGGCTTCGACCCGCATTGGGGCCTGAAAGTCCTTCATTACCTTAATCATGATGCCCCCTTCGCCTGACTCTAATAACCCCACAGCCCCCAGGCCGCCTGCCTCTCGCCACCCGAGGCAGGAGCGGGCCACGGGCTACCTGGAATACAATTCAACGACCATTTGTTCGTTCACCGGGAGGGCGATTTCCTCCTTCGTCGGAAGAGCCCGCACCGTCCCCTTGAATGCAGCTCGGTCCAGCTCCAACCAGCCGGGGATGCCTCTTCCATCCACCGCCTCCAACGCCGAGAGGACCGGCACGAGAGCCCGGCTCCGCTCGCGCACTTCGACCACGTCGCCGGCTTTCACCACACAGGCAGGGATGTCGGTTTTTCGACCGTTGAGCAGGAGATGTCCATGATTGACCAGTTGTCTGGCTTGCTTCCGAGAGGAGGCAAACCCCAGGCGGTACACGACATTGTCCAACCTGCACTCGAGCAGTTTCAGCAAGTGTTCACCGGTAATGCCGGCGCGGCGTTCCGCCTTCCCGAAAAACCCTCGGAATTGTCTCTCCTGGAGCCCGTAGATCCGCCGCAACTTCTGTTTCTCGCGCAACTGCGCGCTATATTCGGAGATCCGTTGCCGCCCCTGTCCATGCTGTCCGGGCGGGTAGCTCCGGCGTTCGATCGCGCACTTTTCGGTCATGCAGCGTGAGCCTTTCAGAAACAGCTTCACGCCTTCCCGGCGGCACAACCGGCAGACTGGACCTCGGTACTTTGCCACTTCTCCTCCCTCCTTCGCCGTTCGAATGGAAAGTAATTAAGTAACTGTGTAATTGGTAATTGAATTACTCAATTACTTACCTACTCACTTACCTCACACTCGCCGCCGCTTCGGCGCTCGACAGCCGTTATGGGGAATCGGGGTCACATCACGGATCAGATTGATGCGGAGACCCGCCCCCTGGAGGGAGCGAATCGCGGACTCGCGCCCCGACCCCGGTCCATTCACATAGACATCAACCTGCCGCATCCCATGCTCCATGGCCTTCTTCGCTGCAGCTTCCCCGGCCCGCTGAGCCGCAAACGGCGTGCTCTTGCGCGAACCCTTGAAGCCTTGGTTACCGGCACTTGCCCAGACGACCGCGTTTCCGCTCATATCCGTAATGGTGACGATCGTGTTGTTGAAGGAAGCCTGGATATGCGCGATCCCGCTCTGGACCGTCTTGCGCTCCTTCTTCTTTCCTTTTTTCACGCTCATGAACGGTCCCTCTCACTCCGGACCAGAACGACTACGCGCTCGCGGGAGCTGCGCTGGCTGCTGGTTTCCGCGCTTTCCCGATGGCAGCCCGTTTGCCTTTCCGGGTTCGGGCATTGGTCCTCGTGCGCTGTCCCCGGACCGGCAACCCCTTGCGATGTCTCAACCCGCGATAGGTGCCCGTGTCGATCAGTCGCTTGATATTCATGGAGACCTCTTTCCGGAGGTCCCCTTCCACTTCATAATCGCGTTCGATGATCTCACGCAACTTGACGATCTCATCCTCCTTGAGATCTTTCACGCGCGTCGCCGCAGCGACTCCGGACTTCTTCACAATCTGAGCCGCGCCCGACCGGCCGATCCCGTAGATATACGTCAAGCCGATGTCCACGCGCTTGTCTCTCGGCAAATCCACCCCGGCAATCCGCGCCATAGTTCCTCCCCGTAGTCCTGCTACGCGTTCACTGTCTTTCTACTCATCCATGGGGTGGCTGGGCTGGCCTCTACTGCGCACGTCCAGCGAGCACATTCTGATCGTGCGCGCTGCGTGAGCACGGAGGCTGGCCCAGCCGCCCCACGCTCCTCACCCCTGCCGTTGCTTGTGTCGGGGATTCTCACACAAGACTCGGACCACACCCCGACGCCGGATAACCCGGCACTTCGAGCAAATCGGCTTGACCGACGACTTCACTTTCATGACCCCCTCCCGAGTTCTGAGGGCTGGGTCCTGAGTGCTGAGTCCAGAGGCTTGAGAACGCCAACTCCCCTTGCCAACTCAAAACTCAGCACGCAGCACCCATGACTGTTACTTGAACCGGTACGTAATACGTCCCCTCGTCAGATCGTACGGGGACAGTTCCACTGTGACTTTGTCACCGGGAAGGATCCGGATGAAGTGCATCCGCATCTTTCCGGAGATATGAGCCAGGATCTTGTGTCCATTCTCCAACTGGACGCGGAACATGGCATTCGGCAGCGTTTCAGCCACCGTCCCCTGCACCTCGATGACGTCCTCTTTGGACATTAGACCGTTGCTCTCATCCTTTCGATGGATCTAGAGCTTTGTCAGGATCCGCGCGGGTCCACTCGGCTGGATGGCGATCGTGTGTTCGAAATGGGCCGAGAGACTTCCGTCCTGGGTCACCGCGGTCCAGCGATCCTCCAGAATACGCACCCCGCTCCCGCCGACATTGACCATGGGTTCAATCGCCAACACCATCCCCACTTGCAGCCGAGGTCCCTGTCCCGGCTGCCCATAGTTGGGCACCTGCGGGTCCTCATGCAACTGACGGCCGATCCCATGCCCCACAAAATCCATCACGACTGAAAACCCGGCCGCTTCAGCATGTCGTTGGATGGCGTGCGAAATATCGGAGAGCCGATTGCCGACGACCGCCTGCTCGATTCCCTTATTGAGGGCTTCCTCCGTCACGCGCAGGAGCTCGGCCGCCTTGGGGTGAATGGTTCCCACCGCAAGGGTCACCGCGGAATCCCCGTAGAACCCTTCCACGATCGCTCCAAGGTCCAGGCCGATAATGTCCCCCTGCCGGAGTGCACGTTTCGACGGGATGCCATGGACGACCTGCTCATTCACCGAGGCACAGAGGGTATTCGGATAGTTTCGATAGCCTTTGAAGGCGGGAACCCCTCCCCGCGATCGGATGAAATCTTCGGCCAGCCGATCCAGCTCCCCCGTCGTGATACCTGGCCTGACCTCCTTTTTCAACGCCTGGAGCGTCTCGGCGACCAGCTTGGCAGCCTTGGCCATGATCTCGATTTCATCCGGCGTTTTCAGCTCAATGCTCATGCCAGGCCCTTGGCCGACAGCAGGTCCATCAAACGCTGGTGAACCGCTTCGATCCGACCCGACCCATCGAGCTCAGAGAGAAGGTCCCGTTGGCGATAATAGTCCACCAGCGGGGCAGTCTGCTGTTCATACACCGAGAGTCGGGCCTCTACCGTCTCCTTCTTGTCGTCGCTCCGCTGGACGAGTTCGCCGCCGCACCGGTCGCAGATGCCGGCGTGCCTGGGCGGGTTCAACTCGATATGAAATACCGCCTGACACTTCGAGCAGCTCCGCCGGCCGGTCAGACGCCGGACCAGTTCATCGCGGGGGACGACGAAATTGACGACGCGATCAAGCCGTTCCCCCCTGGACCTCAGCAGCTCAGCCAGGTCTTCGGCCTGCCGGATGGTCCTGGGAAATCCGTCAAGGAGGAAGCCTTTGGCGCACATCGGCTCAGCCAGCTTTTCTTTCACGATTCCGACCACCACTGCGTCCGGCACCAGTTTCCCCTGATCCAGAGAGGCCTTCGCCTGCAGTCCCAACGCCGTCTTGTTCCTGACCGCCTCCCGCAAGATGTCTCCCGTCGAAATCTTCGGCTGGTGAAACCGCGACGCGATCAACTCAGCCTGAGTCCCCTTGCCCACACCCGGAGCCCCGAGAAACACTAATCGCATGGGGACCCTCAACCGCTCCGGCCCTTCAGGCGTCCTTTCGCGAGGAACCCTTCATAGTTCCTCATCAACATGTGCGACTCGATTTGCTGGGCGGTGTCCAGGCCGACCCCGATCACGATCAGCAGCGAGGTCCCTCCGAAATAGAACGGCACGTTGAGCTTATAGATCAGAAATTCGGGGATGACGCAGACCGCGGCCAGGTACAGCGAGCCCGCGAACGTGATCCGCGTCAGCACGTTATAGATATAGTCAGACGTCCGTTGCCCCGGGCGGATCCCGGGGATAAACCCGCCGTACTTCTTCATGTTGTCCGCCATATCCACCGGATTCAGCACGACCGCGGTGTAAAAGAAGCAAAAGAACACAATCAGGCCGACATACAGGAGCGTGTATAACAACGAGCCCGGCGCCAGTTGAGCGCCCATCGATTTCACCCATGGATTCTCGAAGAACCCCGCGATCGTGGCCGGAAAGGCGATGATCGAGGACGCAAAGATGGGCGGGATGACGCCGGCCGTATTGATCTTCAACGGAATGTGGGTGCTTTGTCCGCCATAGACCCGTCTCCCGATCACACGTTTCGCGTACTGCACCGGAATCTTACGTCGGCCGCTCTCCAGAAAGACGATGGCCGCCACGACCCCCAGCATGACGAACACCAGGGCGACCAGGAGCAGAAAACTCAGCTGCCCCACCTGATACAGGTCGAACGTCTGCGCAACGGCGCTCGGCAGTCGAGCCACGATTCCCGCGAAGATGATCAACGAGATGCCGTTGCCGATGCCGCGCTCGGTGATCTGTTCGCCCAGCCACATGAGAAACGCGGTGCCGGCCGTCAGGGTGATCACGGTCATCAGGCGAAATGGCCATCCCTTGTGCAGCACGAACGCACCCTGATTCATGCCTTCGAGCCCCACCGCGATACCGAAGCCCTGGATCAGCGCAATGCCAATGGTCCCGTACCGGGTGTACTGGATGATCTTTTTGCGGCCTCGCTCACCCTCCTTCGCCAACTTCGACAGCTGCGGGATGACCACCGTGAGGAGCTGGAGAATGATCGACGCGCTGATGTACGGCATGATGCCGAGCGCGAAAATCGTCAGTCGTGACAGCGCGCCACCCGAAAAGATGTCTAAAAAACCGAGGAGCGACCCTCCTCGCTCCAGCAAGAACTTCGATAATTCCTCGTTATTGATGCCGGGCGTCGGGACGTGCGCCCCAATCCGGTAGACCGCCAGCATCGTCAGCGTAAACGCAATGCGGGTGCGCAGCTCAGGAATCTTGAAGATGTTCTGGAGGCTTGCGACGAGCCGTTCAAACACCGCCAATCACCTCAGCTTTCCCGCCAGCAGCCTGGATCTTTTTCACCGCCGACTGGCTGAACTTGTGGGCCCGGACGACGATAGGCCTGTTCACCTCGCCGAGGCCAAGGATCTTCACCAACCGGCTCTTCTCCTTCATCAAGCCGGAACTGATCAGGGTCTCAGGCGTCACCTGATCCACCGCTCCCAGGCCGGCCAGCGACTTGAGGTTCACGATCGCGTACTCGGTGCGAAACAGGTTGGCGAACCCGTGCTTGGGGAGCCGACGGACCAGCGGCATCTGCCCCCCCTCAAACCCGGGCCGTTTCCCGCCTCCGGATCTCGCCAGGAGCCCCTTGTGCCCCTTGGTGGCCGTCTTCCCGTGACCGGAGCCCGGTCCCCTCCCGATGCGCTTCCGTCGCTTCACGGCCCCTGCATAGGGAGCGAGTTCGTGTAGCTTCATCCCGCGCTCACTTCCAGCAGATAGCCGACCATGGCGATCAGACCCCGCACCTGCGGGGTATCGGGGCGTCTGACGGTCTGGTGGAGCCGACGGAGGCCCAGCCCTCGCATCACGACCCGGTGGCGGAGGGGGGTCCCGATGAGACTTCGCTTGAGCGTAATCGATAACTCCCGGCCCATCGTGGTGCTCGGCTTCACCATCATCCCACCTGTGCGACGCCGCTCCGGCGAAGCCGCGCCGTTTCCTCCGGGTCCCTCAGCTGGAGCAGGCCATCCATGGTCGCGCGCACCGTGTTGAACGGATTCCCCCGTCCCAGCGTCTTCGCGATGATATTGTGGGCGCCTGCCAACTCCACGACCGCCCGCACCGCTCCTCCCGCAATAATCCCGGTGCCGACTGACGCAGGTTTGAGCAGCACGTGTTCGCCCCCGAAGAGACCGTGAACCACGTGAGGGATTGTCTTATTCTTGAGGGGAACATGCACCAGGTGCTTCTTGGCCTGTTCAACGGCTTTCGAGATGGCCACCGGCACTTCGGCTGCTTTGCCTTTCCCGATACCGACCCAGCCTTGGCCATCCCCGACCACGACCAGCGCACAGAAGTTGAATCGTTTGCCGCCCTTGACCACTTTCGCGACCCGGTTAATGAACACCACCTTGTCTTTGAGACTCAGCTCCTCAGGATTGACTCGCACGATGCGACGCTCCTCCCATTTAAAACTTCAGTCCGTTCTCGCGCGACGCCTGGGCCAGTGCTTTGACGCGGCCGTGGTAGAGCCGGCCTCCCCGATCGAACACCACGGCCTCGACCCGCACCGCTTTTGCACGATCGGCCAGGAGCTTGCCTACCGCCTTCGCAGCCTCGACGTTGGCTCCGGACTTGAGGGATTGACGCAACTGCTCGTCGAGTGACGAGGCCGCCGCCAGCGTGCGTCCGCTCGTGTCATCAATCAGCTGGGCATAGATATGGCTCTGGCTTCGATAGACATTCAGACGTGGGCGGGCGGGCGTCCCGAAAATTCGCTGACGCACCCGCTGCTGCCGACGTTCTAACTTCCTGGTTTTCTCGTTGCGTGTCATGGCGCGTGGCTACTTTCCGGTCTTGCCTTCTTTCTTGCGCAGGACTTCCCCTTCATACCGGATGCCCTTCTGTTTGTACACATCCGGCGGCTTGATGCCACGGAGATTCGCGGTGGCCTGACCGACTGTTCTCTTGTCAATCCCGCGGATGGTAATGACCGTCTGCTTCTCCACTTTCGCCTCGACCCCCGGAGGAAGCGCAAACACCACCGGATGCGCATACCCGACATTCAGGTTCACCACGCGCCCCTGGACCTGTGCCTTGTAGCCGACTCCGGTCATCTCCAGCGTGTGCTCATATCCCTTGGTCACACCCACAATCATGTTCCTGAGTTCAGCCCAGACGAGCCCGTGCAGGGCTCTCACTTTGGCATCGTCGGCAGAGCGATTCACCTGTACACGGCCATCAGTCACCGCCACGGACACGTGTGGGGTCAGTGTCCATTCAAGCTGACCGAGCGGTCCCTTCACCGAGACCACACGATCGGTCACCTGGACCTGAACACCCGCGGGAATCGGAATAAGCTTTCGCCCCAGCCGCGACATCTTCCCCTTCCTTACCTACTCACCTAGCGAGGCGCCTGGGCTGCCCCCACTGCGCGCGTCTACCACCTTTGACGCGGCAAATCTCTCCGCCTGTTCCGTAGGGCAGGTGGCCTGGCAGCCTCAGACTGCGCGCGTCCGGCGAGCACACCATCAACCCCTGCCCGGAACGATCAATCTTGTGTGCGCGACGCGCGAGCACGTGAGGCGGCCTGGCCACACTGCCCCTTGCTTCTTGTGTGCGGGGTGCGCGAGCACAGGGCAGCCCAGGCGCCCCAACCCCCTCTACCAGACAAGACAGAGCACCTCCCCGCCAAGGCTCGCCCGCCGCGATTCCTGGTCCGTCATCAGGCCTTTGGAGGTGGAGAGGATCGTCAGGCCCATCCCCCCCAGGACCGGCCTCACGTTCCGCCTCCCCGCGTAGACCCGCTTGCCCGGCTTGCTGATGCGGCGCATCCCGGTGATGATGGATTGCCCCTCTTCCAGATACCGCAGCCGGATTCGCAGCGTGGGGTGACCATCGGCGATCACCCGCTCGTACTCACTGATGAACCCTTCGGCCTTGAGGATCCGGAGCACTTCGGCTTTCAGTTTCGAGGCAGGAACGGTGACCGTCTCATGGCCACGTCGTGTCGCGTTCTGAATACGAATCAACAAGTCAGCGATCGGATCGGTCATCATCTTCCCGCCTCAGTCGAAGTAATGAGTGATGCGTAACGAGTCATTGGTCTCGAGTTTGATTCAGCACTCATAACTCATTACTCGTTACTCGCGTCTCGATCACCAACTTGACTTTGTGACGCCGGGGATCTCCCCGCGCAGGCTCAAGAAACGAAAGCAGATTCTGCACATCCTGAAGCGTCGGAGAAAGCCTCTGACGCGCCCGCAAAGCGGGCACCGATTGTAGCCTCTCACCTTAAACTTCTGGGCAGCCGCCGCTTTGAGCCGCAAAGCTTTCCGTGACACGCCTCAACTCCTTCTCAACTCTCGTTACCGGGGACCCGTTGCTCCGGGATTGCAACGGGTGCCCCTCATTACTGTCTGAACGGCATGCCCAGCTGGCGCAGCAACGCCTTCCCTTCGTCGTTGGTCTTCGCCGTCGTCACAATCGTAATATCCATGCCGTGAATGGCCGCGACGCTGTCGTACTGAATCTCCGGAAAAATCAATTGCTCCTTGAGTCCAAGCGTGTAGTTCCCGCGCCCATCAAACGCCTTGGGGGACACCCCGCGAAAATCCCGTATTCGCGGGAGCGCAAGGCTGACGAGCCGGTCCAGGAATTCATACATCTGGTCGCTTCGGAGCGTGACTTTCGCTCCGATCGGCATGCCCTGACGGAGCTTAAACCCGGCGATCGCCTTTTTCGCCTTCGTGACGACCGGTCGCTGCCCAGAAATCACTCCCAGTTCGGCAACGGCGCTTTCCAGCAGCTTGACATTTTGGATCGCTTCGCCCATGCCCACATTCAACACGATGCGATCCAACTTCGGGACCTGCATCGGGTTCTTATACCCGAACTCTTTCATCAACGCAGGCACCCCCTGCTGGCGGTAGGCTTCTTTGAGACGCGGGACTGGGTGGGGGCCACGCGGCTCTTTGGTCTCCTTCGGCGGTTGAGCGGCCGCCGGGGCCTCCTTGAGACGCGGGACCGGGTGGGGGCCACGCGGCTCTTTGCTCTCCTTCGGCGGTTGAGCGGCCGCCGGGGCCGCCTTCCTCGCAGGCGGCTTCCTCTCGGTCCCCTTATCGACTGCGTGTGTGTCACCCTTCGCCATCGAGTGCTCCGTCACGCCTTCTCGAAAATGTCCTTGCACTTCTTACAGACTCGGACCCGGCGCCCATCTTCCAGCAGCTTGATTCCGAGACGCACCGGCTTCTGGCAGTTCGCGCAGTAGACCATCACGTTCGAGAGGGCCAGGGGGGCCTCCCGTTCCAGGATGCCGCCCTGCCGAGTCTTCTGGCTGGGCTTGGTGTGACGTTTGATGATGTTCAGCTTTTCAACGACCACCGTTCCATCCGCCACGTGGAGGGAGAGCACCTTGCCGGTCTTCCCGCGCTCCCGTCCGGCAATGACCGTCACCGTATCGCCCTTCCTGATTTTCGTTGACGCCGCCGGTTGTTGCATCGTCTGCGGATCCTCTGCTTACAAGACTTCCGGAGCCAGCGAGATGATCTTCATGAATTTCTTCCAGCGCAGCTCTCTGGCCACCGGCCCGAAGATGCGGGTTCCGATTGGCTCCCCCTGCGCGTTGATGAGCACACAGGCATTGCGGTCGAACCTGATGTACGAACCGTCGTCGCGGCGAACCCCCTTGGTGGTCCGCACAATGACCGCTCTGCTGACGTCGCCCTTCTTCACCGTCGCCTGCGGAATGGCCTCCTTGACCGCGACGACGACCACATCACCCAGCGAACCATACCGGCGCTTGGAGCCTCCAAGAACATGGAAGCACATGACCTGCTTCGCGCCGGAGTTATCCGCCACGTCAAGAAAGCTGTAGTTTTGAATCATGAGGCTTCCGTACGAAGCGAGTAGCGAACAGCAAACAGCGAATAGCTCCGAATTCTCAGCTGCTCGCTACTAGCTGTCAGCTACCATCATTCGGGCCGGCCTCGTTCCAGAATTTCCACAACCCGCCAGCGCTTCTCTTTACTGATCGGTCGGGTCTCGATCAGCTTGACTCGATCGCCCACCTGACAGGAATTCTGCTCATCGTGCGCCTTCAGCTTTGTTACCCGGCGCATGAACTTGTGATACATCGGGTGCGACACATACCGGTCAACGGCTACGACGACTGTCTTGTTCATCTTGTTGCTCACGACGTTGCCGAACCACTCCCGTCGTTTCTGGGTACGTTCCGTCATCAGACGTGACCCTTCCCTTGGCTCGTGGCCTTGCCTGCGGCGATGGTTTTCTGGCGCATCACCGTCTTGACCCGCGCCAGGTCTCGCCTCGTCTGACGGATCCGCATTTGGTTTTCGATCCGACCGGTCGCAAGCTGAAATCGCAGGTTGAAGACTTCTTGCGTCAGTTGCCGTTCTTTCTCCGTCAACTCGGCCTCGTCCATCTCTCTGAGCTCCTTCATCTCCATCGTCTGGTTCCCTCTCAGCCAGACTGGTGCACGGGCGAGAACCCTCCGCGAGCCACAAACTTCGTCGCAACCGGCAACTTGTGGGCGGCAAGCCGTAAGGCCTCGAGCGCGACCTCGCGCGTGACGCCATCCATCTCGTAGAGGATGCGTCCGGGCTTGACCACCGCCACCCAGAGCTCCGGGTTTCCTTTCCCCTTTCCCATTCGAGTCTCGGCCGGTTTCTTGGTGATGGGTTTATCCGGGAAGATGCGTGTCCACACCTGGCCACCGCGTTTGACGTGTCGCGTGATGGCGATTCGGGCCGCTTCGATTTGACGGCTCGTCAGACGCCCGGGTTCCAAGGCCTTCAGGCCGTACTCACCGATCGTAATGCGCCCCCCGCGGTAGGCTTTCCCGCGCATTCGACCCTTCTGCATTTTCCTGAACTTGACTTTCTTCGGCGCCAGCATGTCCCATGTGAGGGGAGCGACCATCCCCCTCCATCGGCGGAGGCGAATGGAGTCTCCCCCTCCCTACGCTCACTGTCGTTCGCTGTCACACCCCCTCGACGTGAGAGGAGCAGCTCGCCCGGTGCCTTCGCTCACGGTGTTTGCCGCCGAGACCACCTGACTCCTATCGGCGGTCGAAGGTAGGCTCGGGTTTCTCGGGCTGAACAGGAAGAACTTCCCCCTTATAGATCCAGGTCTTGACCCCGATCTGCCCCATGGTCGTATGGGCTTCTGCAAACCCGTAATCGATGTAGGCGCGGAGCGTGTGCAGCGGGACGCGCCCTTCGCGATACCACTCGGTCCGAGCGATCTCGGCGCCTCCCAGACGCCCGGCGCAGGTTACTCGAATGCCTTGGGCGCCTAGCCTGAGCGCCGCAGCCACGCTTCGCTTCATCGCGCGGCGGAACGCCACCCGCTTTTCGAGTTGCACGGCGATGTTCTCGCTCACGAGTTGGGCATCGAGTTCGGGTTTCTTGATCTCCTTAACGGTGATGTACACCTGTGAGCCGTATTGCTTTTCAAGGGTGGCCTTCAGCTTGTCGACCTCCGCTCCTTTGCGCCCGATGATAATGCCGGGGCGAGCGGTATGGATAATCACTCTGGTCTGATCACCCGATCGCTCGATCTCCACTTTGGAGACTCCCGCATGATAGAGCTTCTCCTTGACCATCTTGCGAATTTTGATGTCCTGATGGAGCAGCTTGGCGTAGTCTTTCCCCGCGTACCACCTGGAACTCCAGGTGCGGGTGTAGCCCAACCTGTACCCCACCGGATGTGTTTTCTGTCCCATAGCCTCCCTGCTGGTCTTCGTTCGCCGCCGCCGATCGTTCACTTTCTCGGCGCAGCGTCGGGGACCGCAACCACGATCGTAATGTGGCTGGTCCGCTTGTGGATCGAGTTGGCCCGGCCCATGGACCGCGCCCGAAAGCGTTTGAACGTCGGCCCGCCGTCCACGTAAGCCTTCGTGATCAACATCGCTTCGCTGTCGCCCATCTCTTTCTGCTCGGCGTTCGCCACCGCAGACCGCAGCAATTTCTCCACCACCTTGGCGGCCGCGCGGGGGGTATACTTCAGCACCGTTAAGGCATGCGGAACTCCCTGTCCGCGGATCAGATCAACAACGGCGCGGGCTTTCCGCGGCGCGATCCGGACATATCTCAAAACCGCCTTTGCCTCCGGCATCCTCTTACCCTCGTGACTCGTGACACGTCGCTCGGGCTGCGTCGTTCGTATCTCGTCGTTGAAGTAATTGAGTAAATAAGTAATTCAGTAATTACCACTTACTCAGTTACTCAATTACTTCCTCACAGCAGACGCTTCACGTTCTTTTACTTGAGCGGGACCGTCTTTTCGGTTCTCACCGCCCCGTGGCCCTTGAAGAATCGAGTCGGCGCGAACTCGCCGAGTTTGTGGCCGACCATATTTTCCGTGACGAACACCGGGATAAACTTCTTGCCATTGTGGACCGCGAGCGTATGTCCAATCATGTCCGGTGTTACGGTGGATCGACGGGACCAGGTTTTAACGATCTTCCGGTCTTTTGATGCATTCATCTGCTCGATTTTCTTGAGCAGGTGGGTATCCACAAACGGCCCTTTACTGACCGATCTGGGCATAATAGATTCCTCAGGCCGCCCTCTCTACCGGATTCCCTTCTTACGCCGCGCGATGATGAACTTGTCCGTCGCCTTGTTCTGCCGGGTCTTGTACCCCTTCGTCGGCAGCCCCCACGGAGAAACGGGATGAGGGTTCCCCTGGCCTGACTTGCCCTCCCCGCCTCCATGAGGATGATCGACGGGATTCATCGCCACGCCCCGCACATGCGGCCGCCACCCTCGCCATCGAGAACGCCCGGCTTTCCCGATGGTCACATTTTCATGATCCAAGTTGCCGACCTGTCCCACCGTCGCCATACAGGTCCCCAGGATGCGCCGCATTTCTCCGGACTTCAAACGAACCTGCACATAGGCCTCGTCTCGCCCCATCACCTGGGCAAAGCCCCCGGCGCTTCGAATGAGCTGCCCTCCTTTGCCGGGTTTTAGCTCGAGGTTATGGATCGTGGTTCCCAAGGGCATCTGTGCCAACGGCAGTGCGTTCCCCGGCTTCACCTCCGCGCTAGGGCCGGACTGGACCGTGTCCTTCACAGCCAAGCCTTGCGGCGCCAGAATGTATCGCTTTTCCCCGTCAACGTAATGAAGGAGGGCCAGCCGAGCCGACCGGTTCGGATCATATTCGATCGCCACAACTCGTGCCGGCACGCCCACTTTGTCCCGCTTGAAGTCAACCAAGCGGTACAGGCGCTTGTGCCCACTACCACGAGCCCGGACCGTCATGCGCCCGTCATTGTTCCGCCCGCCGGAGGACCGCCGGGATTCCGTCAGACTCTTTTCCGGTCTCTTCTTCGCAAGATCCTCGCCAGTCACGGCCGTCATGCCCCGTCGTCCCGGCGAAGTCGGTCGATATGCTTTCAATCCCATGATCCTTCTATCCTCTCATCGCTCACCTAGCAGATGTATAGAGTATGCTCGGAGGCTGACCGAGTTGACTCCCACTGCGCACACCCACCACGTTTGACGCGACCAACATCTGCACAGGCTCTGTGGGGCTGGTGGCCAAGTAGCCTCAAACTGCGCGCGTCATCACCCGTTGCAATCTGAACAGCAACGGGTACCCGGCACACCATCCACCTCATTTTCTCAAGGGGGCGGGCGGCTGGGCTGGCCTTCACTGCGCGCGTCCACCGAGCACTCCATCCGCCTAGGCCCGGAACCAATAGATCCTGAGTGCGCGGTGCGCGAGCACAACGGGCAGCCCTGCCGCCCCGCCCCTCTCTCTTGTGTGCGCGACGCGCGAGCACGTGAGGCTACCTGGCCACCACTTGCGCGCTATTGCACGTCACCATGCCTCACACGCTCTCATACATCTCTAGTTTTTCGCCTTCCTTCAACGTCACGATGGCCTTCTTCCAATCAGGCCGCTTGCCGGCAAATCGCCCCATCCGCTTGAGTTTCCCCATCACGTTCAGAACATGCACGCGCTCCACCCTCACCTTGAGCACCGACTCCACAGCTTGCTTAATCTCGATGCGGTTGGCATCCCGACGAACCAAAAATCCGACCTTGTTCCCCTTTTCACGCATCGCCGTGATTTTCTCGGTCAGCAGCGGCTTCAGCAACACATCGTAGTGCCCTCGCTTCATGACCAGACCTCCTGCACCCGCAGCAACTCCCGTTCCGGAATCACGATCGAGTCGTGCCGCAGTACGTCGTAGACGTTCAGTTCCTCCGGCTTGATCAGCTTGACCTCGCGAAGATTCCTGGCCGCTCGTTCCAGGTCGGTGCGGCCCTCGCCGATGACGATGAGCGTCTTGCCGGTCAGTCCCATCTGAGCCAACACCTTGGCCAACCGCCGCGTCTTCGGCTCTTCCAGGGTGAGGGCCGACACCACGACAATACCCCCCGCCGCGAGCTTGGCGGACAGGGCGCTCTGGAGGGCCGCCCGGTATTTCTTCTTCGGGAGCGAATAGGCGTAGCTGCGCGGCCGCGGGCCAAACACCCTGCCGCCATGGCGCCAGATGGGTGACCGAATCGACCCGGCGCGAGCACGCCCGGTATGCTTCTGTTTCCAGGGCTTTCGCCCGGACCCGCTGACTTCTCCCCGCGTCAGCGTTGACGCGGTCCCTTGCCGCGCGCACGCCTGCTGCATCACCACCGCTGTGTGGACCAGCGGGCCATCCGCCTCCACACCGAACACGCCATCATGAAGCTCGACCGACCCCACCTTGCGTTTATGGATATCCAGGACGTCCACGGTCGGCATGCGCTATCCCTTCCTGGACTTTCGGACCACGACGACGCTGCCGGTCGGACCGGGGACCGCCCCGCCCACGAACAGCAGATGTTCCTCCGGGCGGGCCTCCACGACCCGTAACCGCTGGATCGTCACTCGTTCACTGCCCATGTGGCCGGGAAGGGTCTTATTTTTCCAGACCCTGGAGGGAAAGGAGCTGCTCCCGATGGAGCCAGGAGCCCGATGGAACATGGACCCATGGGTTTCGGGTCCTCCTCGATAATGGTGGCGTTTGATCACCCCCTGAAACCCCTTCCCTTTTGACACGCCCTCCACATCGACCCGATCACCCTTCTGAAAGAGATCCACGTTGAGCACTTGCCCGACCTGAGCCTCTCCGACCCTCTTGAACTCCCGCAGCCAGCGACCGGGAGGAACCTGGGCGGCCTTCAGATGCCCCAACGCCGCCTTCCCAAGCTTCCGTTCCGCCACTTCCCCGAACACGAGCTGCACCGCCTCGTAGGCGTCACGCTCGCGCGTCTTGACCTGCGCCACGCGGCAGGGTCCCGCCTCGATCACCGTCACCGGAATCATCCGGCCCGCGTCGTCACACACCTGCGTCATCCCGAGCTTTCGTCCGATCAACCCGTCCGTCATTTTCCTACTACTCCCAACCAGACAAGCAGCCATGCGTGGAAGCGGGGTGGCTGGGGTGATCCCAACTGCGCCTGTCGGGCGAGCACAGCTTCATCGTGCGCGCTCCAGGAGCACTGGGATCACCCCAGTCGCCCCGCTTTGCCACCCGCTACAGCTTAATTTCCACGTCCACGCCGGCCGCCAAGTTCAACTTCATCAGCGCATCCATCGTCTCAGGCGTCGGTTCCATGATATCCAACAGCCGCTTGTGAGTCCTGATCTCGAACTGCTCACGGGACTTCTTGTCGACATGCGTGGAGCGCTGAACCGTAAACTTCTCGATCCGCGTCGGCAACGGGATGGGCCCCGCCACTTTGGCCCCACTCCGCTTGACAGTTTCGACGATCTCGGCGACCGACTGGTCCAGCACCCGGTAGTCGAATCCCTTGAGCCTAATCCTGATGCGCTGATCAACCTTCACTCTTTAACTCCTGAGCTGATAGCGAACAGCCAACAGCGAATAGCTCGGAGCCTCGGAGGCTCATCTCTTTCGGGCTATTAGCTATTCGCTATCAGCTATTGGCTTTCGGCTATGCGACGATCTCCGTGACGACGCCCGAGCCCACCGTCTTGCCCCCCTCCCGAATCGCAAACCGCAGCCCCTGATCCATCGCAATCGGCGCAATCAGCTCCCCCGTCAGCCGCACATTGTCCCCCGGCATCACCATCTCCACAACGCCACCACCCCCGTCACGTCCGTCGTCCGAAAGTAAAACTGCGGCCGATACCCATTGAAAAACGGCGTGTGCCGGCCCCCCTCCTCCTTCGTCAGCACGTACACCTCCGCCTTGAACTTCGTGTGCGGCGTGATGCTCCGCGGCTTCGCCAGCACCATCCCCCGCTCCACCTCCTCCTTCTTCGTCCCCCGCAGCAACACCCCAATGTTGTCCCCCGCCTGCCCCTCGTCCAGCACCTTGCGAAACATCTCCACCCCCGTCACCACCGTGCTGCCCGTCGGCCGCAACCCCACGATCTCCACCTCATCCCCCACCTTCACCACCCCCCGCTCGCACCGCCCCGTCACCACCGTCCCCCGCCCGCTGATCGTGAACACATCCTCTATCGGCATCAAAAACGGCTTCTCCACCGCCCGCACCGGCGTCGGAATGTACCGGTCCACCGCCTCCAATAGCTTCAGAATCGCCGGCACCCCCAGCGGGCTCTGATCCCCCTCCAGCGCCTTGGTCGCCGACCCCACCACAATCGGTATCTTGTCCCCCGGAAACTCGTACTTGGTCAGCAGCTCCCGCACCTCCAGCTCCACCAAATCCAACAGCTCCTTGTCGTCCACCTTGTCCGCCTTGTTCAAAAACACCACAATGTAGGGCACCCCCACCTGCCGCGCCAGCAGAATGTGTTCCCGCGTCTGCGGCATCGGCCCATCCGCCGCACTCACCACCAAAATCGCCCCGTCCATCTGCGCCGCCCCCGTGATCATGTTCTTGACATAATCGGCATGCCCCGGACAGTCCACGTGCGCGTAGTGCCGCTGCGCCGTCTCGTACTCCACGTGCGCAATCGCAATCGTCAAAATCTTCGTCGCGTCCCGCCGCCCCTGCGACTCGCTCGCCTTGGCCACCTCATCGTAGCTGATAAACTTCGCCATCCCCCGCTCCCCCATCACCTTCGTCAACGCCGAGGTGAGCGTCGTCTTCCCGTGATCCACGTGCCCAATCGTCCCAATGTTCACGTGGGGCTTGCGCCGCTCAAATTTCGCCTTCGCCATACCGGCCTCC
>WNEQ01000041.1_pt1 | contig 53280 bp, 54 predicted proteins | sample 5399971 | NCBI WGS metagenome assembly WNEQ01 (sample SAMN13153330, study PRJNA577476) | soil metagenome | isolation source: 20 cm grassland meadow soil 2 days after 1st rain plot 5 | place: USA:California | collected 2015-09-18
TTTGTGCCGTCGATCGCCACCCGGCCGAGCTTCACGAGCCCCGCACGCCGGCACAGCCCCAACACCTGCTCAAACAGGCCCGCCAGCGCGGCGCCGTGGCGCCGACGGAACTCGCTGATCGTGCGGAAGTCCGGCGAGTTGCCCGCCGCGCGGAAGCGGAATGCCACGCTATCGATCACCTGCCGGCCGATCTTGCGCGACGAGTACACCCCGGTGCAGTAGGCATAGAGCAGCAGCGTGACCATCATCCGGGGATGGTACGGCGGATAGCCCCGCTCTTCGGTGTATGTCTCCTCGATCGCCCGGAGGTCGAGGCTCTCCACCACGTCTCTCACGAAGGGGGCGAGATGGTCTTCCGGCACCCAGTCGGCCAACGACGGCGGCATCAGCAGCAGCTGGTCCGGCTCCGGCCGCGCAACAAACGCGATTACCGGGACGGACTCCTAGCTGGCGTGCAGCCTCATTGCTCTGTCATAGCCCAGTGAACTCTCCCGCCAACACTATCGAGATCGTGTAACCGAGCGAAGCAACCTCGCCCTGCCGGATCCGTCGCCTTCTCACCAGTCGGCGCTCGTCGGCCACGGGGTACTGCGCCGCTCGGCGATCCCCCGCCCGTCGCTCCATGATCACCTTCACACCACACAGGCCGGTTCCGGATGAACCTCGTCGAGAAGATCCGGACATGTTTCGAGCGAACGCGGCTGCACTCCCGGCGTGACCAGCAGCCGCGAATCCTCTCGCGCAACACTAGGGGGTTTCCTGACGTTAATTCCGCGTTTTACCTGATTTCGATGTAGGGGTTTCGGCCTAGCCTTGGCGCCGCGTCTATCGCCCGACGGATCAACGACTCTCGCAGGAAGGGGGTGAGCGTACACATCGCCGACCGCGATTCAAGGTAAGTCGTCTTGCGACCTTCGGCCCAGAAAGGGCTAAGCGACCGGAAAGGAAAACGGCAATGCGAAGAATCTATCTTCCGCTGGTCCTGTCTTGGCTGCTGCTGGTTCAACCGGCGGGGGCAAAACCCTCCGAGCACCTCAATTTTGGGACGCAACTGAACGCAGCCGAGTGCAACACGACCGGAGCCAGGCTGGTGATCAACGTCATCCAGCGCATCATCGGTGACGCCGATTCTGGGGAGGCTGGCAACAACTGGGCCTACGATGACTTCCAGCGCCGAATCCAGGTCTGGCAGTTGAGCGACGACACGTTCTGTGCCGTTGTCCAGTACATGGGATCTTTCGTGACGGTTATGGGTCAGAGCCCCGGTTTTTTCGATCCGGATACCAACGATACCGTTGCGGCTGGGGTGACCGGGACGTTCGAAGGGGGCTACCGGAGTACGGTGTTTACCGGGACGCTCAAAGACCCCGCCGACTACCGAACCAGGGGGAACATCGGAACGTTTAACTACATGTGCGTCATCCTGCCTGGCGTTCCGGGTCCGGCTGTTTGCCCTGGTTACCAGGACTGGACGACCTTTTACTTCTCGAGCACAGTCGGATTCGACCTCGCGTGGTGGGGTTGGGTCTACCACGCCGGCGATAACGGTTCATGGGTCAACTCGGTCGATGGGAATTCGGGCGACATCAACTAGTCTCGGGTGACCATCACGGTCCCGCTGAATTCCTCCGCTGGATGCGGGCACGGGCGGGCCGCTGTCGCGCGCCGCGGAGGCGCAGGCGGCCGCCTGGTGCGAGTACTTGGCCGCCCACGCCCGGCGACTCTACGGGGCGGTCACCGACGCGGTGCGAGTAGCGGCCGACCTTCTGGCGACCCGGCTCGCCCTGCCCCTCTCCCTGATCGGGAGGAGGCGACCCCGCTTCGAGGAGCACGTCCGGAAGTATCCGCACATCGCGTTCGCTACCGGCTCTGGAATCCAACACGCCTCGCACCTTGCGGGCGAGGGCGTCCGGCGCAAACGGCTTTTGGATGAAGCGACCGTGGTTGAAGATCGCACAGTCCGTGTAGCCTGACATGTACAGGACGGCCATATCCGGGCGAAGAGATACGAGACGCTCTGCCAGAACGACGCCGTTCATCTGCGGCATCACCATATCCGTGAGAGGAGATGGATCGGCCCGGAATGGCGCTCGACGACCCGAATTGCGTCTGCAATCTCTCCAGCGCTCAGAACGACATACCCATAGTCACCGAGGACCCTTTGAACGAGAGCACGAACCTCATTCTGATCTTCGACGACCAGAATGGTTTCGCTTCCGCGCGCCGGCAGGGGGCTGACCGCCTCCACCACCTGCTCCGGGACACCCTCGATGCGAGGGAGGTAGATCCTGAACGTGCTTCCCTTTCCCGGTTCACTTTCGACCAAGATGTGACCGCCGCTCTGCCTGACGATCCCGTAGACCGTCGCCAAGCCGAGCCCTGTCCCCTTGCCCAACTCCTTCGTCGTGAAGAAGGGCTCGAAGATGCGCGCCAGGGTCTCCGCGTTCATCGGTGCCCGTGTCACTGACCTCGAGCATCACGTAGGAGCCGGGACGGCACCAACGTGCCAGAGGGCAGAATCCTCGCTCACCTCGACGCTCGCCGTCTCGAGCGAGATTTGACCGCCGTTCGGCATCGCATCGCGGGCGCTGACGACCGGGTTGACGATGACCTGCTCGAGCTGTCCGGGATCGACTGCCACTCGTCCAAGACGCGGGGCCGGCCTGAACATGAGATTGATGTCCTCACCGATCAACCGCCGTTCCTCCACCGTTCGGATATGACGAGTCTCGCCCAGAGCTGGCCCAACGCGGGCCAACCTCAGAACCGGAGGGTCAGCCCTCCATAGACGTCCCAGTCGGCTGTGCCTTTCGACAATCCTCTGGTCACCGCCCCTGTTGGTTTCAGGGCCTTGGCCAGCTTCCATTCGGCTCCCACGCGAATGTCGAGAGGATCCTCCTGACCAGGGGCAATGGCCGTGGCACCGTCGAGGAACGCGAAGATGGCGAACGGTTGGGCAACTGCGTAGGTGGCCCCCACGCTCCAGCCGAAGGAGTCGTGGAGCGTCGTCCCCGGGGGCTCGCCGATGAACGTATAGGCGAGTGTGAGATACCCGGACAAGCTGCCGACAAGGAGCTTGCTGACGTCGACGCCAAGGGTTTCGTCGAACTCGCCCGTGCCGAGGCCGCGGTCCTTGTCCGCCGTCGGGAACTTCACCTTGAAGTACGGCGTGATCTCGGGAATGAACTCCTTCTCCTCGATCAGGACCAAGGAGGCCTTCGCCAGCACATCCCCGAGGCCGCTCTCCTTGGTGGAGGTCGTCGGGCGAGTCAGTTTTCCATTGCTCTTTTTCCCTTTCACGGCGACGCCACCGCCGGTGAGCACGACGTTCTGCCCGGTCTGGTAGAGGTAGGGGACCGTCACGTTGAGCCAGAGGCGGTCGAACGGTCGCACACCCAGGGTGAACGGCACGTAGAGGAGAGTGGTGTCTTTGCCCGTCCCGTAGTCCCCGACCGAATAATCGACTGAGGTCGAGAAGGAGACGCGGGGCTCGTCCTGGGCGACCGCCGGCCCGACGCCGACGACCGCCAGGACGATTCCGAGCAGTGTGGCTCGGACGCACCGAGCCTTCATGCCCCGATTAGCGGCCAGGCCGTTCCGGCTTCGCCGGCTTGTCGGGCTTCTCCACCTTGTCTGGCTTCGAGTGGTCCGGCTTGGCCGCGAGCTCTGGATGATGATGCTCGTAGCTGCTGACGACCTGGCCGAGGTTCTTGTCCTTCACCAGTCCTTGCTCTTTCATCTGCTTGAAGACCTGTCCCCACCCGTCATGCGCCGCCTTCTTCTTTCCTGCAATCTGGTCGAGCGTGAGCGGCGTGGTCCCGCTACTGGTGCTCTGCGCCTCGAACAGAGCTCGGGCAATCTTCTGATCCCCCGGTGAGAGCTTAGCGAATGCACCGGTGCCCGTCGTCTGGGCCCACGCGCTCACCGCGACGCCGAGCGCGACGACCACGGCGAGCCCAAGTCGGGAAGCGTGGATCACATTCTTCATTTGACCCTCCTGTCACGAGTTGACCCACGCTAACCGTGCATGCGGCGTACCACAGCCTTCGCGACACGAGGGTGTAGATGATTCTGCCGATCGAGTAGTAACTTGGCGCCCGTCTGAAGGAAATGTCATCCAGAAACTCGTCAGATTCTAGACAAACGCCAGTGCCAGACGTGGCAATCAGACCCAGGCAGAATCTACGAGCGCGGAACCGCCTAAAGTTCAGGCCTGCTAGACTCCCGCCAGCCGTCCCAACCGAGGTTGCGCATGCGGTTGATTGGGCTCCGGCTTGACCTCATGGGGATCCCGACCAGCATCGGGCCCGTCACGTGCCGTTCACACGAGGTGAATCATCGGCTCGTCGGGTGCTTCAGCACTCGCAGACTCCCAAAGGTGCTGACGACCGACACGCGACAGCACGAAGTCGTTCTCGATCTGTGCAATCTAGAAGGGTATTTCGGGGCTCCAGAAGGCGCTAGCATAGATTCGGCACCACGCGATAGCCTGCTAACATGAGCATTCAACGTACCGTCGCCGCGTTCCTCGTCCTCGCGATCACAGGCGGATGCGCCACCACGTCGCCCCGGCCAACTCGAAGCGAGTTCGAAGACATCCCGGTGCCGCAGGGGCTGACCTACCAGGTCAGCGAGTCCACGATCATTGAGTCGCCCGCGGTGAAGGCGGCGCGGCTCGTCTACCGCGGCCGGCTCGAAGTCTCGAGCCTGAGCGACGCGATGCGGGCCACGCTCGAGACGAACGGCTGGCGCTATGTCAGCAGCACCTCCGTAGACGATGTCACCAAGCTGGTCTACGAGAAGTCCGGGAGCTCGCTCGAGGTTCGCCTGATCGACGGCTGGTGGTTCACATACGTCGAGCTAACGGCGAGCCGCTCTCTGCAGCAGGCGACGAAGTAGCGAGGAGCCTCAGCACCAGTCTTGCTCGGCGGAGTCTCGTTCCGCCGGGCAGGGGTAGGCTGGGGGGACTCTACCGGCGCACCAGCGCCCAGCCGGATTTCTGGAGGTCCATTATGACGTCGCGGTGGCGCCGCTCGCCCTGGCGCCGCTCGCCCGTCGTCGGCTGATGGATTCGGCGACGATCCCCGTGTCGGCGGTCGAAGAGCACGACGTCCTCGCTCTCGCTCACAAGTTTCATGTAGGCATAGGTGCCTGGCTTCGTGCGTGACACGATGAATAGCGAACCCGCCATCGTCGTCTCCCTCAGGTTCCTTCGTCCGAGCAAGCGTCGAACCGACCAGCAAGGCAAGATGGTAAAACCCCGGATGTCCCAGACAAAACTATTTGGTCAACAACCGTCTGGAGTGCTCGGGCCGTATCCAGCGCCGGTATCACGGGCTCGCTCTTGCTGCCCTTCGCCCTCGCCATCGGACGTGGCGAGCGCAATGCTGCGTGGATAACGAGTGGGCTGGCTATCGTTGTCGCAACCGCGCCATTGAATGGGCCACCGCGAGGCTAGGGATGTTCTGCGTCTCGGGTCGGATGTCTCGCTAGTAGTTAGTGCTCGCTGCCCTCGTACGACCGCGCGCTCTGGGCGCTACGCACGCGGCTCGACTCATGGGACGGGGATTGGGCACGTCGCGGTGCGAGCGGGTGCTCGACGGTGCCCGGGAGGCCTTCGGGCTCCTGATCGACCGGCATCGCGAGTCCGCGACCCGATTCGCCCTGCGGATCCTGCGCGTGCGGGCAGACGCCGAGGACGTCGCGCAGGAGGCATGGCTATCGGTCGCTCGCCGTACAATAGGTGGGTGTTGGAGATCGCCCTAACGATCGTCGGCGGGCTGATTCTCTTGGTGCTGACCTACTTCGTGGGCGTGAGGCGCGGCAAGAGGTATCGAGAGGAGGATCGGGTCGCTGCGGCCGAGCACGACGCGGATCACCGAATCGATAGGGTCGTCCAACGATACGTGCTTCTCGTTCGCACCAACCAGACCGGTGCGCTGCACGGCCTGCTCGTAGCGGGCGTCAAGAACCTTCGGTCTTCTGACGAGATCCGGTTGGCGCGGGAGCGGGCCACCGCGCAGACCGGCAACGATCCTCTACGCGAGTATTCGCTGGATGGTGGTGTGAATCTGAAGGAGTTCGTCGAAGCGTGCGACTTCGATAACGTGTCCCTCAAGAACGATCGGGACCTACTCGCACGGTACGGCAAGCGGCGAGATGCCTAGATCCCGTCCAGAGCAGAGGAGCCCTTGAGGTCGTCGGCCACGCGCTGAACGCCGCGTGCGCCGGAAGGCTCTCGCGTAGTCGCGCGTTGTACGCTCGAGGCGTGAGCCTCGGGGATTGGCTGCAGGAGCAACTCTTCGCGCGCCGCATCGTGCTCGTCACCGGTCGGCTCGACGATGCCGCGGCGGCCAACGCAGCGGCCGCGCTTCTGGCGCTGGACGCCTCCGGGAACCGGCCTATCGAGTTTCACCTGGACAGCCCCGACGGTTCGCTCGAGGCGGCTTTCGTCCTGGTGGACACGGCCGACACCTTGCGCTCAACGCTGCGTGTCCTTTGCCGGGGGCAAGTCGGTGGCCCGGCCATCGCGGTGGTCGCGGCCGCCGATCACCGCGCCGCCGCGCCGCACACGCGGTTCCACCTCTCACAGCCGACGGGGCGGTTCACCGGCACCCCGGATGAGATCGCCACTCAGAGCCGCCAGCAGCAGGAGTTGCTGTGGAAGCTCTACGGGCGCCTGGCCCAGCGCACCGGCCAGCCCGCCGAGGAGATCGCCGAGGACATGCGGCGCGGGCGCTTTCTCGACGCACGGGAAGCGCTCGACTATGGCCTCATCGACGAGATCACCGCCGGCAAGTCGACGAATTGAGCTCCCGCGGCCTACCCTTGGCTGAGGGCGAGATCAGAGCGGTCGTACTCCGGGCTCGAGTCGGTGCCGGCCGGTTGCGCGTCCACAGGCTCGCGCCAGAGAGGCGTGGTTACCGCGCCGCGCGGCCTCGCGGGCCCGCTGACCGAGGTTGCGCCTTGCGTATGAGAGCGGCCGGACGCCTTCTCGAGAGCCCAGCCCGTACCCAGCACAGCGAGCATGACGAATGCACTGAGACCGATCGTTCGCTGAGTCCTGTTCATCATCCTGTCCTCCCTCCAAAATTCCGGAAGCCTCTCACAGCACCTGCCTCGACGAACTAAGTCGATCCGCAGGCCATGGCGACGATGTGCTCAAAGGGGGCGAAGTCAACCGGCTTGGGAACGTAAGCGAAGAGCCCGAGCCTGAAGATCGCTTCGGTCGCTTCGCGCTTTGTGCCCCTGCTCGCCGCAATGATCGGGATCGTGCGGTCGTGCTGGCGGAGCTTGCTCACGATCGGGAAAGAATCGAACCCGTCCATCTCGGGCTCGAGGATGATCAGATCCGGGCGCCCCTGGGTGAGCGCGGCGACGGTCTCAGAGGCCGAGGTCGCGGCGACCACATCGTACTGACACCCGTGGTGGAACCGCGCGAAGCAGTCCTTCAGCCGTGGTATCTGCGCCTGGTCGTTATCGAGGATGAGCACTCGTTTCGATTTCACGGCTCCTCCCATTTTGAGCGCCGGCCAACTCCACCGCATACCTGGTGCCAGATCCGAGAATCACACCGAGGTACTATTCTCGGGCGTTTGGAAAGCACCGACGACACGTGGCAGGTAACTTTCTAGCCTGCCAGGTGGAGAGAATTGTTCAGGACGAGGTCACGCCGTTCCAGTTATCCAAGAAATGCGGACAGGCTACTTGTCTCTCCATGACGATGGTTCGATCGGCGAGGACGGAAGCGTAGTCCAAGGGCTGCAACGCACGAAGACGGTCAACCGACTCGAGTTTGGTTCCGCAGCTTTCACGGCGCTGACGATAGGCGTGCACGCTGCAGACAGATGGAACCGCTCCCTCCGTGCGTCGTCTGACAGGGCGACGAGCTCGGCGAATTCCTGGACGGACGCATCGAGCGTCAGAATGATGGCAATGACACCGACAGTCACGCCCTTGGCGAGCCCCATCAACATCGGAGTGGCTCGTCGCTGGGTTCACCGAAGGATCGTCCCATGTCGACCAGAGGTGCATAAGAGGTGCCGGGGCAGGAAGTGAGCGTGAGTGGGCGTTTGCATGCGGTCGTCGCCGGTTGGTTCGGGACAGAACGCTCCAGCTAGTCGGGCAACCCGCCCTATTATGGCGCTGGTGGCTCGGAAAGTTTCCGGAGACCCTCTTCCCCGTGGAGCTCCAACCCCCCTGCCCTCCACCTTCTTCGCGGCTGTTCCCACCTGGCGGAACTCCTCGAAGCGTAGGTGCACCGGGTCGGCGTCACGAATCACGCGATTGGGGTCCAGGTCCTCGCGACCGCTGGTGAGCGGGCCGTGATGGGCGGCACCACGCACGAACTCCCCTTCCCGCAAGAGGACCGTTGCGTCATATGCCCCGCAGACCCGTACCGCATTCGTCGCGATGGTATCCAGCAATTCCGCCTCGCGCTGCAGCGCCTCCGCCAGACGCCTGGCTTCGACCTTCGCGTGCGCGCGTTTTGGACGCCGGCGCATCAGCCTCTCCTACAGAGGAGTAGGAGAGTCCTCGGCGCATGAATAAGCGGAGCGCGCCGTCAACAAAGCGCGCCGTCAGCTAGAAGACGCTGGACTGTCAGACGTGATCCAACACGGCACTCGTCGGTCAGCCGGGCTGTGCTGAGCGGCCTCACGTGTCCGAGTCGACCGCGCTCGGCCCTCGCGATTTCCAGGCTCTGTGATGAGCCTCCGTACCTGGCACTCCCTCTGCACTGGGCCCCCCGCGAAGCAATAGTGCTCGCGAACGCGCAAGAGTTGAGGAGTGCCAACGATGATGAGGGTGACGGTCTACATGGGATGGCAGATCGAATCGCGATCCTACAAGGCAGACTCCGATCGCTGGTGGCCCAGAGCGCTGGTGAGCATCTTCGAAGGTGGCAGGTTCCGCACGCACGACGTCCGCGCATTGCTCACCGTGACGTTCGACACGGCGCGAGACGCTGACGACTATGCCGTCAGGATGGCGAAGAAATGGATCGAGGACAGCTACTACCGACCGATCGTGTCTTCGGCCGCCGCGATAATGCCCGCCAGCTCCCTGGCCAGCGCGACACACGAGCGCGTGTCGTAGGTGCTCGCGAGCCGCTGCTTGTTGGTGGCGAGACTGCCCACGTTGTACATCTCGAACAGAAGCTGGCGCGAGCCGAACGAGTCGCACGCGTACTCCCAGGCCAGCTTGAGCAGACGGAAGCGCTCCGGCGCGCCCTCGTCGTGGGCGACGAAGTAGCGGTGCAAGTGCGGTCCGATGTCGGCGTTGTGTAGATCGGCCTGGCCCGGCGCCATCAGGAGACCGGGACCGCAGAGCTCGCGGATGTGCTGCAAGATGGACGGGTAGCGCTCGATCGCGAAGGTGCGCGCCGCTAGCGCCGTCGTCGGATTGGGCAACGCCAGGCCGGACGGTGAGCGCACCGGATTCGCCTCGGCCGCCTGAATGCAAGAGCGCAGCGTCTCGAGATAGACCATCGTATCGGCCAGGGCCGTCTGAACCGACGGCTGCGCCGCGCTGCCCAGCGAATCGGCAATCGCCGCGCAGATGCCGAGCAGCACCTCGGCCTTGACGGCCAGGCGCACCAGCACGTACCAGGGGCCGAGACCCACGGCGCCCTGAAAGAGCCGCGCTGCGAAGGCGAGATCGATGGCCGGGGATTGCCGCAGATAGAACACCCGCTCCCACGGGACGAACACGTCGTCGAACACCACGATGGAATCCATTTCGTCCCAGGACGGGCTGACGGGATGGTCCGCGAGGTTCGACGACGCCAGCGGCTCCCGACAGATGACGTGGACGCCTTCGGCGTTCACCGGCGTCGCGAAGTACACATCTTCCTCGGGCCTGAGGTCGGGTCGAGGCGGGGCCATGCAGAAGAGCTCGTTGGCGTACGGGGCCTGCGTCCCCACTCCTTTCGCGCCCCGCACGATGACGCCGCCGGGGCGGCGTGCCGTGACTCGCAAGGGCTCCTGCTTGGAGGCGGGGTGATTGCGATGATGCAGGGGATCGCTGAACACGGTCGCGATGCTGCGATCGTTCTCGCGGCAGTACTCGAAGTAGCTAGCGACGTGCTCGGCGAACGCGGGGTCCTCCTTGCCCAGCAGGTCGCGGATGTCGTAGAGGCCGAGCACCACCGTCGCCAGATGCTGGGGTAGGCGCGCCGCGACGCCGCCCGCCCGGCGCACGAGGCACTCGTACATGCGCCGCTGGAGCGCCAGGTCGTCCACGGACCGGGGTGGCAGATAGGCCCGGCTGACCGGCCCGCCTGTGCTGGGCGACGGGAACGTCAGGAGATCGCGGTACCCGGCGTCGTGCTGCAGGTCGTAGACCGCGGCCACGCTGCGAGCGCAGCCAGCCAGCGCCGGATGGGTGGTGACGTCCTCGACCCGCTCGCCCATCAGCCACAGGCGCCGCCCGTCCCTGAGGCTCTCCAGATATTCCTCCCCTCGACGTACCGGCATGGCGCCACCTCCTCGAAGAGCGAGACACGCCGATAGTACACAATTCACCGAGCGCGTGAGCCCACGCCGGCGAGACGCCGGCTAGGGCGCAGAGTCACCTCGTCGGGTCGACCGGCTATGTGCCGGGGATGGGAGGGGTGCCGGCGAGCGTGGTCCGGCGCACGTCGCGCACTTCCCGATAATCGAAGCGCCGGGCTCGGTGCATCGTCGCGCGGTTGTCCCACATGACCAGGTCGCCCGGCTTCCAGGCGTGGGAATAGACGAGCTCCCGCTGCGTCGCGTGTTCCGTGAGGTCGCGCAGGAAGATGCGTGCCTCGGGGACGGTCCAGCCCACGATGGCCCCGGCGTGCGCAGAAAGGAAGAGCGACGGCCGCCCGGTCACCGGGTGCCGGCGCACGAGAGGATGACGGACGGGCGCGAAGGCGGCGATCTCTTCGGCGGTGAGATCGACGAAGCCGATCGTCTCGCGCGAGTAGATGAGCGAGTGCTCGCAGATCAAGCTCGCTACCTCGGCCCTGGTGCGCGCGTCGAGGGCGTCGTAGGCCCCGCGCATGTCGGCGAACTCGGTGTTGGCGCCCCACGACGGGATGACGCGCCCCGAGAGCAGCGAGTACTTGGCCGGCGCCGGGCGGAAGGAGCTGTCGGAGTGCCAGAGCCGGTCGCCCAGCTTGAAGAACCAGACGCGATCCTCAACCGACATGATCTGGCCGTGGCGGTCCAGGTTGGAGAAGTCCGCGATGCCCGGACCGAGACGCTGGTCCTCGCCCTTGCGGATGTGGCCGGGCGTCTTGTAGCTCTCGAGCTCGCCGAAGTTGAGCGTGAAGGCGATCTGCTGCTCGTCCGTCAGGCGTTGATCGTGAAAGACGAGCACGGCGTAGGCGTCCATCCCTGCCTCGATCGCCGCCACGTCCGCGCCGTCGAGCGGCGCGGTGATGTCCACTCCCGAAACCTCTCCGGCGAACGCGCCGCGCAGCGGCCGGATCGACAGGGACACGGGTCACTCCTTTCGACGACGAAACGCGATCAGAATGCGATCAGAGGCGGTCGAGGCCGTTCGACCATCGCCGGCAGATGTGATGCGCGATCGCGATCGGCGCCGGCAGCGACGCCTGGCCCTGGTCGTCGGTCCCAGCCGCCGCGCGCGCCACCATCTCGCGGATCTCGTCGCGGTGGAACCAGCGCGCCTCGGCGAGCTCCTCGGGGTCGACCGTGATCTCCTCGGTCAGCGCCTCGGCGAGGAACCCGATCATCAGGCTCGACGGAAACGGCCACGGCTGCGCGGCCAGGTAGCGCACACGCCCGCAGCGGACGCCCGACTCCTCCCGCACCTCGCGGCGCACCGCCTCCTCCAGAGTTTCACCCGGCTCGACGAACCCCGCCAGGCACGAGAACCGGGCACCCGGGCGCCGCCGGTTGCGTCCGAGCAGGCCGCGGTCGCCGTGGATCGCGAGCATGATCACGACCGGATCGGTGCGCGGGAAGTGCGACGCCTTGCAATCCGGGCAGCGCCGCACCCAGCCGGCCGACGCCACCCGGGTCGGCGATCCGCACTGAGCGCAGAAGCGATGTCGGGCGTGCCAGTCCAGCAGCGAGCGCGCCTCGGCGAGGATGGCCGCCTCGCCGGCGCCGATCGCCGGCGCCACGGCGCGCACGTCGATCAGCTCGGTGTCGATGTCGGGGGCGACGTTCGCGCCGGTCGCGTCGATCGCGAAATGCGCGCGCCCCTCGCCGAGGCCGAGGAAGATCAGCGCCGCGCCCGTCTCGATCTGATCGCGCCACTGCCCCACCGGTTGCCAGTCGAGCGCCGGCGTCTTGCCGCGCGTGAACGGCTTCAGGTCGCGCAGCGGTAGGATGCGAGTCGCCGAGGCGTCGAGCAGCCCGGCGATCCACGCGCGGTCATCCCGGCGCTCGCTGGCCCGGTCCAGCGGATTGCCGGCGAAGGTGTAGACGTCCTCCACGACTATTGGTCCAGCCTCACCGCCCGGCCCGTGGCCGACGACCGCTCGATCGCGTCGATCAGCTTGTGGCGCCGGACGGCGAGGTTGAAGTCGACGTCGAAGGCCCCGCCGCCGCGCACGGCGTCGGCGGCGCGCGCGTACGCCTGGGCGACGTTGTAGGGCTGGCCGGCCGGCGTGCCCTCGGGCGTGAACTTGTACTTGGCCGGCACGGGCATCGCGACCATCGACTCCTTGCCCCTGCCCGCGTGCAGCTGGTTCGGTCCGAGGCTGAGCGCGCCGTTCGCCCGGATGACCAGAGCGCCGTCGCGTCCGTAGATCTCCAGCCGGTTGCCGCTGGGATGCGAGGGCACCGCGGCCACGTTGATCGATACCTCGGCGCCGCTCGCCATGCGGCCGACGACGCTGATGCTGTCCGGCGAATCCACCGGGACCGGCTTGCCTTCGAGCGTGCGCCACTCCGGGATTCGCGTCGACACGCGGGCCGCGAGCTCGGCCAACTCGCCGAGCACGGCACACATCGTGTCGATCGCGTGGCCGCCGGCGATGGTCAGCGTGTTGGCGCCGTTGGCGCGCACGCCCTGCCAGATGCGGCCGGGACCGCGCTGCAGCTGGGCCTGGGCCACCGTGCTCAGACTCGCGGTGAGCACCTCGCCGATGTAGCCCTGCTGGACGAGGTCGCGCGCGTAGAGAATCGTCGGATCGCTGCGCCCCTGCAGCCCGACCATGGTCGGGAGCGAGCGCTGGCGGGCGAGCCCGGCCATCTCTTCGGCCTCGGCGAGATTCGCGCCGAGCGGCCACTCGCAGAACACGGGCTTTCCCGCCTGCAGGCCGGCCACGACCAGCTCGCGGTGCCCGGGCACCCGCACGCAGACGACGATCAGGTCGACCTCGGGATGCGCCGCCATGTCGCTGAACCGGTGGAACGCCCGCTCGGCGCCGAACGCCGCGGCCGAGGCCTTGGCGGTGTCCTCGTGCGCCGTGCAGACCGCCTTCAGCTCGTAGCTGGGCAGAGCCTTCAGCGCGGGAACGTGAGCGTTCTGCCCCCAGCCGCTCCCGCCCTGCGTCACCGTCGCTCCCACGATCCCCACGCGAATCTTGTCCGCCATGCGATCCTCCCGGTTTTCCCCTGGCACCTTCCTCGATCTCCCCCCAGGGCGATTTCCGCGTAGCATAGCACCGGGTCGCGGGCGGCTCTTCCGGCGACCCGGCGAAGGAGACAGGCCATGAGCGATACCGCGCCTTGGGTCGGTACCTGGACGGCAGCCCCCGCGCCCGGCGAAGGCGCCGCCTTCAGCAACCACACCTTGCGGATGATCCCGCGCGTCAGCATCGGCGGCAGCGTGCTGCGCCTCCGCATCTCGAACGCGTACGGCACGCGCCCGCTGGCGATCGGCGCGGCGCGCGTCGGCGTGCGCAGCACGGGGCCGGCCGTCGTGGTGGGCTCCAATCGCCGCGTCACTTTCGGCGGCGAGCCGGCCGCGACGATCGCCGCCGGCGCGCTGATCGTCAGCGATCCGGTCCGGCTGGAGTTCGCGCCGCTGTCGGACCTGGCCGTCAGCGTGCACCTGCCCGGCGATCTGCCGGCGAGCTTCGGAATCACCGGGCGCTATGCGCGGCAGACCAACTACGTCTCGCCGCCGGGAGACTTCGCCGCCGAAGAGGTCATGCCGGTCGGCCGCCTCACCGACGACTGGTACTTCCTCTGCGGGGTCGACGTCGTCGCGCCGCCGGAGACGGGCGGGGTCGTCGCGGTCGGTGACTCGCTGACCGACGCCAACATCTCGACCCACGACGGCCATCACAGCTGGCCCTCGCAGCTGGCGCGCCGGCTCATGGCTCGGAAGAGCGGCCGGCCGATGGCGGTGATGAACCAGGGGCTCGGGGGCAACCGCATCCTGCACGATATCCGCGGCGACAGCGGCCTGCGTCGCTTCGACCGCGACGTGCTCGCCCAGCCCGGCGTCACTCATGCCGTGGTCATGCTCGGTACCAACGATCTGCGGAACCGTCCCGGCAAGGCCGAAGAGGAGGTCACCGCGCCGCAGATGATCGCTGGGCTCAAGCAGTTCGCCGTGCGCGGCCAGGCGCGGCGGATCAAGGTGATCGGCGGCACGCTCACGCCGTTCGAGAACGAGACCTTCCTGCCCGGCGCCTGGAACCCCCGGCGCGAGGCGGTGCGTCAGGAGGTCAACGATTGGCTGCGGAAGGGCGACGCCTTCGATGCGATCGTCGATTTCGACCGAGCGTTGCGCGATCCCGACCATCCGACATCGATGCTGCCGATCTACGACTGCGGGGATCACCTCCACCCGAGCGACCTCGGCTATCGTACGATGGGTGACGCCATCGATCTGTCACTGTTCGAGTAGGGGGCGACATGATCACGATCTTCGACAGTCTCTATGCCGGTCACGTAGACATGGACGACATCGGCTACGGCGGCACCGCCGTGAACAGCCGCACGTTTCCGAACGAGCACCTCGTCACCACCTTCGCCAAGGCGCGCAATCTGGCGCGGCTGCTGGACCGGTGCGGGTACGACACCTTCTGGCTCGCCGAGCACCATTTCCAGCGCGAAGGCTACGAGTGCATCCCGAACGTGCTCATGATGGCCCTCGACCTCGCGCACCAGACCAAGCGGCTGAAGATCGGATGCGGCTTCAACATCACACCGATGTGGCACCCTCTGCGGCTCGCCGAGGACTTCGCGATGGCTGACGTGCTCACCGGCGGCCGGGTGCGCTTCGGCGTCGGACGGGGCTATCACACGCGTGAGGTCGATACCTTCGGCGCTCCGCTGCTCGACCAGGCTGCCAACCGCGAGCTGTTCGAGGAGCAGGTCGAGATCATCTTCAAGGCGTTCAAGAACCCGGTGTTCTCCCACGAGGGGAGGCACTACACGATTCCCGCGCGCGTGCCGTACCGCGGCTACGACCTGAAGGACCTCACCGTGGTGCCGCGGCCCGTTCATCCCGTGGAGTGCTGGCAGCCCATCCAGAGCTCGACGCCGCGAGGGCTCGACTTCATGACCAGGCACGGCATCAAGGGGCTCATCGGTGGCGGTGTGGCCGAGGGCGGCGCCATGCGCGCCGTCGTCGAGGCCTATCGCGACGCCTGGCGCCGCGCCGGGCGCGAGACCGAGCTGGGCGAGGGCCTCTGCATCGGGTTCCACTTCCAGCTCGCCGCGACGAAGGAGGAGGCCATGAAGGCCGCCGCGGGCTACTTCGAAGAGAACCTCAAGATGTTCGGGCCGCTGCGTCTGGTCCGGTCACTCGCGCAAGAGCAGATCGACGCGATGGCCGATCCGAAGCGGGCGCCGTACGCCGGCCTGCCGACGATCGAGGAAGCGGCCGCCAGCGGCGCCTACCTCTGCGGTCCGCCGGCGCAGATCGTCGAGACCCTCATGCGCTTCGAGAAAGACTATCCGGGGCTCGAGCGCGTCTCGGTCAGCCACCCCATCGGTGCGCCGGAGTCCATGATGCTCGAGCAGCTCGAGTGGTTCGCGGCCGACGTCATGCCGGCCTTCACCCGGCGGTCGCGCTAGAGATTTCGCGACGAATGTCCGACGTACTTCGCCCCGAAGCCGCGGGCGCGCTCGAGGCCTGGCGCCGCCGGGTGCGCGCCAATCGCGAGCAGGCCGAGCGGCTGCGCGAGGGCACGCCGCCGCGCGACTTCTACGCCGCGGTCGCCTCCGACTTTCGCGCGGCCCCACGCCGGACGGACGAGCCGGCGCTCGAGCTCTTGCGCACGCTCGTGCAGCCGGGCGAGACGTGGCTCGACATCGGCGCCGGCGGCGGGCGCTACGCATTCCCGCTGGCGTTGCTGGCGAAGAGCGTGCTCGCTGTCGAGCCGTCGGAGGGGATGCGCAACGTGCTGCAGGCCGGGATGACCGAGCACGGGATCGCGAACATCGAGATCGTTCCAGCCCGCTGGCCGATGCAGGGCGCGCCGGCCGCCGACGTGGCGCTGCTGGCCCACATCGGCTACGACATCGAGGAGATCGGCCCCTTTCTCGACGCCGCCGAGGCCTCCGCGCGGCGTCTGTGCGTCGCCGTGCTCGTAACCCCGTCACCGCCGCATCCGGCCGAGCGATTCTGGCCGCCGATCCACGGCGAGGTGCGCGTCTCGCTGCCCTCGCTCACCGAGTTCCTCACCCTGCTGCTGGCGCGCGGCCGCCTCTTCGAGCTGCGCCTCTTCACGCGCGAGCCGCTGCTGCACGCCGACCGCGACGGTCCGCTCCGGTGGCTCTACCAGCAGCTCTTCGTCGCGCCCGATACCGACAAGGGCCGGCGCCTCGCCGCGCTGGCCCGCGACGCGATCACGAGCCGCGAGGGGCGCTGGGCGCTGTCGTGGAGCCCGGTGCCCGTCGTCGGCGTCGTCAGCTGGCGCCCACGCGATTAGGCCCTCACCCGGGAAACACCATGCGCGATCCCCAGGCCCTCATGAGCGCCGAGCAGCTCACGAACATCCTCGGGCAGTCGAGCCTGCGCGTCTACGACTGCACGACCTATCTCGAGACGCCGCCGCGGCTGCGTTTCATGATGCCGGCGACGGCGCAGCTCGAGGCGGCCTTCGGCCGTCACGGGCTCGGGACGGACAGCCGCGTCGTGCTCTACAGCATCGGGACGATGATGTGGGCGACGCGCTTCTGGTGGATGCTCCGGTCGCTCGGCTTCGACCGCGCGGCCGTGCTGGACGGCGGGCTCGACAAGTGGAAGGCCGAGGGCCGGCCGACCGAGAGCGGTCCGGCGCGCGGCTACCCGCCGGCCACCTTCAAGGCCGCGCCGCGCCCGGGCTTCCACGTCGCTGTCGGACGCCGAAGCCAAGGCGTCACCAGGGACAAGCGCGTGATCTGCTATTGCGGCGGCGGGATCTCGGCCACCGTCGATCTGTTCCTGCTGTATCAGCTCGGCCACGACAGGCTCACGCTCTACGACGTCTCCATGGGAGAGTGGGCGAAGGATCGGTCGCTGCCGATCGAGACGGACTGACCCGGAGGAGACCATGACGGCCACCGACATCAAGGGACTCGGCGTCTCCACGAAGTCGTCGGACGCCCTGGCCGCGTACGAGCGCGGCCTCGACCTGTTCCTTCGCTGGCGTGGCGGGGCCGTGGAGACGCTGGATGCCGCGGTGCAGAGCGATCCACGGTTCGCGCTGGCCCACTGCACGAAGGCCTACATCGCCTGGCGCATGGGGCAGGCCGACCTGGCCATCGCGGCGGCTCGTCAGGCCACGGCGGTGGGCGACGACGCGCGCCACGACCGCGAGTGCCTGCACCTGCGGGCGGTGGATGCCCTGCAGCGCGGCGACCCCGCCGCCGCGTACGAGGCGCTGGGCCAGATCGCGGCTCGCTATCCGTTAGATCGGATCGCCGTCCGCATCGTCGGTCTCAACTGCATCACGCAGGGCGACTATCGCGGCGGCATCGACATCGCCCGCCGGAGCCTCGAGGCGAGCCCCAACGAGCCGCAGTACCAGACGATGCTCGGATTCTTTCTCGAGCAGTCCGGCTACAACGACGAGGGGCTCGCGATGAGCCTCTCCTCCCTGGCTCGGGACCCGACCAGCCTCTACACGTACCACGCGGTCGGTCACGCGTATCAGGCGCGCGGCGACTACCCGAACGCGCTCGAGACCTTCGAGCGCGCGGCCTCGCTCGAGCGCTATGCGCACGTCCTCTGGCATCTGGCCGAGGCGCAGGCGCTGCTCGGGCACGACCGCATGACGCGCGACTACTGGGCATCCACGGCGCCGCCGCTACCGGTCTACGAGCGCATCGAGCTCCTGTGGCGCCTCGAGGTGCTGCGGGGCACGTCGGCGGACGCCGCGACGTGGCGCGATCTCGCCAAGCAGGGCGAGCGCGTCCTCGCCGAGTACGCGGACTGGCAGACCACGTGGATGCACCACTGGCTCGGCGTCGCGTTCGCGCGAGCGGGCGATTGGACGAGAGCGGCCCAGCAGGTCGAGCGGCTGCGCCGGATGCCCGCGGGGCGTCCGAGCGGCCACTGGTCGACCCTGGGGGTCGCGCTCCTGGAAGGCGAGATGGCGATCATCAAGGGCGATCTCGAAGGCGCCGTACGATTCATGGCGCCGGCGATCGACGACCTGCACACGATGGGCGGCGGCAGCCGCGAGCAGAAAGACATCTTCCGCGACATCTTCATGGAGCTCCATCGTCGGCTCGACCACGTCGAGCGGGTGATCGAGCTGGCGCAGCAGCGCCTGCTCGCCAACCCCCATCACGTGCAGTCGCTCGCCGCGCTCGCCTGGGCGTACGAGCGCGGGGGCAACGCGCCTCTGCACCGCCAGGCCTGCCGGCAGCTCGTCCTCAGAGGCGAGGAGGCCGGGCTCTCTCCGCTGGCGCCCGAGCTGGTAGGGGCCCGGCGAGTGCTCGAGACGGCCGTCTGATTCCCGGCCGACGGCGTTGAAAGCGATCGTCATCAGAGAGTTCGGCGGCCCCGACGTCCTGAGGTGGGAGGACGTCGAGACGCCGACCCCTGGGCCCGGCGAGGTGCTCGTCAGGGTTCATGCCGTCTCCGTCAACCGTACGCTCGATCTTCAGGTGCGGCAGGACGGCGGCAACTACGGCGTGACCCTGCCGCTCGTCCTGGGCAACGACCCGTCGGGAGTGGTCGCCGCGGCGGGTCCCGCGGCCGAAGGCGTGAAGATCGGCGACCGCGTGGCGATCTTCGGAGGGATCGGCGCGAGCCGAAGGATGCTCGGAGTCCAGTGCTGGGGCGGCTACGCGGAATACGTGAAGATCCCAGCCGTGAACTGCGTACCGCTACCCGAAGGGCTCGCCTTCGCCGATGCGACGGTCATCGCGCGGCACTTCCCGCTGGCGTTCGGCGAGTGCCGTCTGGCCGATCTCAAGACCGGCGATTGGGCGCTCGTCATGGGCGCCGCCGGTGGCCTGGGCAGCTGCCTGGTCCAGGTCGCCAAGAGCCTGGGGGCTCGCACGATCGCCGGCGCGGGGACGGACCGGCGCGTCGAGCTCGCCATGTCGCTCGGCGCCGAGTTCGGAGTGAACTATCGCCGGCAGGATCTCCAGCGGGAAGTCACGCGGATCACGGCGGGCCGCGGAGCGGACGTGGTCTTCGAGAACATCGCCGATCCGGCTCTCTGGCCGCTCGCGTTCAACAGTCTCGCGCCGGGCGGCCGGCTCGTCACCGTCGGCGCGCATGGCGGCGGGCTCGTCACGCTCGACGTGCGGCGCCTCTACCAGCAGCGTCTTCGGGTCATCAGCGGGCTGGGCGCGGACAGCCGAGAAGATCTGGAGCGCTCGTTCCAGCTGGCCAGAGCCGGGAGCTTCAGAGCGCTGGTCGACCGCGTCCTGCCGCTCCGAGAAGCGGCCGCGGCGCATCGCCTCGTCGAGACGAACGAGCCGCTCGGCAAGGTCATTCTCGATCCTACGGCTTCCTGAGCTTGACGTCTTCGTACGGCGCGGAGTAGGGAAAGCCCGGAATCAGACCGACCGCCGCCTGCTCGACGCGCGGACCGATGCCCGCCATGGGGCTGAGCTCGTAGACGGGCACGTACATCACGCGATCGGACAAGATGCGCTGGATCTGATGGAGGAGGGCCTCGCGCTTCGTTCGATCGATCTCGCGGGCCTGGCGCTGGAACAGATCCTCGACCTCGGGGAGAACGCCGTACGCGTAGATCCCGGTCCTGGTGACGTAGGCCTCGAGACGGGTCGCCGCGTTTCCGCCCGCTCCGTTCAGTCCCATGACGACACCTTTGAGCTTCTTTTCGCGCCACGCCGTCAGGAACGCCGCGCGCTCCATCGTTCGGATGCGAGTGCGGATGCCGACGGCCCCGAGATAGCCGGCCAACGCCTCGCCCATCGCATACAGCGGGGGGTATGGATAGAAGTCTCCAGCGTCGAAGCCGTTCGGATAGCCCGCCTCGGCCAGAAGTTGCCTGGCCCGGCCCGGATCGTAGGGGGGAGGATCGAGCGGCAGCGCGAACTCGAACGACCGCGGAACGATCGCGCCGGTCAGACGCGAAGTGCCGAGCGACTCGGCCTGATTCACCGCCTGGCGGTCGAGCGCCAGGCTCGCCGCGAGCCGGACGCGCTTGTCGTGCCATGGCGACTTCGGGTCCCACTGGTCGGGCAGATCGATCCAGAAGACGCCATTGCCCGCCAACCTCGACGCGATCCGCATATGGGGCGTGCGGCGCAGGTCCTCTGCGACCGGGCCGTTGACCTGGAAGATGACGTCGACGTCGCCCCTCTTGAGCGCGGCGGCGCGCGTCGTATCGTCGGGCATGACCTTGAACACGAGCCGGTTGACGCTCGGCACCTTGCGCCAGTACCCCTCGAACGCCTCCACCACGAGCTCGATCCCGGGCGTGAACGAGACGAACCGAAACGGGCCGGCGCCGACGGGAGCCTTCTTGAAGCCATCGTCGCCCACCTGCTCGACGTATCTCTTGGGGACGATCCACCCGACGCCCGAAGCCGTCGTGCCGTAGTACGCCAGGAAATCCGGCCAGGGCTCTCTGAGCTGGAACCGCACTCGCCCGGGATCCACGACCTGCACGTCGCGGACCTTGTCCTTGATCTGCTTGGCGCCCGCGCCCCGGTAACGCTCGAACGAGAATTTGACGTCCTCGGCCGTCACCGGATCTCCGTTGTGGAACTTGCTGCTCTTTCGCAGGACGAACTCGTACGTGAGGCCGTCCTTCGACATCGTCCACGACTCCGCCAGACTCGGCGTATTGAGCCCGGCCGGCATCGGCTTCAACAGCGCGTCGTGCAGGGCATACAGCATCATGAACGGGATGATCGTGCCTTCCGTCTCGGCGGGGTCGAGCCACCGCGCGGCCAGCGAAGCGTGCACCCCCCACGTCATGGTGCCTTCGGACGCCGCGCGGAGCTGACCCGGCGACGCGAGGAGCAGCGACAGCACCAGCACCGACAGCCGGATCGTCAAGCGAAGCACCTCCACGACTTGACCCGCGCGGGCTCGGCTGATTGTACTATCCTTCGCCCTGGGCGCATCTCGGCCGAGGGCTGATACGGGGAGGACGACGTCGTGACCGCAGAGCCCGACGCTCAGGACAAGCCGTTTCGCCTCGACGAGGCGACGATCGCGGAGCTGCACGCGGCCATCAAGTGGGGGCGGACGACCTGCGTCGCGGTGGTCCAGCACTACATCGACCGCGTGCGCGCCTACAACGGCGTCGCCAGCGTGCTCGTGACGCAAGACGGTCTGCCCATACCCGAAGCGAAGGGCGCCGTGCGCGCGTTGGCGCCGTTGCGCTTTCCGACCGAGACCGTCAAGGCCTCGACCGTCCTGCCCGATCTCCACAAGTACCAGGGGCCGCCGCTCGAATTCGGACGCATGGAGGCGACGGCTTCGGACCCTGCCGTGCAGCAGCAGTACGGGATGATCGTCGGCAAGCCGAACGCGGGGCAGGTTAACGCGCTCGCGACCTTGAACATTCGCGGCGAACGTTCCGTGACCTGCCGTGGCGATTTCGACCGGCATCCGTCCGCGGGCCCGCTGCCGCCCGGAGCGCCCCCCGTGTGCGAGATGTTCCGCCGGCTTCCCGACGCGTTCGAGCGCGCGGCCGAGCTCGACGCGACGTATGGCCGTGATCCGAATCTAGAGAAGATGCCGATGTACGGCGTGGTGTTCTCGTTCAAGGATCCGTTCGACACGAAGGACATGCGAACCACCGCCGGGGGCGACGCGCGGTACGACATCGACTTCCCGGCGCGCGATCACGTCCTGGTCGAGCAGCTGCGCAACAAGGGCGCGATCATCTTCGCCAAGGCCGTCAACACCGAGTACAACGGGCGCGCCGGGAACCCCGGCGGCCGCCACGCGCCCCACCGGGTGCTGCCGTCGACCCTGGGCTACCAGCGGAGCACCTGGGGCGGCAACCCGGCGAATCCCTACGACACGACGCGCGCGGCCTCGCTCGGCTCGAGCTCGGGCTCGGGCGTGTCGGTCAGCGCGAATCTCGTGATGGCGAGCCTCGGCGAGGAGACGCGGGCCTCGTGCCGCGGCCCGGCCAACCACAACGCGGTGGCGCTGATCCTGCCGCACAAGTCGATGCTGGGGTTCAACGGGGGCGCGATCGGCGCCGACATCTACTGCGACCGCAGCGGCATCCTCTGTCGCACGCTCGCCGATTGCGCCAGGGTCCTCGATGCGCTCAAGGACGAGGTCGAAGGCTACTACGACCCGCGGGATCCCTATACGACCGTGCCGCGCTCGTCGGTGCTGAGCACGTCCTACGCGAGCCACGCGAACATGCCGGGAACGTCGGGCGCGCTCAAGGGCATCCGCATCGGCATCGTCCGGGAGTCGATGGTGTACGCGCCCGGGTCGAAGACCGAGGAGCCGATCGTCACCGCCGCCTCCCGGGAGATCAAGACGGTGCTGAGCGGCCGGCTGGGCGCGACGCTCGTGGAGTCGGCCGACCCGCTGTGGAAGCGCGATCCCGACGTCGAGGCGATGACGACGGATTTCCGGCGCGCGCTGACGCGGCTCGTGCCCGTCATCATGCCCGACCTCTTGTTCAGGCTGCGACGCGACGGGCGGCCCCTGTTCAAGGAGCTCGCGGCCGCGATCGTGCCCACCGAGTTCGCGCCCGGGAAGATCTTCGGCTCCGGCACGATGCTGCCGATCGACTACTGCGTTGGGCTCGCGGAGGGACGGATCGAGCCGCCCGCCAATTTCGACATCGCGACGATCCAGGAGCAGGAGCTCGCGATGGCGTTCCGGTTCCACGTCCCGCAGTACCTGAGCCGGCGCGCCGCGGACTGGAGGACGCGGGGCTTCACCGAGACGCTCGTCGACTTCGCCGCGCTCAACGCGCGATCGAAGTTCTGGGGCGACGACGGCCGCGCCGCGTTCAAGAACTGGGAAGAAGTGGCCGACCCGCGCAATCCCCTCGGCCGGCGTCAAGGCGTCGACGAGCGCATCATGCTCCGCGAGCTGTTGCGCCGGGTCGACATGATGGTCCTGATCGAGAACCGTTTGGACGCGCTGGTCCGCCTGCACACGCCGTTCCCGCCGGGCAAGATCGGCGGGGCCTACCAGCCGGGCCTGCCGGGCAATCTGAGGCTCGAGACGTTCTACGGGCCGAACGCGGGGTTGACGGAGGTGCTGGTCCCGGCGGGCTACGTGACGACCGTCTACGATCCGGTCTGGGCGCTCAACCCCGAAGGCACGCGCTACGTGCCCGTCCCGTCCGATGCGCCGACGACCATTCCCGAGCCGGGCTTGCCCTTCTCGCTGGTGTTCCGCGCCGAGCCGGGTCGAGAAGATGTCCTGCTGAAGATCGCCTCGGCCTATGAGGCCGCGTCCCGGCGCCGCGTGCCTCCGCCCGCGTTCGGTCCGATCTCGCGGCCGCGGCGCTAGCGCCCGCGGTCCTGGCGCAGAGCATCGACCAGGTCGCCGAGACGCGGCAGGTCGTCGAGCCGGTCGACGAGCTCCTCCACGCGCGCCACCCCGCTCGGGCTCAGCACCACCCCGGCCAGCTCTCGAAACTTCTCCCGGACTTCGGCTTCACCGTAGGGATCCTGATAGTCGCCGCGCGCGCTCTCGCAGAGCCGCGTCACCTGCCGGCCGTCGCTGAGCGTGACGGTGACCCGCGCCGGCTTGAGTCGCGGCACGGACGCGCTGAGAGCGGGATCCTCGCGAACTGTGACCCGCCGGCGAAGCGCGCCGATCGCGGGATCGCGGACGACGTCGTCCGTGAAGGCGCGATAGCCCGCGTTGCCCCGCAGCACCAGGGCGGCGGCGGCGTGGGGCAGCGAATACTTGGCGGCGAAATAGTTGGCCGGATCGGTCTCGCGCATGTTCGCGGCGAAGCGGTAGGTCGCCACGTCGATGCGCTCGATGCCGGCGGGATCGGGTCGAAGATCGGCGAGGATGTCCTCGAGGGCGTCGAGGGCCGCGTAGATCGGATTGCAGCACGCGCGAAGCCGGAAATAGTTGCGCGCGATCTCCCAGCGCCGGCCCAGCTCTTCCGTCACCGCCTCCGGCCTGAACCCGTCGCCGACCAGCTGGCCGAAGGACTCCTCGATGGCGTTCGGCTGCGCGGCGACGCCGGCCAGCGCCAGCTCCGGCGCCAGAGCGCCGGCGAAGCCGCTCATCCCCCCGGCCACGTTCAGCGCCGTCGCCCCGGCCACCGCGTTCGTGTAGCCAGGAGTGAGGACGAGGATCGAGCCGATGCGCAGCGCGAGGCTCATCTGATCGCCGCTCAATCCGCGCAGGCGCGCCCCGGCGGCGACCGCTCCGAGCAAGGGCGCCTGACCGTTCTGATGCGCGATCGGTCGCGCGTGGAGCCCCGCCCCGAGCCGCGCGGCAACTTCGTAGCCGAAGACGAGCGCGGCCAGCACGTCCCGCCCCGAGCGCTCCAGCCATTCGCCGCTGGCGAGCGCCGTCGGCAGGGCTTGCACCGCGCCCTGGCAAGAGACGTAGCGATGCCCCTCGCATAGCTCGATCGAGCGTCCGGCCAGAGCATTGAGCAGAGCCGCCGTGCGCGGATCCGTCGTCGGCCACCCCGGCGCGTAGACCGTCGCGCCTCGGCCGCCGGTCGCGGTCAGGCGCTCCCGCGCGCCGGCCACCTCGGGTTGCACGGAGCCGGCGAGGATCACGCCCAGCGTGTCCAGGAATACGAGCCTGGCGTGCGACCGAACGGCCTCGGGGACCGTCTCCCAGGGCGTACGAGCCACGAAGTGCGCCAGCTCCTCGATCGCTTTGCCCATCACGATCTCCGTCGTCGAAGGCGAAGGTTGTCGGCGGGACGGCTGGCGGGGAGTCTAGCAGACCGCTCGGCCGAGGAGCACCGCGAGCTCGGTGAGCCCGGCTTCGATCTGGTCGGCGACGCGCTCGGTCTCGGCGGTCGAGAGCTGATACGGATCCTTGATGGACGCCCGCGGCGGATCGAGCAGCGCGCCGAGCAGGACCATCCTGTCGAGATACTGCGGAAACGCCCGGCTCAGCTCGACGAAGTTCCGCGGCTCGAACACTACGACGACGTCGTTCTCGCGCAGCATCGTCTCGTCGAGCCTGGTCGAGCGATGGTCGGCGAGACTGACGCCTCTCGCCCATGCGGCGGCTTGCACGTTGTCCGGCGACCGCCGGCCCTCGCGGGGAATGAAGCCGGCCGACGCGACCTTCATCGCCGGATGCTGCATCTGCCACAGCGCCGCCGCCAGCGCGCTTCGACAGATGTTGCCCGTGCACACGAACAGGATCCGGCTGACCGGCACGGATGCCCTCACGAGCGGCACGTTCGCCGCGTGCTGTCGCAACGCCGCCCGGGCCTCGGCGTGGGCCTGCCGTCGGCTGTCGAGCGCGCGGTTCTTTTCCCGGAGGAAGTCGGTGCTGCTCTTCACGAGCGGCCCGAGATCGGTCCAGGCGAAGTGGTCCCAGCTCTCGCGTCCAGTGAGCAACCGGAGAAACGAGAGCAGCTCGACGGCCCGCGAGGCGCCCGACGTGCGGATCTGGCGCGCGATCCAGTCGAGATCAGGCGGGACGAGCCGCGTGTAGTACCGCTGGCGGTAGAGCGGCTGCGGACCGGGGTCCGCGTCGGTCGCGATACAAAACAGGCCGTACGGAAAATCCACGCCGGCGTCGATCGCGAGCGCCACCGATCCCCAGAGCCGAGGATTGATCTCCATCAGCCAGTAGCGGCCGCTCTCGCGGTCGTACTTGAACTCCACCATCGCGACCCCGTGCCAGCCGAGATCGTCGAGCAACCGCTTCGCGGCCCAGAGCAGGTCCGGGGGCGCCGGGATGGATTTGCGATAGAAGCTGCCGCTCCCGAGCCCGCCGCCGGTGCCCTCGTGAAGGCGCTCGTGGGCGAAATGCCAGAGGAGCTTGCCTCGCGCGTACAGGCACTCGATGCCGATCCCGACGCCGGGCACCAGCTCCTGCTCGAGCACCGGACACTGCTGGAGGAGCCGTTCCAGGGCTTCCTTTCTCTGTTCGAGGTCGCGGACGAGGGTCGGAAACACCTCCGTCAGATCGTGCGCCCCCTCGAGCACGCTGCGGATCGGCTTGAGCACGCGCGGCAGCAGGCCATCCTGGGCGGCGTCGCGGCGCGTCCGCAGCGACGATTTTGGCACGCTGATGCCCAGCCGCATCGCCGCATCGAGGGTCCGGGCCTTGTCGAGCGCGGTGTGCAGCGCCTCGGGGGCCGGGAGCACCGCGAGCGTGCGGAGTGGGTCGGCCTCGGGCAGGCGCGCCAGGTGATAGAGGCTGTAGCCGGTGGCGGGAACGAGCAGGGAGTACTCGTGTGGCAGCGCCCGCAGCCAGTCGGTGAACCGCTGCGAGTCCGACGTGGACGGCTGCGCGAGTGTCCGCGCGGCCCAGCGCGAGCGAAACGCCGGGCAGTCCGCTCGTGCCGCCACGTGCACCTCGAGGCCCCGCTTGCCGAGCGACTGCACGGCTTCGACGGCGGCCCGGCTGGTGCCGTCGAGGACGAGGATCCGATCCGTCGCCGATGGCTCAGTCACGCGGGGCTCTCGCCAGCGTCCAGGCCAGCTCGTGCGCGCCCCACTGCACGTGGACGCGCGGCAGCCGATGCGGTCCCGCCGCGGATCCGACAGCACGAGGGTCCATCGTGACGCTCGAATCGAAGTGCCGGGCGACGGCGCTCGCGGACCGGTCGTCGTAGCTGCCGTTCGGGTACGCGAAGTGTCGCGCGTCGCACCCGAGCCTCTCCCGCAGCACGGCCTTGCTCGCGGCCAGCTCGCGCTCCAGTCGGGCGTCGTCGACCTGGGGAAGGTCCACGTGAGTGTGCGTGTGCGACCCGATCGTGATCAGCGACCGGTCCAGCCGCGCCAGCTCGGCCCAATCCATCAGGCCGAACCGGCGCTCCTCGTCGGATGTGAACGCGAAGCGCGGCGTGGCATTGACGATCTCCGCCCAGATGGCTTCTCGCCTGGCGAGCGGCATCTCCTTCAGGCCCTGCAGGAACGGCTCGAACGACTCGGCGGACCCGCTGGCGAAGATCTCCTGCCGCCGACGGGCCGACAGGCGCGAAAGCCGGGGCTCGAGCTCCCACGTCCACGTCGAGAACGGCGTGCCCACCAGGGCCGGACACACATAGAAGGTCGCGGGGACGCGCAGGCTCGTGAGCACCTCGTGGCCGACCGTCAGCTGGTTGCGTAGCCCGTCGTCGAAGGTCAGGGTCACGAGGTTGCGGCACCGGCCGGTGTGCAGGGCATCGAGGTACTCGTCGAGGGAGACGAGCGAGAAGCTCCGCCGCAGGAGGCGAACGACGTCGGCCAGCCGCTCGGATTCCTCCTCCAGGACGATGTGGGCCGCGAGGATGAAGCTCGCGCCGTCACGGCGCGCCAGATTGCTCGAGACGCCGAACGAGTGCAGCGCGCGCTTCACGGTCGTCTTGAGGGACGTCACACCGCCACCCAGTCAACTAAGCCGTGCGGCGGACGGAGAGACAATCCGGTAGTCGCCGGGTATGTCAGGCCGGGAAAACCCGGCCGGACGCGAGCGTGCTACCGGGCCCTACCGCCTGCCGCCGCCGCCCATCGGCTGGGGGACCGGCGCCGGCGCGACGCGCCGGCCGAGGGCCAGATAGACGCCGCCGGCCACGACGATGCCGACGAGCCAGCTGAGGTCGGCGCCGCTCAGCAGCTTGGTCGAGATGGGCCCCTGCAGCGCGGGCACGAGACCGTCCTCGACGGACCAGCCGGCCGCCAGGCCGACCAGGAACGCCACGATCGCACCCCAGTTGATGTCACCGTACGCGCTGCGCTCCGGCTCGCGGTAGAGCTCGGCGACGTCGACGTGACCACGCCGCACGACGAAGAAGTCGGTCAGCACGATGCCGGCCCACGGGCTCATCCACAGGAGCAGGCTGATCATCCAGTTGTCGAACGCTTTGGCGAACGAGGGCTGGAAGACGAAATAGATCGTCACGAGATAGCCGACGATGCCGGCGATGAGCGCCATGGCCGTCCGCGAGAGCTTGAGGCCCATGCTGAGGGCGGCGAGCGCGGCCGAGTAGACGTTCAGGATGTTGGTCGCGATCGGGCCGTGCAGCACCATCAAGAGCACCAGGATGCTCATGACGCCGCCGAAGACCGCGCTGACCATCTTCGCCGGGTCGGTGTCCTTGGTCACGCTCGCGACGGTCGCGCCGAGAATGGCCAGCCACACCGTCGGCACGAACATGCCCGCGTAGCTGTACCAGAAGACGGCGGCGGAGGACACCGACCGCGGCACGAAGCGCGAGTAATCCGAGGCCCAGGTGACCCAGGAGATCCCCCAGCCCACACCGATCGCGGTCATCAAGAGCGAGAGCATCGCCAGGTGAGCGGCGGGAGGCAGCGTGCTGGTGAGCCCCCAGTTGACGACGCCGGGCCGGGTCCAGGCGAGGACGCTCATCAGCACCATGATCGCGGCCGTGATCGGGACCGTGTACTTCTCGAAGGTGCGGATCACGTAGAACCCATAGATCCCGATGAGGACCTGGATCACCATGATGATCGTGACGACGACGAGATTGCTGAGCCACGTGTCGCCGACTCCGAACTGGCCGAGAATCGCGATCGCGATCTTCACCGGGAAATAGGTGTTGACCCCGATCCAGCCCAGGGTCATCAGGAACATCAAGGCGCTCGGCAGGTAGGCCCCGCGCCGCCCGAACGCCGAGCGTCCCAGCACCATCTGGTTGACGCCGGTCTTGTGGCCCATCACGGTGAAGGCCGCGAAGATCGCGCAGCCCACGATGTTGCCGACCACGACGACGGCGATCGTCTCCCAGAGCCCGAGGTTAAGCACGATGCCCAGCGCGCCGAGCGCCCAGTTGATCGGCGCGATGTTGGCGCCGGCCCAGATCCACATCTGCTGCGGCCCGGTGGAGTCCTTGTCGGTTTCCGGAATGGGCTCGATGCGGTGGGCGTCGACCTTGAGCTCGGCTCGGGTGTCAGTCGCCATGATGGCCCCCCTGCCTCACGAAGGTGTCGGGTGCGCTCGAGATTGGCGCGATACTGCGCCCCCGTCGAAGGCGCTGTCAAGGCAGGGCGCTGGCTCCAAAATGACCTGCCCGGTCAGAGACGCGCCACTCCTCACGCGAGGCCTCACGCAGAACCCCTTGATCCATTTAGCGTGCCGTTCTCGGTATCAAATTTGCCACAGAGCCTTTCCATGAATGACGGCTCGGAATCCCGCAGCGCCCGGCGCCCGTCGATCGTGGCGCAGTACGCGGCACACGTCGCGCAGTGGCTACGGGAGGATCCTGCCATCTCGGCCGTCGAGATCCTGCGTCGGGCCCAGGCGCTCGGCTACCACGGCGGGAAGAGCGCGCTCTACGAGCTGGTCCGACGAGTCAGGACTCTCGACGAGCGGCCGGGCGGGTCGCGACAGCTGATCGTGGTGGCTCCCGATCGGGAGCACCTCTACACCTTCTTCAAGCGCGCGTTCGAAGGCAACGCGACCGTGCAGATCATCCGGGATCGTCGCGTCGAGCGGCCCGCGACTCCCGAGCCCCAGGATAGCGGGGTCCGCCCGCGCAACCGGCGGTCACTGCAGAGGACCGACGGGCTCCTGCGCGCGATCGGCTGGACGATCGTGCGCCTGCGCGGGCCGAAGATTCGTCGAGGTCCGGTCCACTCCTGAACCCGATTCGGCTCCCACGAGAATGTCGGCGAGCCTGCGCGCCGCGCTTGCGCCGATCAGCGCCATCACGGCGGTGATCGCCAGGGCGACGACGGTCGGACCCAGCGCCGGCATCATCGGCTGGAACGCCGGTGTCCGGCCGATCGTCAGCGCCCAGAACACGAACAGCCCGATCGCGTAGACGAGCGTCGCGGCCAGCGGCCGACGCCGCGGGTCGGCCGCCGCCAGGAGCAGCACCGGCGCGAAGGCGAGGATCCGCGTGAGGCGCCCGCCAGGAACCGCTCCGGGCGTGCCGCCGTTCTTCCGCGCGATCGCATGCGACACCGCGATCGGCGAGGTCGGGTCCTTGACGATCTCCTCCTCGATGATCGACACGGGTTGCATGATCTCGAAGCCGACGCGCGCGATGGTCGTGCCGATCGTCCCCACGGCGAGCCCGACGATCAGGAGCACGATCGGCGTGGAGCGCCGCCCGGTCAGGCGCACCGCGGCGATCAGCACCAGCGGCAGGAAGAGCGCGCCGAGGATCGGGAAGGCGTAGAACCAGAGCCCCCCGTAGAGATACGCGAGCCGGCTGGCGGGTCTGAGCCCGATCGAGAGACTTCCGTAGAAGCTGGTCAGGGCGACCACGGTGGCGACATACCGCGGCCAGCTCTTCGCCGGGTACGCTTCGCGCGCGATGAGCGCGCACGCCAGGGTGTTGATCGTGACGCCGAGCAATCCGAGAAGATGCGGCGGGCTCCAGAGGGTCACGTCGATGCCGAACAGGCGATGCCAGAGGTCGTCGATCGGCGCCGCCAGCACGGTGAGCGCGATGCCGCACGCGGCCAGCAGAAATCCTCGGGTGCCGGCGAGCCCGAAGATCCGCCGGGTTCCCTCGGCGGTGCGGCCGGCCACGAGATGCCGGAACGTGTCACGCGCCAGGACCCCGAAGCTCGCCAGGACGATGAGCGCGACCCCCGAATAGGTCATGACGTGCGGCGGGATCCAGAACGAGTCCCGCCCGATCTGCACGTGCCACTGGATGTCCCATTGCACGCCCCACGCGGCGAGGAGGTTGGCGCCGAGGAGCACCCACAGCGCGATCCGGTAGAGGCCGACGGAGTCGACCCGCGCGGGGGACGTATCGGCGGAGCGCCCGAGGAGCGCGGTCGGGACGGAGCTCATCGCGATTTCTCCTTTGTTGCCGATGGCGACAGACAAGTGCCCAGGCGGCGGAGGAAGCGCGCCTGGCGTTGCTGGAACTCGGCGTCCGACGGTCGCGCGCCGGTGACCATGCGCACGAGCTGGGGAAACGCCTGGGGAAATATCGTGAGCGCCATGATCGCGAGGACGAGGTATTCGGCGTCGAGATCCCGGTGCAGGAGGCCGGCGCGCTGCGCGTCACGGATCCGCTCGGTGCCCTCGACCCACGCCTTGCGCCGCTCCTCCTCGGCGATGGGCTTCCGGTCCCCGATGCTCAGCGCTTCCCACTGGAGCAGGCGGACGCGGTCGACGCGCTTGGAGGCGCGCTCGAGGAGAAACGGCAGCAGATCGGCTGGATCGGCGGGCGCGGCGGCGACCAGGTCGAGGTTCGTGACGATCCCCTCGTGAAGCGTCGCGCGGTAGAGGCCCTCCTTGTCGCCGAAGTAGTGGTAGAGCATCCGCTTGTTCACCGAGGCGGTCCGCGCGATCGCGTCGACGCGCGCACCGGCGAAGCCCTTGGCGACGAACTCGCGCCGGGCCGCGCGGAGAATGCGCTCGCGGGTGCGGACGGGGTCGCGGCTCGAAGTAACCATCTGGATACCGGGACCGTGGGCGAAGTATCCATGTGGTTACTTGCCGTGTCAAGCGACCGGTGGGGCTCCGAGATGGGGGTCGGCTCGACGTCTGCCAGACCGCCGGCGCGACGGCGGCCGGCGACGCGCGGCGAGTGGAGCCCGGGCGGCCGGCGCCGCCCGGCTCGGCTTCAACTCAGTGCTTGGTGGCGAGGCCCTTCCGCTTCACATAGCTCCAGAGCTTCTTTGTCATCTCCGCGGGTCCGATCGGCTCGGCGCCGAACAGCGACTCGAGGCTGTCCGTGCGACCCCGGAAGCTGATCGCGTAGCCTCCGAATGCGGGCTTCTTGCTGGCCGTTCGCTTCGTCATCTGCTCCTCCTTTACGGCGAATTGAGCGTTTGCCATCCATGACTACCACGTGTGGTGGGCTGGGCCAAAGAAAACGGCGATCCCTGGGGCCGCTCGGTCCCCGGCGGGCTGGACGCGGCGTGGCGCCTGCCGTATCGTCGGGCACCGAGGAGGCCTCCCCGTGGGCGAATTCGGAGGCAAGAGCGTGCTGATCACCGGGTGCGGACGGGTGCGCGGGGTCGGCCGCGCCCTCTCGGTTGTGTTCGCGCGCGCCGGCGCCGACATCGTCGCGACCGACGTCGCCCCCGGCGGGACACGAAACGAGAACGAGGAGGGGCTGGAGGAGATCCGCCAGGGCTGGAAGGGGCTCGAGAGCCTGGCCGCGGAGATCGAAGGGCTCGGGCGCCGGATCCTCACGCTCGTGGGCGACGTGAGCCGAGCCGCCGACGCCGAGCGGTTCGTCGCGGAATCGCTCAGGCGCTTCGGGCGCATCGACGTGCTCGTCAACAACGCGGCCGCGCCGCACGGGGCCGATCGCCGACTCATCTGGGAAGTGCCGGAAGAGGCGTGGGACCTCGTCCTCGACGTCAATCTCAAGGGCACGTTCCTGATGAGCCGGGCCGTGATCCCGCACATGCTGGCGCGCCGGAGCGGGCGGATCATCACATGGCCTCCGTCTCCGGCAAGCGCGGCACCCCCCGGCGCGGCGCCTACACGGCGTCGAAGTTCGGGGTGATCGGGCTCACGCAGTCGATGGCGCAAGAGCTGGCCCCGCACGGCATCACCGTGAACGCGATCTGCCCCGGCAGCGTCGACACGAGCCGGCGGGAATCGACCACGCGGCGCGAGCGCGCGCTCGCCGAGCGCGAGCCGGGAGCGCCGGTGCTCGGGCTTCCGCCGACTGGGCGCGTGGCGCGCCCCGACGACATCGCCCGGCTCGCGCTGTTCTTCGCTTCCGAGCAGAGCGACCACGTCACCGGCCAGGCCTGGAACGTCGACGGCGGGGCCGTGATGAGCTGAGCGACGCCGGCGCGCGCGCCGGTGCAGCTACGTCAGCGAGGCCGCCACCCGATGTGCTCGGCGTCGACCGTCACGCCGAGGAAGACAATCGCCATCTCGTCCGTCGTTCCCTCGCCCCAGCTCCCCGGCCGCGGCGGGCGGCTCGGCTGGCGGAGGTTCTCGGCGGAGTTGTCGAAGAACGCGACCATGTCGATCCGCGTCCCGCTCGGTAGCGGAATCGGCTGCGCGAACGTGTACGTGGTCTGCCAGTTGAAGTCCCAATCGTCGATGTGGATGAGCGGGCGGACCGTGCCGTCGGGATACGTCGCGGTCACTTTCATCTCCCGGCCCAGCAGGTGCATGTGCGGCGTGATCGTGCTGGCGTGAAGATCGCGATTGAACGGGTTCGTCCACGAGCCGCGCACCTCGTAGCGCCGCTCGCCGGGCGCGATCGTGAACGTCCGATTCAGGACGGCGATGCTGCGCTGCCGCTTGTCGATCGGGCTCTTGGCGAAGTGCAGCGCGACGCGCGTCCGGTCCGTGCGCGCCACGGCCGCGCCGTTGTTGTAGTGCATCTGGAGCACCACGTTCGCGCCCTTCGGGAGCAGCATGCCGACGCCCTCGGCCGTCTCTCGCGGCTGATTGCCCGGCGCCCAGCCAGAGAGTCCGCCAGCCGGGGTGAAGCCGGGGCGGCCGAAGCACATGTAGCCCGGCCCAGGATCGGCGCGATCGAGATTCTCCGCCGCCGCCGACGTGTCCACGTACGCGAGAATGTGGTGCACGAGCTTGCGGTCGCCGGGCGCATACTCGACCTTCGTGACCCAGCGATCCTCGGCGAACTTCGTCGGGATCACGAAGCAGCGGTAGACGTCGCTGGCGCGGGCCGGCACCGTGTATAGCTCGGGCATCTCCAGGACGTGGTCAGGGGGTCCGAGCCTCCAGCCGTCGGGGAACACGAGCGGCGGCGGCAGCTTCGCGCGATCGCCTTCCGGCGCGCCCGCCTCGATCCAGCGCACCAGGGTCGTGAGCTCGGCGTCGGCGAGCCGGCGCGATTCGAGAAAATCGCCGAAGCCCGGTGCCGGCTTCCAGGGCGGCATCACCCGGCCCTTGACGGCGTCGCGAATATCGTCCTTCATGTCGAACGCGTCGCGGTAGGTGAGCAGCGAGAACGGCGCGTGCTCGCCGGGCCGATGACACGTCTGACAGCGCGCCTGCAGAATGCGGACGACCTCGTCGCTGAACGTCGGCGGCTCCAGGGCCGGCGCCGTCGCCGTCAGCGGCAGGACCGCCAGAGCCGCCGCGAGAAGAAGACGGACCCGCATCGCGCGAACCATAGCACGTCGTTGACTCCACCGAGAATCTCTTCCACCATCGTGGCCGCCTTGGATGCCAGCGGAGCCGAGCGTCAATCAGACGCGTCGTGGCGGCAGACGATCGCGCAGATGCACGCGTCCGGCCGCCAGGCGGTGCTCGCGATCACCGGCGGCGGCAGCGGGGCGATCGCCGAGTTGCTCCGCGTGCCCGGCGGCTCCCGGCTGCTGCTCGAGGCGGTGGTGCCGTACGACGCGCGGGCGCTGAGCGCGTTCCTGGGCGTCGAGCCGGGACAGGCCTGCAGTATCGAGACGGCCGTGGCGATGGCGCAGCGCGCCCGCGAGCGCGCGGCCAAGCTCGTGCCGACCGGCGGCCAGCTGGTCGGCCTCGGCGCGACGGCGGGGCTCGTCACCGATCGCCCGCGACAGGGCGAGCATCGCGTCCACATCGCGGTGACCACCAGCGACGGCACCGACCACTGCTCGGTCGTGCTGGCGAAAGGGCGGCGAGATCGTCCGGGCGAAGAGGATCTCGTCGCGCGCGCGATCGTGCTGTGGCTCGCCCGCGCGTGCGGGGTCCCCGCGGCGTCGCCGCGCAGCCTGCTGGACGCCGACGAGCACTACGCGGAGGCGGTCGTGCAGACCGGCGATCTCGTCGACCGGCTCCTCGCCGGCGGCCTCGCGCGCGTGACGGCGTGGCCCGACGGCCAGCTCGTGCCCTCGGCGCCGCCGCCGGCCGTCGTGCTGCCCGGGTCGTTCAATCCGCTGCACGACGGGCATCTCCTCCTCGCGCGCGTCGCCGAGGACATCAAGCAGCAGCCGATCGCCTTCGAGATCTCGGTGCTCAACGTCGACAAGCCGCCCCTCGCCGCCGGCGAGGTGCGTAAGCGGCTCGCGCAGTTCGCGTGGCGGGCGAGAGTCGAGCTCACGCGGGCGCCGACGTTCCTCGAGAAATCACGGCTCTTCCCGGGCGCGACGTTCGTCATCGGCGCCGACACGGCCGAGCGCCTGGTGGCGACGCGGTACTACGGCGGCGACGACGGACGGATGGCCGCCGCGCTGCAGGAGATCGCAGATCGGGGCTGCGGCTTCCTCGTGGCCGTGCGGATCGACGCGGCCGGACGCGTGCGCTCGCTGGCCGACGTCGCCGTCCCGCCGCGGTTCGGCCAGCTCTTCACCGCGATCCCCGAGAGCCGGTTCCGGCTCGACTCCTCGTCCTCCGACATCCGCTCGCGGGGGCACGCGGCTCCCTGACGCTTAATCGCGCCAGTGCTGGGGGAGGATGCTCTGGACGTCGGCGATGCCACACTGCGTCGCCATCCATTGCTCCGCGTACAGGCCGTCCTTGTAGAGCGATTGCTGGGATTCGTACACCGTCACCGGGCCTCGGAGCGCCGAGGCCAGAGGCTGCAAGGCGGTGCCGTCGAGCAGCGAGCCCGGCGCGCCGGCCATGAGGAGCGTCGTGGCGGTGACGCGCGGCGCGAAGCCGAGCAGATCGCAGTGGGCCAGCGTGTGCCCCACCGCCTCGGCGCGCGCAGGGTACGCGCGCACGTAGTCGTTGATCTCCTCGAGCGGATACGCCTGGGTCTTCGGCGCGAGCGCGGAGGTCCGGTAGAACAGCGCGGGCGTTGTGACGACGTGCGTCGCCCCCGCCGTCGACGCCGCTGTGATGAGGGCCAGGTCGTTGCCGGACACCACCACGCGCGCCGGATCGACCTCCGGCCGCGTGAGGAGGTACTCGAGTCCGCGGACGCTGTCGGCCACGATGCTCCGGAACACGTACGACGCGGCGCGGTCGATGCCCTCGGTGAGCAGGCCGGGAAACATCGCGGCGTAGGGCGCGTCGGCATTGCGCTGCCCTCGGCCCGCGAGCGCAAACGTGACGTACCGGCTGCGCTGGAGATTGGCGGTGCCCTGCGGAATGATCTCGAGAACGCTCTGATACTTCGGCGGGTAGTAGATTGCCGGAAACGGCCCGGCCCCCGCCGGGATGCTCAGATAGCCGAACAGGCGATAGGGCCCGAGGCTGGTGAGCCGCACCCCGAACAAGGTGGCGAACGGAGTGCTCCTGAGCGGCAGCCGCTCGATCTCGGGACGCGCGGGATAGCGAGCGAGCGCGGCGAGAGTCTCCTGCCAGTAGTCGCGAACGGACGCCGGCGTCGGCTCGCTCATCGGCTCGCCTCGCGGCCCAGCAAGTGGCGGGCGAAGAAGGCGTCGACGACGGCGCTGTGTCGCGCGCGGCCGGCGTCGTGGCCGTGGCCGTCGTAGGGGTAGAGCCGCTTGTCCTCGGCGCCGATCCGCTCGAACAGCGCGTAGCCGGTCTCCGGCGGGCAGACGTTGTCCTGAAGTCCGATGTTCACGATGATCGGACAGGAGATCCGATCGGCGAAGCTGATCCCGTCGAAGTAGGCGAGCGTCTCGTCGACCTCGGCGCGGCGCTCCGGATGCACACGCAGATAGTCGTTGATCTCTTCGTAGGGATAGGTGTGCGTCAGCTCGACCGCATCCGTGAAGCCGCAGAGGTACGGGGCTCCGGCGGACGCGGCGCGAACCTCCGGGCGCATCGCGGCGGTTGTGACGGTCAGGCCGCCGCCCTGACTGCTGCCGGTCACCCCGAGGCGGGCCGGATCGACTTCCGGGCGCGAGAGGAGGAAATCGATGCCGCGCCAGGTGTCGACGTAGAACCCGCGATAGGCGTACGTGTGGCGGTCGACGATGTTGTGGGTCAAAAGATTCGGATAGCCCGGGTTGAACTGGCGATTGCTGCGAAGCTTGCCGCGTGGCGCGACGGACAGCGCCACGTAGCCCTTTCGCGCCCACTCCTTGGGAATCGGCGGATCCATCTGATAGCCGGGCAGGACCATGATGGCCGGCGTGCGTCGCGCCCGGCGGACCGGCTGGCAATACCAGGCGGCCACGCGCACGTGGTCGATGCTGGTGTAGAAGACCTGGAAGACCTCGACGTCCTCCGACGTCCGCAGCGGGTCGGGGACGAGTTCCGGCTCGAGCGGAACGGCGGATGCCTGACGCAAGACGTCGTCCCAGAACGCGTCGAAGTCATCCGGCTTTCGGACCTTGGACCGGTAGCTACCGGCTGGCGCTTTCGGCACGGTTTGTCCTCGGGTCGGAGAGCGGCGGCCGCCCGAGAATCAGGTCGGACGCCTTCTCCGCGATCATCAGCACGCAGGCGTTGATGTTGGCCCGAGACCAGGTCGGGCATGGCCGAGGCATCGACGACGCGGAGCCCCTCGACGCCCCGCACGCGCAGCGCCGGGTCCAGCACCGCGTCGTCGCCCGCGCCCATCGCGCACGTGGCGCACGGGTGGTGCGCGGTGATCGCGGTGCGTCGCACGAACGCGTCGATCGCGGCGTCGGTCCGGCAATCGGCCCCGGGCGCGCTCTCGCGGCCCCGGAACGGATCGAGCCCCTTGCGGCTGGCGATGTCGCGTCCGAGCTTGACGCCCTCGCGGATCGTGCGGACGTCGTGGTCGGTCGCGAGGAAGTTCTGCACGATCCGCACCGGTGCCGCGGGGTCGGCCGAGCGCAGACGCACGAATCCCCGACTTTCCGGGTGGAGCAGCACGGGGCGGAGCCCGAAGCTGTCCTCGTAGGGTGGCCTGATCCCGGGAAACCACGGGTGCGCCTGCGCCGGCGCGCCCCGGAACAGGAACTGGATATCGGGCACGGGAAGCTCACGCCGCGTCTTGAGGAAGGCGTGCAGACGGCTGGGCAGGACGGTTCCGGGCCCCGTGCCGAACACGTAGGCGCGTACCATGTTGAGGGCGGTGCGATCCAGACGCATCTCGGCGTGAAACGGGCCGCGGCCGCGTCGGAGATGGTGCACGTCGACCGAGAGATGGTCCTGGAGGTTCCGGCCCACGCCGGGCAGGTTCACCCGCGGCGCGACGCCTATCGCGCGGAGATGGTCGGCCTCGCCGATTCCCGAGAGCATGAGCAGCTGCGGCGTGTTGAACACGCCGCCCGCCAGCAGCACCTCGCGCGCGCTCGCGGCGTGATGCACGATGGGACGCACGCCCCTGTCGACGATCGTCGGCTTCAACGCCGCGATCAACTACTCCGACATCCGCGCCGACTTGCCGAAGATCGCCTGCCCGACCCTCGTGATCACCACCGACGAGAGCGGCCTCGCGTCGGTCGAGGAGACGCGCGCGTGGCAGCAGACGATCCGGAACTCCGAGCTGCTGGTGGTGCCGGGCAACTCGTTCCACGTCGCGGCGAGCGACGCCGAGCGCTGCGCGCGCGCGACCCTCGACTTCATCGACCGCCATGGCGGCGCTACCTGACCTCGACGAGCTCCAGCGCCTCGCGGCTCGGCCCCTCGATCATCACCGCGCGAGTGTCGCCGAGGCGGTAGGGCTGCTCGAGGAAGCGAACGCCCTCGCCGCGGAGCTTCGCGACCCACGCGTCGAGATCGGCGACCTCGAGCGCGATGTGATCGTAGAGGTGGCCGCGAGAGCTCGCGAGCGGCGTGTCGTCCTGGCGCATGTAGCACGGCAGCGCCACGTCGCCGAACACGACCGCGGCCGACGGCGCTCGGAACATCCCCTGACGCTCGAGTGCGGGCCAGGAGCGCTCGGAGCCGCGCGGCACGCGGCAGGTGGTCTCCGTCATCCCCGCGGGGGCGGTGCGCCCCGCGAACACGGGCGCGTTGAGGTGCTTCTGATACCAGAGCTGCGCGCAGAACGGATCGTCGTGGAACATGTGCACGTGATTGAAGCGCTCGGCCGGATGGTCGCCGGCATATTCGACCAGGGCGCTGTCGGGACCTTCCATATACCCGAATCCGCCGCTGCGGGTCGGCTGGATGCCCTGGGCCTTGGCCTCGGCGATTTGCGCTTTCGTGCGGCCGGGTACGCCGCCCGTCCCCGGCCAGGTGTCGCTACTGATGAAGACCGAGCCCCCTTCATCCGTGGTGTAGAGCGGCAAGAGCTTGACGTGCTTGCGGCTCTTGTAGGTGTCGAGGCTCTTGCGCGTGTCGGTGACGTGCCAGCCGAAGTGCCAGAGCGCGGTCTGCGGCGACGTCGGCGGCGCGGCGGCGACCTTCGTGAACAACACCAGCACGTCGTTCGGCGCCGCGAGCGCCGGCAGGCCGCCCCAGTTCGCCTTGGCGCTGGTCGGGAACTGCTCGAGGTAGAACGCGATCGCCGCCTCGGGATCCACGGAATTCAGATGCAGGTGATGGAAGCTCGGTGCCGGGAGCATGGCAGTCTCTCCTTTCCTCGGCCGCCCCGATTTAGCCAGCATCGGGGCCCGTGATCAAGTCGCTCGGATCCGGCGGACGGGCGTCGCTCGAGCCATTCCGCGACCCGCCGCCCCGGAGTATCATCCCGAGAGAACGCTAGCTCCGGAGGATGGCCCATGTCGAGCAACGGACAGAACGAGGCGCGGAAGATCCGCGCGAGCCTCAAGCACCCGATCATCGACGCCGACGGCCACTGGGCCGAGTTCGCGCCGCACATGCGCGAGGAGTTCCGCCGCATCGGGGGCGACATCGCGGTCGAGGCACTGGCGATGGCGAGCGCCCGCATCCCGAACTCGCTCAAGATGTCCGTCGGCGAGCGCCGCCGCCGGCGGATCGGGCAGGAGGCGTTCTGGTTCTTGCCGACCAGGAACACGCTGGATCGCGCGACCGCGATGATGCCGCGCCTGCTCTACGAGCGTCTGGACGACCTCGGGCTCGACTTCTCCGTGATCTATCCGACCGCCGGGCTCGGCTACTACCGGCTGCCCCCCGAGAAGCTTCGGCGCGCCCTCTGCCGCGCCTACAACGTGTTCACGATGGACCAGTTCCGCCCGTACGGCGACCGCCTCATTCCCGCGGCGATCATCCCGATGTACTCGCCCGAGGAGGCGATCGAGGAGCTGGAGTTCGCGTCGCGTCAGCTCGGCTATCGCGTCGTGATGATGGGCAGCCTCATCCGCCGGCCGATCCGGGCGCTGGTCGAGGAGCATCCGGAGGCCGCGCAGTTCGTCGAGTGGTACGACCCGATCGCGATCGACAGCGAGCACGACTACGACCCGGTGTGGGCGAAGTGCCGTGAGCTCTCCATCTCACCGAGCTTCCACAACGGCGCGCGCTCGATTCTCCTGCGCAACTCGCCGTCCAACTTCTGCTACAACCACATCGGCCACTTCGCCTCCGCCGGCGAGGCCATGGCCAAGGCCATCTTCTTCGGCGGCGTCACCCGCCGCTTCCCCGAGATCAACTTCGCCTTCCTCGAGGGCGGCGTGGGCTGGGCGTGCACGCTCTTCGCTGACCTGATCGGCCACTGGGAGAAGCGCAAGCTGGACGCGCTCGAGAACACGAACCCGGCGCGGCTCGATCGGGCGGGGCTCCTGGCGCTGGCCGAGAAGTACGGCAAGCCCGCGGTGGTCGAAGCGGTTCGTCGCGGCGAGGGCCTGGACGACAACGGCGACGGTACCGGCGGCGTCGAGGATCTCGACGACTACGCCCGCTGCAAGATCAGGAGCAAGAAAGACTTCGACGATCTCTACGTCAAGCGCTTCTACTTCGGCTGCGAGGCCGACGATCCGATCAACGCGTGGGCCTTCAATCGCAAGGCGAACCCGATGCACGCGCGGCTCAACGCGTTCTTCAGCTCGGACATCGGTCACTTCGACGTCCCCGACATGACCGAGGTCGTCCCCGAGGCGTACGAGCTGGTCGAGCACGGGCTCCTCGACGAGACGGACTTTCGCGACTTCGTGTTCGAGAACGCCGTGCGGCTCTGGGGTGAGCTGAACCCGGACTTCTTCAAGGGCACGGCGGTCGAGAGGCAGGCGGCGGAGGTGCTCGCCCGGCCCCGATGAAGCGGCGGGTCGCGCTGATCGGCACCGGCGGGACGATCTCGTCGATCGGGCGCGGGAGCCTCGACCTCTGGGAGTACATGGACACGAGCCGCAAGGCCGAGCCCGACGAGCTCCTCGAGCGATTCCCCGAAGTCGCTGAAGGCGCCGAGATCGTCCCCGTGCGCTTCCGCGCCGTGGGAAGCACGTCGATCGGTCCCCGTGACTGGCTCGCCCTCGATGCGGCGGTGCACGACGCGACCGGTCGCGAGGCGCCGCTCGACGGCGTCGTGATCACGCACGGCACCGCCACGCTCGAGGAGACCGCGTACTTTCTCCATCTGAGCCTCAAGGTCGACGCAACCGTCGTGTTGGTGGGGTCGCAACGGCCGGCTACGGGCCTGAGCTCGGACGCGGGGCTCAACCTCCTGAACGCGGTGCGCGTGGCGGCGGCGCCGGAGGCTCGCGGGCTCGGCGTCCTGGTGCTCCTCAACGACGAGATCCAGACGGCGCGCGACGTCACGAAGACGTCGACGCTCCGGCTCGAGACGTTCCGCAGTCCCGACCTCGGCATGCTCGGCTACGCCGACCCCGACGGTCGAATCGCGATCTACCGCCGGCCCTCGCGCCGCCACGCTCCGGGCACCGAGTTCGACGTGCGCGGCCGCACCGAGCTCCCGCGCGTGGACATCGCCGCCTCGTACGCTGGCGCCGACGGCTCGGCCATCCGCGCCTTCGTCGCCGCCGGCGCGCGCGCGATCGTCTCGGCGTCGCTCCCGCCTGGCGTCACGACACCCGCCGAGACGGAGGCTCTCCTCGAGGCGCGCCGGCGCGGCGTCGCGATCGTGCTGTCGAGCCGGGCCGGCAGCGGTCGGGTCCTGCCCCGCACACTCGTGCGCCAGCAGGGCTTCGTCGTCGCCGACAACCTCACGCCCCAGAAGGCGCGTGTGCTCGCCATGCTCGCCCTCACCCGGACGGACGACGCGCCCGAGATCCAGCGCATGTTCGACGAGTACTGATCGGTCTCCGGCCGGTGTCCGGAATGATCCGTCCGGCCAGGAACGTACCAGGCCTATGTCCGGCTCACAACTCCTAACCGCATGAAAATACGGTCTGTTCCACTCGGTATCGAATTTGCCCTGTTACCCGGGCATGAACGGCTTGGGAGCGCGGTCCCTGGGAGCCCTGGCGGTAGCGGCCACGATATCCACAGCGACCCCGGCCGCCGCGCAGGTCTACAAGCGAACCGCCGCGGACGGGAGCACCTACTTCACGAACATCCAGCCGAATCCCACGTATCAGCGCGCCGCGTACGCGGTGCCCCCCGTTCGTGAATCGCAGCGCCCGGCGTCGGCCGATTACGGCCAGTACTCCCGCGAGATCGCTGAAGCGTCGGCGCGGTATGCAGTCCCCGAGCGTCTGATCTGGGCGGTCATCCGCGTGGAGTCGGGGTTCGATCCTAGGGCGGTGTCGCCGAAAGGGGCACGCGGGCTCATGCAGCTGATGCCCGAGACCGCCGCGATCCTCGGCGTCCGCGACGTCTTCAACCCGCGTCAGAACATCCACGGCGGCGCCCGGCATCTGCGGGGGATGATGGACCGCTTCAACTACGATCTACCGATGGCCATCGCCGCATACAACGCCGGCGAGCGGCCGGTGGCGACGTTCCGTGGTATCCCGCCGTACCCGGAGACTCGCGAGTACGTCGCGCGGGTGCTGCGCCTCTACGGAGCGCCCCTCACGTGGGAGCTGCAGGGCAGCGGCATCCAGCAGTTCGTCGGCCGCGACGGCAGTGTGACCTACACCAACGTCGCGCCGCCCCGATTCACCACGGCCGCCCTCCAGGTACGCTAGACCCGAAGAGGTTGAAGCAGAAGGAGGCGGCGGAGAGCCGCCTCCTTCTTAAAGCGGGAGGAGGTTACTTGGCCTTCACCCCGAAATGCGCCCGGCGATTCTGGCTCCAGCAGTCCTCGCTGGCCTCGCGGCACAGCGGGCGTTCCTTGCCGTAGCTGATTACCGAGACCCGGTTCGCCCGGACGCCTCGGGAGACGAGATAGTTCATCGACGCGCGCGCCCGACGGTCGCTGAGCGCGAGGTTGTAGTCGGACGTACCCCGCTGATCGGCATGCCCCTCGATGAGCACGACCCAGCCGGGGTTGGCCTTCATGAGATCGGCGTTCTGGTCGAGTACCTGCGCGTCTTCCGTGCGGATCTGGTAGGAATCGAACTCGAAGCGGATATCCCGAAGGTCCGTCTTCGCGGTGAATTCCTTCGGGTTCGGTCTTGCAGCACCTTGCAGCCCAGAACCCGATCGATCGCCGGCCGCGGACCCGACTGCGTGACCTCCGCCCGTCGATCCAGCCATCGATCCACCGGGTGCGGGCGCCGACGAAGAGTCGGACACGGCGTTCGGCGTCATCGCGCATCCGGCAAGGATGGGCGCGGTCGCCAGCATCAGGATGAGAGCGATCTGTGAGAAGCGCTTCACTAGAGTTCCTCCCTTCCGCGAGCCCTGCATGGGGCCGCGATTCGATTCGCGGGCCGCGGCGGTGAGGCAACTGTGCACATCTAATGCCCGAAGCGGACACGTGCGAGATATGGTGCAATATCCGGCAATTGCTGGGCACGTATGGTTCGCGCCTCGCCCGAGGGACGCCACCTGGGGTATGTCGGCTTGCCAGAACGTCAGACAGTCGCCGCCACCCCGGCACGGCGGAGGGACCAGGGGCTAGAATCCGCGCCGGGAAAAGGGTCGGTCATGGGCTCGAATCGCTTCTCGCATCGCTGGTTGTTGATGGCGGTCGCCGTCTGGGCGGCTTTGGTGTCGCCCGCTCAGGCCGAGTCGGTCTGGGATGCGCTGCGCACGCCGGGCGCCGTTGTGGTGCTGCGGCACAGCTACGCGCCCGGCGGCTTCGATCCGCCGGGCGCAAGGCTCGAAGACTGCTCGACCCAGCGCAACCTGGACGAGAACGGCCGGGCGCAGGCGCGCCGGATCGGCGAGGCCTTTCGCAGGAATGCCGTCACGGTCGGCAAGGTGCTGTCGAGCCCGCGCTGCCGCTGCCTGGACACGGCACGTCTGGCCTTCGGTCAGGTCGAGCCCTGGGACGTCCTTCAGGGTGCGCTCAATGATGCTGAGCTCCGTCGGAGCCGTCTGGCCGAGACGAGAAAGGCCGTCGCCGCCCATCACACCGGCGCGCCGCTCGTCCTGGTCACTCACGGCAGCGTGGTGACCGATCTGACCGGGCTCAACATCAAGATGGGCGAGTTCGTCGTCTTGCGTCGCGCTAGCGATGGAACCCACGCGGTTGCCGGCCAGTTGTACGTCGAGTAAGGTCGTACTCCCCGATAGGAGGAAGCCATGAAGCGAGCCGGGCTCTCCCTTGCCGTGGTGCTCATCGCGGCGTCCTGCGCGACGACGTCGCCCCAGGGCCGGGACCTCGTGACCCGGGCCGTGCAGGCCGTCGGCGGCGCCGACGCGCTGGCCGGGGTCAAGACGCTCACGGTGGAAGGCACGGCGCGCCAATGGGAGCCCGAGCAATCGATGGCGGCCGGCGGCGAGATGCGCTTCGCCAACGCTTCGACGTTCGTGCTCGCCAGCGACGTCGCCAGCGGGACGACGCGCATCGACTGGGTGCGCAACTTCCAGTATCCGACGCCGCGCACGTTCACGTTCAGCGAGATCGTGACACCCGACGCGGGCTACGTCGCGGGCATCGACAGCAACGGTCGCACCCGGCAGAGCCTCGACTCGAACCCGCCGGCCCATTCGATGTCCGGCCTGCGGCTGGCCGCCTCGCAGCGCGAGCTCCGGCGCGGCTCGACCTTGCTGCTGCTCGAGCTGCAGAAGAACCCCGATCGCGTCTCCGCGGTGGCCGACGTGACGGTCGGAAACCTCACGTATCCGGCCGTCGCGTATCGCGCCGGCGATCAAACCTTCACCGTCATGTTCGATCGAGTGACGGGGCTGCCGGCGCGCATTCGCACGCTGGACTATGACAACATCTGGGGCGACGTGACGTACGACATGGCGCTCGCCGACTGGCAGACGCGGGACGGCCTCCGCATGGCGCAGAGCCGCACGTACGAGCTGAACGGGCGCCCCGTGATGGAAGTAAAGATCACGCATGCCAAGGTGAACGCGCCGATCGCCGCCGAGCGGCTCATCATACCGGCCGGGCTCAAGGCCGCGGCGGCGAAGCCCGCGACCGGAGCCGTCCCCTATCAGTGGGTGGTCCGGCGCCAGTTCATCGGGACCTATCTCGACTCCGACGCGGTGAGCTACGATCCCAAGGCCTCCCCCGGCCTCCGGCTGGTCGAGCTGGCGCCCGGCGTCCAGCACGTGGTCGGCGGCTCTCACAACAGCCTGATCGTCGAGATGCGCGAATATCTGGTCGTGTTCGACGCGCCGGTCGGTGACGGCACCGCGACCTGGATCATCGACGCCGCGAAGGCGAAATATCCCGGCAAGCCGGTGAAGTATCTCGTGCTCACGCACCATCACATGGATCACGCGGGCGGCTTGCGCGCGTTCGCCGCGCAGGGCGCCACCATCGTCACGGGCAAGGGGACGGCGGAGCACTTCCGCCGCGTGCTGGCGGCGCCGTTCACGCGCAACCCGGATCTGCCGTCGCGCGATCTAACGGGCACCACGATCGTCGAGGTGAGCGAGCGGCAGGTGTTCAGCGACGGCACGCGCGAGGTCGGCGCCTACGTGATCGACAACCCGCACGCGAACGGGTTGATGATCGGCTACGTGGCCGACGCGCGCATCGCCTACGCGACCGACATCTGGAGCCCGGGGGCCGCGCCGCTGCCCGATAAGCTCACGCCGCCGCTCGCGGCGCTCGTCGCGGGCGTGAAGAAGGCCGGCATCGCGCCGACGAAGTTCGCGGGCGGTCACGGCTCGGTGGGCGACTACGCGCCGCTCGCCGCGCTGGAAGGAAAGTAGGCGCCGGCGCCCCTTCCTCGATATTCCGCTACTCCGGCCCGCTGGCGAACCAGAGCTGCGGGTCGGCGGCGCGCACGCGCGCCTCCGGTAAGCCGAGCTCGCGGCGCACGATGTTGGCGCCCTCGACCAGTGCGACGCACTTGTAGTACGCGATGCGCCGGCTCAACCCCTCGCGCCCGAAGCCACAGTCGGTCGTGATCACCAGCCGTTCCGGCGGGATGTATTCCAGCGCCTTGCGGATCAGCCGCGCCACGTGCTCGGGGGGTTCGACGACCGTGTTGCAGTGGTTCACCACGCCGATGCCGACCTTCTTGTCGGTCCGGTACTTCCCGAACAGGTGCAGGTCGCGGCCGTCCGAGCTGGCGCACTCGAACGTGATCACGTCGCCGTCGAGCTGGAACAGATAGGGGAGCGCCCGCTCGTAGCTCGGCGGCTCCCAGTACACGCGCTGCTGATTCGGATTGCCCCAGCAGGTGTGCACCCAGATCTCGGTGTCGACGCCCTTGAGCTGGCGGTTGAAGGCCTGGGTCAGGAACTCGAGCTCGGCGTCGGTGCAGTCCGGGCGTGTCGTGCGGCCGTGGTGCGGCGGCTCTTCGACCTGGATCAGCGGGCAGCCCGCGGCGGCCAGCTCACGGAACTCGGCGTTCATGATGTCGCAGAGGTCGTTGATCAGCGCGCGGTCGTCGTGGTAGTGCTCGTCCCAGAGCATGCTCGAGAGCGCCGGCGCGCAGATCGCGCCGAACTTCATCGGCTTGTCGGTCAGCCGCTGCGCCGCCTTCCAGAGCGCGGTGTACTCCAGCGGTCCGCGAGTCAGCTTGTCGCGGACCACCCCCGGCTGATACGCCTCCTGGACTTCCCAGAGGATGCGGCCGGGTCTCAGCCCGTGCCGCGACATCCAGCCGCGCGAGGTGTCGCGATGTCCTTCGATGCCGCCGAGGCGCTCGATCGGGTAGAAGAACCAGGACTTGCCGCCGACCGCGAGATCGAACCGCGTGTCGCCGTCGGTCACGATGTCGAGCCCGGCCGCCTCCTGCGCGTTGACGACGCACGCGACCGCGTCCAGGTACTGCTCGCGAAAGATCGAATCGCCCAGCGCCGACTTGAAAGATCGCCCGCGCAGGCTCTCGGTGAACCAGATCGGCCGCGGATACGACCCGGTGATGGCGGTGGGCAGCTTCAGATTCTGGGTGACTTTCAGCAACGGAGCCTCCTGTGTGCGAGCCTCAGCGGTCGGGCCACACGAGCTGACGAGTGATCCGGTCGAGGCTCGGGGCGCCGCACAGCGCCATGGCCGCTTCGAGCTCGTCACGCAGTATGTCGATCACGCGCTGGACGCCGGCGGCGCCGTCCACGGCGAGCCCCCACAAATAGGGCCGCCCGATCAGCACGGCCCGCGCGCCCAGCGCGAGAGCCTTGACGATATCCGTCCCGCGACGGATCCCCCCGTCGAGGAGGATCGGTATGCGGCCCTGAACCGTTTCGACCACCGCCGGTAGCGCGTTGATCGTCGCCGGCGTCGTGTCGAGATTGCGGCCTCCGTGATTGGAGACGAGGACTCCGGCCAGTCCTTCGCTCACCGCACGCTGGGCGTCCTCCGGAGCGAGGATGCCCTTGACGAGGACCGGGATCTTCGCGAAGGAGCGGATCCACGCCAGCGTCTCCCACGTGACAGTCGGGTCGAGGGCGTCAGCGTAGATGGGGCTGACACGCCCGCCGCTGGAGGGGCCCGTGTAGGGTGGCCGGACACCGAGCCGCTTCTCACGATCGCGCATCGGAATGACCGGCGCGTCGACCGTGACGAAGAGAGCCGTGCATCCCGCCGCCTCGGCCCGCTGGACCAGATCTCGAGTGACCGTTCGATCGCGATGGACGTATAGCTGGAACCAGACGCGCCCGCGAGCGGCCCGCGCCACGTCTTCCAGCTTTGCGCTGGCGAACGTGCTGACCACCATCGTGGCCCCGGCCGCGCTCGCGCCGCGCGCGGCTTCCGGCTCGGCGCCCGCGTGAATCCGTCCCTGCGCGGCGACCGGAGCCAGGAGGATCGGGAACTCGAGGCGCTGACGGAAGAGCTCCAGGCGCGTGTCGAGCGAGCTGACGTCGACGAGCACACGCGGCTTGAGCTGAATGGCGTCGAACGCCTCACGATTCCGCCGAAGCGTGAGCTCGTCCGCGGCCCCCTGAGCGACGTAGTCCCACGCCGCGCGCGCCAGACGCTGCCGCGCGAGCGGCTCGAACTCGAGAACGTTGACGGGCGGGGTGTTCGGCGGCGCTTGGACGCCCTGGGCACGGGCCGGCGCGACCAGCGTGGACCACGGAAGAGGGCCAAGCGCCCCGGCGAAGAGGGTCAGCAGGTCCCGGCGCCGCACGCCCGAGATTCTAGGTGTGGGTGCAGAGCGGGTCAACTGAGAGGCGGCTTCACCCCGAGGAAGCGGAAACAGTTGCTCCAGGTGATGTCCGCATGGACGTCCGGCGGCAGGCCCAGGGTGCGCAGCGTCTTGTCCACCGGCAGCTCGGGCGCCATGTAGGGATAGTCGGTCCCGACGAGGATCTGCCCTGCGCCAACCGTGTCGATCAGGTAGCGCAGAGCGCGCCGGTCGAAGAGTAGGGTGTCGTAGTAGAAGCACCGAGCGTATTCGCCAGGCGAGCGCGGGAGCGCGCCTGGCGCGGCCGCGCCGCGGCCCGGTACCGGCGCCTCTTCGTTCCAGGTACCGCTCCAGTGGTGGTTGTAGCGCGGAAGGAGGAACGCGAACGCGCCGCCGCCGTGGCTGAACGCGATCCGCAAGCGTGGGCACTTCTCGGCGGTGCCGCCGTCGATCATCGACGCGATCGTCAGGCTCGTGTCGGTCGGGTAACCAATCGGGTTGAACAGCGTCTTCGTGGGGAAGCGCTCCATCATGGTCGGTCTGAGCGCGTGCACGAAGACCGCGACGCCGAGCCGCTCGGCTTCCTGGAAGAACCCCTGGAACTCGGACATGCCCAGCGACTTGCCGTTCACGTTCGATCCGAGCTCGACGCCTGGGAAACCGAGGCTCTTGACGTGGGCGAGCTCCTTGGCCGCCATGTCCGCATCTTGAAGAGGTACGATCCCGAGGCCGATGAAGCGCCCGGGCGCCGCCGCACACATGCGGACAATCACGTCGTTGGTGTAGCGGCAGAAGTCGCGCGCGTCCTCGGGCGTGAACCAGTAGGCGCACAGCTCGGGCATCGGCGAGATCACCTCGACGTCGACGCTCTGGCTCGTCATGTCCCGCAGCCGGCGCTCGACGTTCCAGTTGCCGTCGTGCACGGTGCGGTAGTTCTCGCCGCCGATCATGACGCGCGCCCGGCCGGGCTCGAAGTGATCCATCGTCGGCCACGACCAGGCGCTCGGCCGCGAGCCCGCAGGCGGGAAATTCTCGGGAATGATGTGCGCATGCATATCGACGATCATCGCCCGGCTCTCCCCTCCAGCGTTTTTCTACCGCTCAGCGTTCGTCTGCCGCTTCGAGCGCCGGATTTGCCGGCACAACGATCATCACGACCGGCCACACGGTGTGGCCGGTGGGGGCAATCGTGGGGAGCGGCTCTCGCTCCCCCGGATGCCGATCAATCAAACATCAGCACGGACCGCGCGACCTCGCCTGCCTTCATCGCCCGGAACGCCTCGTTGATGTCGTCGAGCCGACCGCGGCGCGTGACCATCTCGTCGAGCAAGAGCCGGCCCTGGCGATAGAACTCCAGGTAGCGCGGGATGTCCGTGCGGAAGCGGTTACCGCCCATGCGCGAGGTCTGCACCTTGCACTCCGGGCGGATCGCCATCCACGGGAACTCGATCTTCGCGTCGGGCGGCATGACGCCGACGATCGTGGCGGTGCCGCGGATCGCGAGGCTCTCGATCGCCTGGCGCACGAGCGTGGTGTTGCCGACCGCCTCGAAGGCGTGATCGACGCCGGCGCCCCGGGTGAGGGCGCGGACCGCCTTGACCGGATCGTCCTTGCTGCTGTTGACGACGTGCGTGGCGCCCACGCGCCTGGCCATCTCGAGCTTGCCGTCGAAGATGTCGACGCCGATGATCTGGCGGGCGCCGCCGATCCTGGCGCCCTGCACGATCGACAGCCCCACGCCGCCGCAGCCGAAGACCGCCACGGTCTGGCCGGCCTCGAGCCCCGCCGACCTGAGCGCGGCGCCGACCCCGGTCAGCACGCCGCACCCGACGAGCGCCGCCCGGTCGAGCGGCAGGTCGGGGTCGATCCTCACGATCGAATTCTCGTGCAGCAGCATGCGCTCGGCGTAGCTCGAGATGCCGATGAACTGGCGCAACGGAGCGCCCTTCTGCGACAGGCGCGGCGCGCCGGACTCCGACCGGGTGACGAAGCCGGCGACGCAGAGATTGGGATGCCCGCCCAGGCACTGCTCGCAGCTACCGCAAAAGCCGGACAGGCACGCGACCACGTGGTCGCCGGGACGCACGGTCGTCACGTCGGCGCCGACGGCCTCGACGACGCCGGAGCCCTCGTGCCCCAGGACGATCGGGCGGTCGAGCGGAAACCGGCCGAGGCCGTCCACGACGTGCAAGTCGCTATGGCAGACGCCGGTCGCGGCGGTGCGAACCAGGACCTCGCGGCCCCAGGGCTTGTCGATCTCGATGGACTCGATCGTCAACGGCTCCCGGACTTTGCGAAATACGGCGGCTTTCATTTCCATGCGGGCTTCCTCCTCCTTCCGCTCTGGCCTGCGGCGGTACATGGGTGCAAGCGAACCCGGCGCAGTATAATCCCGTCCACGGATGAAGAGGGGGAAGGAGGGACGGTGACGGCCATCGAGCCGAGCGGGCAGACCCTGGGGGCGACGGTCCTGGGGATGGACCTCGCCAAACCCTTGAGCGACGCGGACTTCGCGACGATTCTGCAGGCTCTCGGCCGTCACGGCGTGCTGCACTTTCCCGGTCAAAAGCTCGAGGCGGTGGAGCTCCGGGACTTCTCCCGGCGCTTCGGTCGGATCCAGGCCACCTTGACGGGCCGGCACCACGAGCCCGGCATGCCCGAGGTTGGCTATCTCTCGAACATCATCGAGAACGGCGAGCCAATCGGGATCACCGACGCGGGCCAGGACTGGCACACCGACATGTCGTACAACGAGACGGTCGGCTTCCTGAACGTGCTCTACGCGGTCAAGGTGCCGCGTCGCGACGGTCAGGTGCTCGGCGCGACGATGTTCGCGAACACCCAGGCCGCATACGACGACCTGGCGCTCGAGCTGAGAGCGAAGCTCGAGAACGCGACGGCGACCCACGACTTCAACAAGTTCTGGGAGAACATGCGCCGCCGTCCCGGGAGCCTGCGGGGGCCGCTCACCCCGGAGCAGCGGCGGCGGCGTCCGCCGTCCGTGCATCCGATCTTTCTCGCGCATCCGATCACGGGCCGGAGGGTGCTCTACTGCAACCCCGGCTACGCGATCCGGATCAACGAGCTCGACGCGGCCGAGAGCGACCGCGTGCTCGAGACCCTGTTCGCCCACCAGCTCCAGCCGAAGTATCTGTACACGCACCGCTGGACCGAGGGCGACGTGCTGATGTGGGACCACATCGGGACGCTCCACAACGCGGTCGCCGACTACCGGCCGGACGAGCACCGGCTGATGAAGCGATGTCAGGTGATGGCTGACCGGATCTTCGAACCCGCCTTCGTGCGAGAGGCCCTTTCGGCAGCCTCGCCCGCCGGCGCAACGTCCAGGTGACCCCGGAGGATCGTGTCATGGCCCAACGCGTTCGCTACCCAGACCACATCGAGCCGCTGGTCGAGTTCGTGGAGGAGACGTCCCCGGAACGCATTGTGGCCGCCACGCACGACAAGCTCGCCGCCGGCACGCCGGTGAAGGAGATGCTCCTCGCCTCGGCGCTCGCGGTGGTGCGCTCCTCGGATTTGCCGCCCGGCCATCACGGCGGGCCGCTGCATCCGCTCTGCGGCCTGCACGCCGTCCGGCACATCTCGGGGCGGCTCTCGGGCGAGTACGCGTTGCTGCCGGTCATCCAGAACGTCACGGTCGCCAACAAGCACATCCACTCGCCGGCCATGGGCCCCTACGTGCTCGCCGACGCGAAGCCGGTCTCCGAGAAGGACGACGTGGACGCGACGGTCGCGGCGTTTCGGACCGCGGTGAGCCGCGGCGTCTACAATGCCTGCGATCACTACTACCTGTATCTCCTCGAGCGGCTCTCGCCCATGCAGGTCCTCGAGCTCCTGCTCGAGGTCGGCGTGCCGAAGAACCAGCTCGACGACCACTACTTCTTGTTCCCGGTGTTCACCTGGCGGGCGCTCGAGTACTTCGGCTGGGACTATGCCAAGTACATCGGCCGCGCGCCGGTGCGCTACGTCACACGCCCGACGAACCCGGCGATGATGCTCGACGTGGACGAGCTGATCAAGAAGTACGAGCTGCTCGAGCGCGACCTGCGCGCGAAGACGGGAGACGACGAGACCGCGGCCATCACGGCGCTGGCCGACGAGATCGGGCGCTGCAACGAGTTCGGCGAGATCCCGGAGATGCTGGCGCGTGCGCTCGGCGGCGGTCTGTCGCTCGAAGGCGCGGGCGAAGCCCTCTCGGTCGGCGGGTCCACGCTCTTCCTGCGCTCGAAGACCGGCAACCCGATGGACGTCCACATCAATACCGGCGCGAACACACGGCGCTATCTGCTGCGGCAGCCGGAGCTGTCCCGACGCATCAAGCTGCAGGCGCTGCTCGTCTGGAACACGGGGCCCGAAGTCCGGATGGCGCAGCGCATGCTCGCCTCGAACGTCCAGCCCGAGCCCGAGCGGGTGGCGGCGCTGACGCCCCACACGCAGGAGCAGCTGCTCGAAGAGATCGAAAGCTTGATCAGCCGCCTCCCCGTCGGCGAGCGGCTGCCCACGGCAGGCCTTGCCAGCTGGCGCTCCACCGACGAGGTCAAGCACGCCGCCGCGCTGGCACAGCAGTACGCCGACAACGACTACGCGCCCGGCCCGCTGATCGACGTGCTCGCCAAGATCGCCTGTCGCGACAACTTCACCGAGATGCACGCCTTCAAGCATCATCAGGCGA